>Ga0209593_10000483_pt1 | contig 18922 bp, 12 predicted proteins | sample PPLLaktember2015_3_FD_187260 | JGI IMG/M metagenome (GOLD analysis project Ga0209593, IMG submission 187260) | Freshwater sediment microbial communities from Prairie Pothole Lake near Jamestown, North Dakota, USA - PPLs Lake P7 Core (6) Depth... | ecosystem: Environmental > Aquatic > Freshwater...
GACGTCGAGTCTCGTGGGACAGTCGAAGATTTCGTAGCGCATAGTGAATTCCGAGATCAGCGAGTCGAGCATCATCTCCTTCTTCTTGGTGATCTGATCCTCGGGTGTGAGAGGCGACGGCACTTGCCTTGTCTTCACTTCGACAAACACCAGGAACTGGTCATCGAATGCGACGAGATCCAGTTCGCCTCTCTTGCCCTTCCAGTTTCTCGCGACGATGTCCCATCCCTGCCGGCGCAGGTACCGCAGGGCGACCCATTCTCCCCAAACGCCAAGCGGTGGTTTGAAGATGAGTGTGAGGAGCCGGTTGATCCCGCCCGTGCCGCCCGACGACACATTAACCATCACTTACTATTACGCGCGGGCGGGAAAAACTACGAAGGATTATTCCAAGTGCGGCGGCAGGATCTCTGCGGCGAGGCGGTGCTGGAGTCGCGTTGCAGAGCCGCGCACGGAGCGGAGGGCTGCGCAGCGTTTTTCAGCGTAGCAGCCTGGAGCGAAGTAAGCGGGACCACCCAACGCACCTCAAGGGCACGCTGGGTGGTCACCGCTTACTTTGCTCCAGGCTGCTACGCTGAAAAACGCTGCGCAGCCCTCCGCTCCGTGCGCGGCTCTGCAACGCGAGACCCCAAACTGACCTGCCGGCTGGTGGTTGACAATCAGGTTGGCCTTATCTTTTAATAAGAGGGTTCTCACGGAGCGGGAATAACTCAGTGGTAGAGTGCAACCTTGCCAAGGTTGAAGTCGCGGGTTCGAATCCCGTTTCCCGCTCCAATCTTCCAAGGTCTGACCCATTCACCAAAAACCATTCCTGTCAGGTCAGATGTCAGCTGTCAGCCGTCAGCGCTTTATCTCACCACCGCCCCACGGGCGATAATCTCCTGATACACTTCAACCAGTTGATCCAGCGCCGCGTTCACCTTCTTGTCGATTCGCTGCCGGCGGGGATCGGCGTCGTGCCAGGCCAGGGACTGGACGATCCCGTCCCGAAAACTGACCGTCGCTTTAAACCCGGGTACAGCGCGCTTGATCTTCGAATTGTCGAAAACGGCGCTATACGCTTTGTCACCGAGTAAGGTGCCGCCGAAGGGCGGATGCAGGGTTGCGATCACTTCCGAGGGAAGGTGAACTATCCGTGCCTCCACGCCCGCTACCTCCGCAATCGTCTGGTAGATCTGGTCCCAGGTCAGGACTTCGTCGCTGGTGATGTGAAAAGCTTCCCCGATGGCTCGAACCTGACCAAAGAGCCCGACGAATCCTTGAGCGAAATCGGTGTGGAAAGTCATCACCCAAAGCGACTGACCATCTCCATGGGAGACAATCGGCAGGCCGTGACGCAAGCGGAAGACATTGGTATAGCCATGGCCGCCGACCGCCGCCGGGATCCAGGTCGGACCGAAAGTGTAGCTGGGCCGGACAATCGTGACCGGGAAACGGTCCTCTTTATAGGCCCGCCCAAGCCTGTCCTCGCAGGCGATCTTCAGACGGGCATATTCCCAGTAAGGATTGGCCAACGGAGTGGTTTCGGATATCAGATAGTTTCGGGGCGGCTTCTGGTACACGCTCGCCGAGCTGACAAACAGGTAATGGCCGGTCTTTCCGGAGAAAGCAGCGAGATCGGTCTCGATATCGGCAGGAGTGTACGCGATAAAGTCGGCGATCACATCAAAGCGACCATCGCGGGCGAGGTTCTCGAGAGTCACCCGGTCATTGCGATCGCCAACCACCACTTTGCAACGTGGATCAGGCTTCAGTTCCGACTGACCCCGGCTGAAGATCGTAACCTCATAACCTTTCTCGAGCGCGTGAGCAACGCATGCCGAACTGATGTTTCCAGTACCACCCAGGAATAGGATTTTCATCTTGTCTCCGTCTGGTTTGAACCTTGGAGCCTCTTGCCTGCCGCCAGGCCGGCCACATATCCGCTGGCCCAGGCCCATTGAAAGTTAAATCCGCCGATCCTGCCGTCCACATCACAGATTTCCCCGCAAAGGAATAGCCCTCGACAACGCCGCGACTCCATTGTCTCCAGGTGCAATTCCTTCAGAGGGACGCCACCGGCCGTGACTTCCGCCAGCCCGAACCCCCGATCGCTCACAACCGGTAATTCCATTCTCGTCACTATTTTGACGAGTGACAACCGGTCGCGTCTAGTTAATGCGTGACCGAAGACTTCCCGGTCGATCTGCGCCTCCCCGAGCAGTGCCTCCGCCAAACGATCGGGCAGCAGCCGTCCCAGGAAATTAACGACTTTTATTTTACCGAGTCCCTGGAGCTCGGCATCGAGCTCCTCGCTCCTGAGCGAAGGCATCCAGTTGATGATAAGGCGCGTGGCGGGGTCTTCGAGCTTGGCATGCAGGTAATAGCGGCTGATATTGAGGACGGAGGGGCCGGACAGGCCAAAATGCGTACACAGCGTTGAATCGGCAAAGGCGGCAAGCCGTCGTCCGTTAGCATCCTGGACTTGGAGCTCCGCCGGTACCGTCAGGCCGCTAAGGCGGCGGCACAAATGGTCGGGCGGCAGGGTCAGCGGGACTAACGCAGGGAGGATACGGGGTGTCAAAGAGTGCCCGAGCGACTGCGCAATCGCGTAACCGTGCCCGTCAGAGCCGCTCTTAGGCAGGCTCTTGCCACCGGTCGCGAGGACGGCGTACCGCACGGAAACCCGGCCCCAGTCGCCGCCGGCCTCGAACCCGGAACCCGTCCGGTTCAGGTACTCGACTCGCCGCGGATGTTCAATCTCCACGCCTGCCTGGTCGCCGGCCCGCAAAAGCGCCTGGAGGACTGACCGGGCGCTGTCGGTCGCGGGAAAGAGCTTGCCGGTTTCCTCGCGTCTGAGCTCGATGCCCAGCTCTGAGAGGAAAGCAATAATGTCTACGACTTCGAAACGTCTCAGCACCTTTCGAATGGCGTTTGGAGTGGACCCGGCAAAATCATGCTCGGTGACCCGTTCGTGGGTGACGTTGCAGCGCCCGCCGCCGGATACGAGTATCTTGGCACCGAGCTTCTTCGCTCCGTCCAGTGCCACGACTCGGGCACCCGGGGCGGTCCGGGCGGCCCAGATCGCAGCCATGAGCCCGGCCGCCCCGGCGCCAATGACCAGAATATCCGCGTCGTGCATCGCTGTCCTTGAGGCGACAGAGCCGCGCACGCAGCGGAGGGGTGCGAAGCGCTTTCCCGCGGAGCGGCCTGGAGCGGAGTAAGCGGGACCACCAACGAGGCCTGGGAATGTCCGTTGGGTGGTCCCGCTTACTTTGCTCCAGGCCGCTCCGCGGGAAAGCGCTTCGCACCCCTCCGCTGCGTGCGCGGCTCCGTAACGCGACGCCATCCTCATGTGTTGAAGGGTTACACTATCGCCTTGCCCGCTGCCTTATCCCAACCCACCGCCTTTCCCAGCTTGGAAGACAGGTTGATCAGGTGGCCGGTATTGGCGACATTCAGGCCAAAGGCGAGATCGGGGATCGGACTGGTACGATCTTTGATGGCCTTCAAAAAAGCCTGTATATGCAGAGCCGTCGGATCTCCCTCTGCCCGGTACTCGGCCGGTTCGCCCGATCCGGGGTACAGTTTGCACCAGTTCGGCTCGTACTCGAGCGTACCCTTGGTTCCGTGTATGACCAGCATCGGGCGAGCGTACTTGCCGCTGCTTGACACTGACAGGTTGACGACAAAACCCTGGGGATACTCCAGGATGGCCCAGAGATGATCCGGCATTTCCGTCAGCTCTTTCCACCGCAAGGTGCGGCCGCGGGCCGTCACTTTCTCGGGTGCCTCAGCACCGGTCAGCGCGTGAATTGTCGCGATCAGTGGGACCATTTCGCTTCCGGCGAGGCCGGAGGAGTAATCAGGATAGAGCCCCCATTGGAATAGATGCTTGGGATCGTAAGGGCGCTCAGGCAGGTTTCCCAGGAACAGACCCCACCGGGTCCTATCCAGCGGGGTCCTGGAAGGAAGCGGTGAGTAGCCGACTCTGGTCGGCCCGTCGATGTGGAGTTCGCCTGTGATGCTTCGGATTTCACCGATCTGGCCCGATTGAAGCAGCTCACGGACCTTCGGATTAATGGGGTTCATCACCTGGTGATGACCCGGCTGGATGATTCGATTTGCCTCAGCCGCTGCCTTGGCCAACTCCGCTCCTTCTTCCAGGGAGTGCGTTACCGGCGTTTCGAGATAGACGTCGCGCTTATAGCTCAGAGCCAAAAGGGCCATGCTCTGGTGCAGATGATCGGGTGCGGCGATCACGACGGCGTCATCTCTGAGCACTACCTTGCCGAAGTGCGGGGTTGACATCGGATTGATTGGAAACGACCTGATCTTGTCGAGGTTTCCGCCCCACACGTCGCAGGCAGTCGACAGTGTTACTCCGGGAATCTGGACAAGCCGCGTGAACAGTTCGAAGCCTCGCCGACCAAGTCCTATGACCCCGATCCGGGGATTCTGCTGCTGGGCCGGACTCTGTGCTTGTGTGCCCGTGCCGAGCCCGATTGCGAGGGCGCCCCAACCCATAAAACGGCGTCGATCCAGTTTCATGTGCCCCATCGTAAAACAAAATGGTCGATTACGTAACAGGCAGCTGCCAATCCAGTTGCGTGCGCCGTGATGGTATTCTGGCTGTAACCCTACGATACAAGGAGAACACAATGGCTACGGTCAAGTGGTGTGTGATCGTGAACCCCCAGGCAGGCTCTGTCGATGACGTGGCGGCGCTCCAGGAATCGCTTGGCCGCCTCGACTCCTTTGAGCTGAAAGAGACCCGAGGACCCAAGGACGGTACCCGCCTGGCGAAGCGGGCGATTGAGGAAGGGATTACTCACCTGGCTGCGGCCGGCGGCGACGGAACTCTCAATGAGGTACTCAACGGCGCGGTCGGCTGCCTCGATAGCGTCACCATTGCTGTCCTCCCTCTCGGTACGGGGAACGATTTTGCCAGATCAGTCGGGATGCCCGCGGACCACAATGAGGCCATCGAGATCCTGGCCGCTGGTCAAACGCGCCACGTGGACGTTCTACGCTTGCGAAACCGCGATTTGTCGCGACTCTTCCTGAATACCTCGGCTGGAGGCTTTATCACAAAGGCCGGACAGAAACTGACGACCGAGTTGAAAGACTGGCTGGGATCTGTCGCCTTCTTTGTAGCCGCGGCGCAGAGTCTGCCCGAGATGGAGGAGTATCAGCTGCGGGTCAAGTTCGACCAGGACGAGTTCCAGGAATTCGGGGCGTACAACCTCGTCGTCGCTAATGGTCGGACGATGGGCGGCGGGATTCCCATCGCGCCGGCGGCGAAACTCGATGACGGGCTCATGGATATTGTGATCGTCCCCGCCATACCGCTGCCCAAGCTCGCTGTCGTCATTCCTCAGATCCTGGTTGGCATGCACCCGGGTGGCGGCGACGTGATCATGCGGCAGGCCAGGCGAATGGTCGTCACGTCGCAGCCTAACTTCCATCTCAATGTCGACGGCGAAGTCATCGGTGAGGCGCCCGCACTGTTCGACGTGATGGAAAAAGCGCTGAGAGTGGTGGTGAATCCCGACGCCGAGGAGGCTTTTGTTTGATATCGGTGGTGCGGCTGACAGCTAACAGCTGACAGCTGACAAAGAGGATTCCCAATCGTTTTGCCCATCACGCATCGAGTCGCCTGGCGACATCAAACAGGAAATGAAACCTCTTCTCCAGGTGTGCCAGGCTACTGACCATCCGCCGCTCGATGAGAACCACTCGATTGTCTCGCACCCCAGCCCAGTCGGCGCTTTCCCAGTTGAGAAGGTCCAGGACGGCTCTCCGGCGTTCTGGAGCAAGGTATTTGAGGATCTCTGCCGCATTTTCGCCTTTCACGATCACCTTCTCATCAAAAGCCGGATCTCCCGTAAGTATCGAGTGAGAGGAGCCTGCATCTGTGAGAGACGTGGCGGACTTCGAGATCTCGAGGCCGTTCGGCAGCCGCCCGAATAGGCCCATGGTCATTTCGATCAGTTCTAACCCCAGAACTCCGGTGTCGGAACTGGTTTCCGCTTTCCGCAGCCGGAAGGAACGTCCCTGAACCTCGCCAAAGACGCGCGGTTTCCGAAGCAGGCGCTCCTGTTTGAAAGTGAAACGATACTTGGCGGCGAACTGCCGCCAGTTGCGGGTACGTCGGTGGGCGAGAAGAATCGAGGCGGCCACGACCAGCGCGACAAAAACCAAAAGATAGGGAACAATCCCGTCCAAGAGCGCTCCTTTGATTTATTGTACCGCCTCTAAATTCTTGTTGGTGTTCGCGATGGCTTTTGTCTTGAACCGTGCCTAAACGTTGAATCGGATGTTCAGGACATCGCCGTCCTGCACCTCGTAATCCTTACCTTTCAGCCGATAAAGGTTGGCGTCATGTGCAGCTTTCTCGGACCCGGCTTTTATCAGTTCCTCATACGTGATGATTTCCGCCCGGATGAAACCCCTTTCCATGTCGCTGTGGATGCGCCCGGCGGCCACCGGTGCCAGTGCTCCGCTCTCCACCGGCCAGGCCCGTACCTCATCATCGCCGACGGTGAAGAAGCTAAGCAGCCCGAGCGATCTGAAAGCGGCGCGCGACAGGCGGTGGGCTGCCGGCTCTTCGATCCCCATCTCCTGCAGAAAGGGTGCCTGCTCCTCGGGCGGGAGCTCGCTAATCTCTTTTTCGAGCGCGGCACTCAGAAAGACAACCGCAGCGCCGTTCGATTCCATTTGGTCGGCCAGATTCTGGTACTTCTCACGGGCGGCTGCATAGTTCTCGTCGATGTTCAGGGCAGCGACCAGCGGCTTCAGCGTCAGGAAATTCAGGCTGCGGATGGCGCGCAGGTCATCCTCGCTCAGTCCCATCGTCCGCAGCGGCTTTTCGGATTCAAGGTGGAGTTTGGCCCGCTCCAGGATCTGTCGTTCGCGCTCCTGGGCAACGTTGCTTTTCTGGTGTTCCTTGGCCATGCGTTGCAGCCGTTTTTCGACCAGGTCCAAATCGGCCAGCAACAACTCCATGTCGACCAGCTCTAAATCCCGCCGGGGATCGACGCTCCCGGAGATATGGAAGACGCCGGGCGAGGTGAAACCGCGGATGACGTGAAGAAGACCTTCCGCCTTTCTTATGGCTTCCAGCCAATTGGCGCTGCGCGTCTGTTCAGGCTCGATATCCGGCGGGAGGACCATGTCGAATTCCGCATACCGCGTCTTCTTGGGCTGAAACATTTCGGACAGCCGATCGACGCGCGGGTCGCGGACGACGGCCACCGCGTGCGCGATACCGTCCTTGGTCGGCGCTTTGTCGGCCGTTATGCCGGTCAATATCTGGAATACCGTCTTCTTCCCCACCTGGGGCAACCCTACGATGCCTAGTTTCATAAAGTAATCTTGTGTGGAGAAAATGCCTGAAGGAGTCAGAAGTCAGAAGTCAGAAGTCAGAATGGGACCCACCGCGACTTTCCATTCTGACTTCTGACTCCCGACTTCTGACTTCTTCGTGACTCAACAGTATAACCGCTTCTAGGATGAATGCTAGAATCTCCCAATGCGTTCAGACACGATCAAAAAAGGTTTCGAACGGGCTCCTCACCGCTCGCTGCTGAAGGCGACCGGCATCAAAGACGAGGACATGCAGAAACCCTTCATCGCTATTGCCAACTCCTATATTGACATCATCCCGGGCCACGTCCACCTCAACGTGTTCGGTGAAGTGGTCCGGAAAGCGGTCAAAGCAGCCGGCGGAGTGCCGATCATGTTCAATACCATCGGTGTTGACGACGGGATCGCGATGGGGCACATGGGCATGAAGTATTCCCTGCCTAGCCGCGAGATCATCGCCGACTCGGTCGAAACCGTGGTCGCCGCGCACAGCCTGGATGCCCTCATCTGCATCCCCAATTGCGACAAGATCGTTCCGGGCATGCTGATGGCCGCCATGCGGCTGAACGTCCCGACCATCTTCATCTCGGGCGGGCCTATGAAAGCCGGTGTGCTGCCGGACGGCCAGGTGGTTGACCTGATCTCGGTCTTCGAAGGCGTCGGGGCCTACCAGGCCGGGAAGATCAGCGAGGACCAGTTGAAGGCCCTGGAGGATTATGGTTGTCCCACCTGCGGTTCGTGCTCGGGGATGTTCACCGCCAATTCAATGAACTGCCTGTGCGAAGCGCTGGGCATGGCACTTCCCGGCAACGGGACCATTCTCGCTGTTGACCCGCGTCGTGAGCAACTCGCTTGCCAGGCAGCGCACCAGATCATGAAGCTTGTCGAGATGGACCTGAAGCCGCGAGACATCGTTACGGCACAGGCCATCGATAACGCTTTCGCCTTGGACATGGCAATGGGCGGCTCTACCAACACCGTGCTCCACACGATCGCCATTGCCCACGAGGCGGGCATCGAATATCCGCTGGAGCGCCTGAACGAAGTCAGCTCGCGCACGCCGTGTCTGTGCAAAGTGAGCCCGTCCTCCCATTATCACGTGGAGGATGTGGAGAAGGCCGGTGGTATTTCGGCCATTTTGCACGAGCTTTCTAAGAAACCCGGTGCGCTCATTCTCGACTGCAAGACAGTGACGGGGAAAACCATCGGGGAAAACATCGCAGGCTGTCCCAGCAAGGATCAGGCCTGCATCCGACCGCTTGAGAACGCTTATTCCAAGGACGGCGGCCTGGCCATACTCTTCGGCAATCTGGCGCCTGAAGGCGCGGTCGTGAAAACGGCCGGCGTTCCCCCCTCAATGCTTCGGCATCGTGGACCGGCGGTGATCTTTGAGAGCGAGGAAGAGGCCTCCAAGGGAATCCTTTCGAAGAAGGTGAAGGCGGGCGACGTAGTCATCATCCGGTATGAGGGCCCGAGAGGGGGCCCAGGCATGCAGGAAATGCTGGGTCCGACCTCCCAGATTGCCGGAATGGGGCTGAACGAAAAGGTGGCGCTCGTGACCGACGGGCGTTTCTCGGGAGGCTCGCGCGGGTGCTCGATCGGCCATGTCAGTCCGGAGGCGGCCAGGGGTGGATTGATCGGGCTGCTACAGCCGGGCGACATCGTCTCGATTGATATTCCCAATCACCAACTGGCTGTCGAGCTGAGTGACGATGTGATTGCCTCGCGGCGTAAGAGCTGGAAGCCGGTCGAGCGGGTGGGGTTGCCCCCGTACCTGCGCAAATATCGTTCGATGGCGACATCGGCGTCCAGGGGCGCGATTCTGGAGTGGGAATAGTCCGAACACGGACGAACACGGACTAACACCGACCAGCACGGACCAATCGCTCTCCGATGACCGTGTTCGTCCGTGTCCGTCCGTGTTAGTCCCTGCTCCTGCGCGGCAGGGCTATACTGAAGGGAGACAGGCGCTCCCGTGGAAGCGATCAAGACTGAATTACAGGCAATCTATCCCCCCGAACAATTGCTCCTCTCCCCTGCCCAGTTGGCCCCATACGAATCTGATGCGCTCACGGCTTTTCGGGCGAAGCCTGCGGCTGTCGTCCTCCCTGACACTGCTGAACAGGTCATTCGCACCGTTCAACTGTGCTATCGCGACAAGATCCCGTTTGTTGCGCGGGGAAGCGGTACGAGCCTCTCGGGCGGCTCGCTTCCGATCGAAGATGGCATTGTCATCGGCCTTAACCGCCTGACACGCATCCTGAGTCTCGACCCGCAAGAGCGCGTTGCCGTAGTCGAGCCGGGAGTCATCAACTGGGCGGTCACGACTGCGGCCGCGCCTCACGGCCTCTACTATGCCCCGGACCCTTCCAGCCAGCAGATCTGCACGATCGGCGGCAACATCGCCTTCAATTCGGGGGGCGCCCATTGCCTGAAACACGGCATGACGAGCAACCACGTTCTGGGCTTGAAGGCGGTCCTGGCCGACGGTGAAGTTGTCGATTTGGGTGGCCGGAGCCTTGAGAACACCGGGCCGGATTTCACCGGCCTTTTCGTTTGTTCCGAAGGACTCTTCGGTATTGCCCTCGAAATCACGCTCCGCCTGGTTCGCCGCCCCGAACGCTACCGGACGCTATTGGCAAGTTACCCTTCACTGACCGCCGCCGGCGACGCCGTCAGCCAAATCATCGCCGCCGGGTTTCTGCCGGGTGCCATAGAGATCATGGATCGCCTGGCTATTCAGGCGGCGGAGGCGGCCGTTAGCGCCGGATATCCCCGGGAGGCGGAGGCTGTCCTGATCGTCGAACTAGAAGGCGAAACACTCGAAGTCGAGCCGGAATTCGCGCGGCTCAGCGAGCTGGTCCGAAAATCAGGGGCGGCGGAGCTTCGCGTGGCGCAAAACGATGACGAGCGCGCTCGGATCTGGAAGGGCCGGAAGAGCGCTTTCTCGGCCGTAGGCAGACTGAGCCCGGATTTCATCGTCCAGGACGGCGTTGTCCCGCGCAGCCGGCTAGGCGACGCGCTTTCCCGGATCCGCGCGATGTCGGCCGAGGCGGGCGTGCGTGTCGCGAACGTTTTTCACGCCGGTGACGGCAACCTGCACCCGCTGATCTTGTTTGACGGCCGGGAATCGGGCGCGCTTGAGCGAGCAGAACAGCTGGCTTCCCGCATCCTGACAATGTGCATCGAGCTCGGCGGGTCAATCACCGGCGAGCACGGCGTGGGGATGGAGAAAAGGGAACATCTCGAGAAGATGTTCCAGCCGGCCGACATGCAGGTCATGTACGAGCTACGCAAGGCGATGGATCCGGCCCAATTGGCTAACCGCGGTAAGATGCTCTTCTACCCGGGGATAGCCCCTGGGAGCGCAGGCGTCCCGCCTGCACTGGGGCCGCGGGCGTCCCGCCCGCACTTGGCCTCAGGCACAATCGAAGTTGAAAGCACCGAACATCTGCAGCAGCTAATTGCGGAAGCCACCGGCCCCGTACTCCTGCGCGGTGCCGGCACCAAACCCGCACTCTCAGGTCCCAGTGGCGCCCATCTCCAGATGGGCGCTGGGTCCCATCTGGAGATGGGACCCACTTTCCTCGATCTCTCCCGCCTTTCCGGCATTGTTGAATACGATCCGAGCGAGTTCACCATCACCGCTCGTGCCGGCACTCGGGTCGAAGAAGTCGAGCAGTTGCTGGCCCGGCACGGTCAATTCCTGCCCTTCGATCCGGTTCTTTCGGAGGCAGGCGCAACTCTCGGCGGCACGGTGGCCGCCGCTGGACGCGGACCTTCCAGCCTCCATTATGGCGGCATCCGGGACTTCCTGATCGGTGTTCGGTTTGTGGACGGCCAGGGACGGCTGATTCGGGGCGGCGGCAAAGTCGTGAAAAACGCGGCCGGATTTGATTTCCCGAAACTGATGGTCGGCAGCGCAGGCAGCCTCGGTGCACTCGTTGACCTCACGTTCAAAGTCTTTCCCCGGCCCGACAGCTACCTCACTCTCTCCGTGAAGACCGGTGGATCGCCCGAGTCCTTGGACCTGATCAGTAGATTAGTAGCGACGCCAGTCGAGTTTGAAGCCGTTGACCTGGTTCCTCCCGATACACTGCTTCTGCGGCTGGGCGGACGGGAGTCGACACTCCCCAAGAGGGCTGAGAAACTGATCTCCCTCCTGGGAACGAAATGCTCCGAGTCAGATGACACTGTCTGGTCGGACGCGCGCGAATTTCGGTGGGTGCCCGAGGGCTGGGCGCTTGTGAAAATCCCGACGACCGTGAGTCGAATTCCGAAGCTGGAAGAGAAGTTCGGCGGTGCGACTGCCCGGCGCCACAGCCTGGCCGGGAATGTGTGCTGGCTGGCTTTCTCCGGCGACGGGCCGGATATCGTCGCAATGCCTTACTTTGGTAAGAACCGGCCGATTCGCTTCCGAGACGGTGCGGTCAGCTTCGCCCATCGTGTGAAATCAGTGCTGGACCCGAAAGGACGATTCGGGTCTTTGTTTGTAGTTCCGCCTTTAGGCGGGCCTTAAATCGAACAGCAGATTCAACATGGAACGCCGTTAAACTACCCGCCTAAAGGCGGAACTACAAACGAAGCGGCAAGACACCCACATGCTCCACCAGATCGACACACGCAAACACGGACCAAACGCCGAAAACATGGCGGAGCAGGTCAAGACCTGCGTCCACTGTGGCTTCTGTCTGCCGGTGTGCCCGACCTACCAAGTGCTCGGCGAGGAGATGGACTCGCCCCGCGGACGAATCGTCCTCATGAAAGGAGTCTTGGAGGAGAATCTCCAGATAACGGACGCTCTCCCTTACCTGGACCGCTGCCTCGGCTGCCTCGCCTGCGTTCCGGCCTGCCCTTCCGGAGTCCGATACGAGGAGTTGATCGGGCCTTTTCGGGCGCTGCCTGAGGTCCGGCAGTCCAGGCCTGCATCCGACCGTCTGGTCCGGCTGCTCATCGAGAACGTTTTGCCGCATCCTGTCCGCTTCCGGGCCGCCGCACGGCTCGGCATTCGTTTCAGAGCCCTCGGGAAGCTGGCTCCCTCTTCAATCGCTCCATTGCTTGCTCTTCTCCCTGACCGCCTACCCAAGCAGCGGCGCCTGCCCGAGATTCAGCCAGCACTCGGTAAGCGTCGGGCGAAAGTCGGACTGGTGGCGGGTTGCGCACAGGAGGTCCTGGCGCCTGACATTAACGACGCCTGCCTCCGGGTTCTGGCAAGAAACGGCGTGGAAGTCGTCATTCCGCGAAACCAGGGGTGTTGCGGTGCCCTCGCCCTGCACACCGGTGCCGCGGATCAGGCCCGGGCGCTTGCCCGCAATAATCTCGGTGCCTTTCCCCGGGATGTGGACGCCATTATCGCAACAGCAGCCGGCTGCGGCTCAGGGATGAAGGAATACGGGCTCCTCTTCAAGGGCGATCGCGACGAAGATCGGGCGCGCGAATTTGTCTCGAAGGTCCGTGACGTTACGATGTTCCTCGATGAACTGGGTCTCGTCGATCCTCTGCCGGCCCTCCCTCGTCCCTGGAAAGTGGCGTATCACGATGCCTGTCATCTGCTTCACGCTCAAGGTATCCGGGAAGCGCCGCGCCGGTTGCTCCGTTCGATCCCGAACCTGGAGCTCGTCGACGTGCCTGACGGGGAGACCTGTTGCGGATCGGCGGGTACGTACAACATGGAGCAGCCCGAGATCGCGCGCGAACTGGGGACGCGGAAGGCGCAGAACATCCTGGCAATAGGCGCCGAGGCCCTGGCGGCGGGGAACATCGGCTGCCTTGTCCAAATCCAAAAATTGCTCGCCGCGTCGGGCCACCCCCTTCCGGTGTACCATACGATCCAAGTCCTCGCCCTGGCCTATCATTCCGGGTAGATCCGCGTGTCATCATCCGCGCTATCCACAGTCGAAAATCGGGCTATACTAAAAAACAAAACCCCCTCCAAGGAGCTAATACCTTGTCCAACCTGAGATTGATGGCCATCCTCGCTCATCCGGACGATGAGTCGCTGGGCCTCGGAGGCACTCTGGCGAAATACGCGGCTGAAGGCGTCGAAACCTATCTGGTCTGCGCGACTCGCGGCGAGCGCGGTCGTTTCGGAATTGCTGAGATTCGTCCCGCGGACGAGGTCGTCGGCCGCGCTCGCGAAGCTGAGCTTCGTGCCGCCGCCCGGGAGCTCAGAATCAAAGAGGTTCATTTCCTCGACTACATCGACAAAGACCTTGATCAGGCCGATCCAGACGAAGTCATCGGCCGAATCGTTGCCCACCTTCGCCGCGTGAAACCTCAGGTCGTGGTGACCTTCGGCCCGGAAGGCGTGTACGGCCACCCCGACCATATCGCGATCTCGCAATTCGCGACGGCTGCTGCGGTTGCGGTGGGTGACAGTGAGTATCGGACTTCGAAGCTTTACTACATGGTCTCGACTCAGGAAAGTTGGGCAGCCTACCAGGCGGCCTTCCGGGATCTCAAAAGCACGGTCGACGGAGTGGATCGCCGGGCAACACCCTGGCCCGATTGGGCGATAACCACGCGGGTAGAGACCGCCGCGTACTGGGAACAGGTCTGGCGCGCGGTGAATTGCCATAAGACGCAGATGGCCCTCTTCACCAAGCTCGGTGAACTGACCGAGGAGCACCATCGCGGCCTCTGGGGATCTCAACAGTTCTACCGCGTGTTCAGCCTCGTCAACGGCGGACGAAAGCTCGAAACGGACCTCTTCGAAGGGCTGCGGGAGCGAGAGGCAGTTGCCGCCGGTTCGAAAGGCGATGAAGGAGCAAGGATATGACAACCACACCTACCCCCAATCTCATCGCCCGCCTGCGCAAACGCCGCGCTCCGCTTGACCTGCGACCGGACGAGTTCCGGGCGCTCGGCCACCATCTGGTCGACCAGATCGCCGATTTCCTGGGCTCACTTCCGTCCCGCAAAGTGACGCCGTGCGAGCCCGTCCAGTCTGTCCGCCAGCTGATCGATTTCAACCGCTCGTTACCGGAGCAGGGAACGGAACCTGGTCCCGTCCTCGCCCGGATTGCCGATCAGCTTTTCGACCACTCGCTCCACAACGGCCATCCGCGCTTCTGGGGATACGTAACGTCATCGGCCGCGCCTATTGGCGCTCTTGCTGATTTCCTGGCCTCTGCGGTGAACCCCAATGCCGGCGGCTGGAAGCTCGCGCCGCTGGCGACCGAGATCGAGGTTCAGACGATCCGCTGGATCGCCGAGCTGATCGGTTACCCGAGCGACTGCGGGGGGCTGCTGTTGAGCGGCGGCAATATGGCCAACTTCGTCGGCTTCCTCGTCGGCCGCCGAACGAAATGCGGGTGGGACGTTCGTCAGGCGGGCATGCAAGCCGGGGCCAAGCAGCTTCGGGTCTACACTTCGCAAGAGACCCATACCTGGATCCAGAAAGCGGCGGATCTGTTCGGTCTCGGAACGGACGCCATCGTCTGGGTGCCGGTCGACGGAGAACGCCGCATGGACGCCGCCCAGCTTCGGTCGCTGATCCAAAAGGACCGCGCGGCCGGCCTTCAGCCGTTGATGGTCGCCGGCACGGCCGGTTCGGTTGGCACAGGCGCGGTCGACCCGCTGAATGAGATTGCCGACATCTGTGCGGAGAACGATCTGTGGTTTCACGTGGACGGCGCTTACGGCGCTTTCGCGGCAGCCCTGCCGGACGCATCGCCGGATCTGCGTGCCCTCAGCCGGGCCGACTCGGTGGCGATGGATCCTCACAAGTGGCTTTATGCGCCGCTCGAGGCTGGCTGCGTACTTGTACGACGCCGGCAACTATTGCTCGATACGTTTTCTTACCATCCGCCGTATTACCACTTTGACCCGGAGCTGACCCAGTTCTTCGACCTCGGCCCGCAGAACTCGCGCGGTTTCCGGGCGCTCAAGGTCTGGCTCGCGCTTCAGCAGGTGGGACGCGAGGGATACGTGCGGATGATCTCGGATGACATCAAGCTCGCTGGTGAACTGTACCGGATCCTCCCGGACCACCCGGAGCTCGAGCGCCAGACGCGCGGCCTGAGCATCGTCACCTTCCGGTACATTCCGTCGGATCTGCGTGCCCGGTGCGGAGACCCTGATGTTGAGAAGTCCTTGGATGACCTGAATCGTGAAATCCTGGATCGGCTGGAAGCCAGTGGCGAAGCCTTCCTCTCGAACGCCATGGTAAACGGCCGCTTTTGCCTGCGGCTTTGTATCGTGAACTTCCGTACGTCGCTCGAGGATATCGAAGCGCTCCCGCCGCTGATCGTCCGCCTGGGCGCCGAGGCCGATTGGAAGCGGCGGGGCACTTAGTGCACGAGTTTTGGCCAACGGATAACACGGATAGCACGAATCGATTCGTGTGATCCGTGTTATCCGTTGGCCCCGGGAACTTGCCCCCTCTAAAATCCGTACTTCCCCCTCGATGAAACCAAAAACTGCGCTCGTAGTGTCTCTCGCCTTTTTACTTGTTATTCCATTACTCGTCGCTCAGACACCGGCCCCGTCCCTGAAGGACGAAATGCGGATGCCGTGGGCTCGGAACAACGAACGTTACATCCGCCATTGGCTGGTCGTCGGCGCCTTCAAGCCTGCCGGTTCGGCGAACGCTCTGGAGACCGACTTCCTCGCCGATCAAGGGGGCGAAACCGCAATCAAGCCTAGGACCGATCTCGCCCATAAGCGTGCCGAGGGCTCGCCGGCCAAATGGCACCCGGTCGATTCGTGGGGCGACCCTTTCGGGATCATGGATGGTCTGGATCAGCGCGACGACGGTGCGGCGGCCTATGCCTTCGCGACGGTTAACCGTGCGGTCGCCGGAAAGGTCCTCCTGTCTCTGGGGAGCGAGGCCCCGATTCGCGCTTGGGTGAACGGCAAGCTGGTCCTCGACCGTCATCTGGATCGCTCACTGACGCCCGACGAAGATTCGGTTGAAGTCGACCTCAACGCAGGCGAGAACGCGCTGCTCATCAAAGTCGTACAAATCGCCGGCCGTGCCGCGTTCTGTGCACGCGTCTTGGAATCGGGCTCGATGCTGGCTCGTACAAAAGCTGAAATCGGGCCATCCATCACGAGCTCGAATCCTAACCAGCTGGCCGTCAAGACGGACGTCGGTACTCCGCATCCGGATCTTAAGCCGGTCACGGTTGAGTTGGTAGCGCCCGGCGGAAAGATTGTCTTCACCAAGGCGGTTCCCCGCGGCGCGACAGTCGCGATCCCGACCAATGCGATACAGGACGGTCCCTACGAAGTGCGGTTCACCACCCGCACTATAACCGAGCGCCTCTATGCCACGCACCTTGCCTGGTACAAAGGCGATGCGATAGCGGCGGCTCGCGAGCTCTTCAGCGCCGCTGCGGCAGCGGATGCAGCGAAGCCGGAGGGATTCACGCTCAAGATGCTCGCTGATATGGTCGAGGACCGGCTGGGCGGCAAGCCTGATCAGGTCAAGGGAAACCCCTGGTGGAAGATTCATTCGCCACTGATGGAGTTCGCCGAGTTGAAGCTGGAGTCTGGCGGGCAGCAAGCAGTCCGGATTCGCCCTTATGGCTTCTATCGTCTGGCGTACCGGGACGAGGTCGACGGGTCGCCTCAGTTCTGCCGCGCCTATTTGCCGCCGGCCTATGACCCTGCCAAAAAATGGCCGCTGGTTTTACAGATTCACGGCTACAACCCGGCGAATCCGAAGTACGTCCGCTGGTGGGCCGTCGATTCGCGCCATGCGGGCATTAACGCGGAATTCGCCAATCACCAGGGCGTCATTTACATGGAACCGCACGGCCGCGGGAACACCTCTTACCTGGGGCTTGGCGACAACGACATCCTGACGGTCATCGCTATGGCCAGGAAGCGTTTTAATGTAGACGAAGATCGTGTCTACCTGACGGGCGATTCCATGGGCGGCTGGGGAACCTGGAATGTGGCGACTCGCCACCCCGATCTCTTTGCCGCAATCGCCCCGGTTTACGGCGGCGCCGATTATCACTCGCAAGTTCCGGAAGCGGAACTGGCGAAGTTGTCCGATCTCGAACGGCTTCGCTTCGAAAAGCAAAGCTCATGGGCAATGGCCGATGGCCTGCTGAACATGCCGATCTTCGTCCATCACGGAGATGTCGACAAGAGCGTCAATGTCGAGTACTCCCGTTACGGTGTGAGGATGCTCCAGCGCTGGGGGTACAACGTCCGGTACCGGGAAATCCCGGGACGCGGGCATGAGGCACTGGACGTCATGAACGACGTGATCGAGTGGTTTCTCGAGCACCGGCGCAATCCCGACCCGCTGCACGTTCGCATCCGGTCGGCCGAGCTAAGAAATGCCTCGGCCTACTGGGCCCGCGTTGAGCAGGTTGTGAATCCGATGCAGTTCATGGTCGTGGATGCCGAACTGGTCGATCCCAACACAATTCGACTCGACACGGAGAATGTTGCCGCTATCACGCTTTCGCCCTCGAAGACGCTGGTCGACCCGGCGAAGCCGTTGAAGGTAGTTTGGAACGGTTCTTCACAGGCCGTAACGCTGAAAGAAGGGAAGGCGACCGTCAAGGGTGAAGGCTGCTCCAATCCGCAATCCGCAATCCCCAATCCGCAATTGAAGCGACCCTCGCTCCCAGGCACCTTCTCCGATTTCACCACGACGCCCTTCGCGATCGTCCTGGGCACGATCTCCAAGGACGCCGAGATGGTCCAGATGTGCCGGGACAAGGCCGATGTCGTGATCAAGTACTGGCGGGAATGGCAGAAGCAGGAACCGCGTGTCTTCAAGGACACGGAGTTGACCGACACGGACGCCGCTCGCTACTCGCTCCAACTGATCGGCGGACCCGAGGCGAACGCAGTTACAGCCAGGCTTGCCGCTAAGCTGCCTATCAAGTTTGCAGCAGAAGAGATCACGATCGACGGGAAGAGTTTTAAAGCGAAGAATGCCGCGGTTCAGATGATCTACCCGAATCCCCTGAATCCCGAACGCTACGTGTTCCTGGTGGCCGGGACTTCGGTTGATGGCCTTTACGTATCGGAACCCTTGGTGCGTGATACCGGCGACTGGGACTTCTTGATCATGGATGGCCGGTATGCAGCCTCTGCACGGCGTATCCCGCAGATGAAACTGAGAGTCGCCTCCGGCATGTTTGATTCGTCTTGGCGCGTCAACGACAAGTTGCTGTTTCCTGGCGACGAGGAAATCCGGGCGACTACCAAGCCGATCCAGCGTCCAAGACCCAACCAGAATATCGATTCAAAGGTGTTTGCGGCCTACGTGGGGCAGTACCAGATCCCAAACGGACCGCTCCTCACGATATCCATCGAGGGGTCGAAGCTAATGGCCAAGCCCGGCGGCCAGCCGGACGTCGAGCTGATTCCTGAATCGGAAACGACGTTTTTCGTAAGGGAGATCAACGCGCGAGTGATTTTCACGAAAGACTCGGCCGGCAAAGTCACTGGCCTGAGCGTAAGCGAAGGCGGCCACGATTTCAGCGCCGCCAAAGTGCAGTAGAGTTTCGACTTGGACGATTGACGATTGACGATCGACGATTAGCCCCGCATTTCTCATACTCCGGCGGGGGCCTGGGAGCGCAGGCGGGACGCCTGCACTGGG
>Ga0209593_10000484_pt1 | contig 18913 bp, 15 predicted proteins | sample PPLLaktember2015_3_FD_187260 | JGI IMG/M metagenome (GOLD analysis project Ga0209593, IMG submission 187260) | Freshwater sediment microbial communities from Prairie Pothole Lake near Jamestown, North Dakota, USA - PPLs Lake P7 Core (6) Depth... | ecosystem: Environmental > Aquatic > Freshwater...
AAATTGGGGATTTACAGATGACAATCGGGTATTGTCATGTGAAAGCCGGGGATTTTCGTATGACAAGTGGTTTTTTGATAACGATGGGGGGGACCCTGAATTTACACAAAATAGTATACACTCCCGGTTAGTTACATATGATATGCCATGATATGTCGTCCAAACAGCCTTGTATTTAATTTGCTTAACCCATCGAACATGAAGCCTGTCGCCAATGAATCTACTTGCCAATTTGCATGGGCGGCTGCCCTTCCATTCGGAAACGGCTGGGAGTCCCAATACCGAAAGCTGCGGTTATTGGGAAGAATGGCTTAATATTAAACTTCAAAAAATCGACTGCGCCAACAGCACGGCCTAAATCTTTACAGCGGTTTTTTTATCCCCGGGTCAGTTTAATTCGACAAAATGGAAGAACCCGTCTTTCAACGCATCGGTTACTCGCCGGCTGACGAATCCGGGCCCCCATCCCGGGCTGGTGGTCTCCATAACAAGATAATATCCTTTCTTCATATCGTGAAGGGCTGTCATCCCCGGCCTGGGTATTCCTTTAACCGCCAGGATCGCATGCGAAAGACTCCTGCCGCGAATCAATACCAGGGCCGTTTTTTCTTTAAAACCCGGTATGGAACATAGAAAATCTGCCAATAAAATCGCTTTTGAATCGCAATCCCCATATTGCTCATATAATAAAACCAGGGGAACAAAAAAAGCATTGATGAATTTCCCTTTATACAGCCGCGGAGGAATCTCATACCGAATATGCTGGATAAAACATAAAAAAGGATATAAAACCTCCCCAACCTGGGAAATACCCTCGGATTTCATCAGTTCAGCCGTCAATTTTTTCTTGAAATACGAGAGGTTCCGTTGGAAAATCTGTCTATAGTCGATCATGCTGATCATGTTTTCCCGGAGCTGTTCATTTTCGAAATAATCTTTCCGCCCTACTACCAGGAACCCTTTGGCTTTTAAGGCGAGGGGATGAGAAACGGCGTGGCTGGTGCCGAATTTGCGAATTTCTTTTTTCAAATCTTCCGTGTCGATGTGAAAAACGGTTTCCCGGTTAATTTTAGCGTGGTCTGCCCATTTGAAAGTCCGGGTAATGGGATTTTCTTTCGGGATATCATCATCTTCTTTCCCGGCATCGGCATCGAGCAGCGGGGAGCGATAAACCCCGTTAGGGGCTAAAAAGCGTGATTTTACCCCCTTCGAAGTATCATGGGTACACCTGGAAAACCATGAATTTAAACAAATCCACGTGCAGCACATCGCAAAAAGAGCGACAATTTCCAGGACTTTCACCCACTGCTTTTTCATGGTTAATATTGGTAACTGAATATCAGGGAAACAATATAACTGACGATAGACTCGAAGAACATGCCCACAACGATGACGGTAATACTAATCACAATAGCGATAGCGATGTTTTCCTGTTTAATCCGTTCCCATTCGTCGATATCCTTGTTGATCACCATTAGAACTTTCAATGAGACGTAAACCGTAATAATACCGATAATAAGAGCATTAAGAAGGGCGCCCATGACACCGAAGGCAAACGTGAAGCCGGTTTTGACCGTAAAGCCTGATGCGAAGTTGCTGTACCAGGAGTTCATGATGGGTTTGATGGATTCCAGGCACATGCGGCCCAGGGTCCAGATAAATGAAGCCAATACGAGGGCCAAGCCGATATTGCGGTTGTATATGATTTCTTCTTTTACATCGATTTTTCGGCGAGTTAAAAAAGAGATAAAAATCAGGCTGCCCATTACGGAGATAATGGCAGAGAAAAACACCAGCAGCACATATATGGTAGTGGACAGGATATCCATGTCGGGGGCTTCTAAGGCATTCATTCGGCACCTCGTGTTTTATCCGTTTCATTGTTTTTAGCCAGGCGGAAACCGGCATTGATATCGCGGTAATGGGGGGAATAGTATCGCCTGGAGGCAACCCGAAGGAAATATTCCGTCCTTGCCCAATCTCCGCCTCGAACAACTTTATACGAACCATAAGGGGGGCCTGGCGGCTGCTGCACCTGGGATTTGTTATAATAATTACGGCTGTACCAATCGGAACACCACTCGTAGATATTTCCCATCATGTCGTATAAATCCCATTTATTGGGTTTCAGCAGCCCTACTTCGTGCGGGTACATCTCGTTTTTGTTGAAAGCATTGTCGTAATACCACGCATAATGGATCAAACTGGCTTTAAAGGAACCATGGGCGTACGTGGAAGTGGAACCTGCCCTGCATGCATACTCCCACTCCGCTTCGGTGGGAAGGCGAAATTCATCCGGGGAAAACTTATTCAATTTTGTTATAAACTCTTTAACATCGTAATAATTCACATTCACTACCGGGTAATTGTCTCCTTCTTTCACATATTTGTTACGCTGCCAGGGGCGGGTTTTCATCACTTCTATCCACTGCGATTGAGTAACAACATATTTATCGAGATAAAAACTCTCCAGTAACACCGTATGAATGGGTCTCTCATCGTCTTCGCCTTCATTGGAACCCATTAGATAATGCCCTGCGGGTATCGATACCATGTTGGCGTTTATTTCTTTGACCAACCGGTCATACCGGGCTTCTTTCTCTTTTTTCTTTTTAAATAAAAAATCAAGTATCATCGTAAACCTTCCCAAACGCAATTATTATAATGAAAAATAGTTTTTTTTTCAAACTGAAAAAAATAATCCATCTCTATGACCTCTCTTAATAAGAGTTTTTGGCACGGCTTTTTTCAAAAAAATCGGCAGTTCTCAAAGAAAAAAAGGACAAGCAAGAAGTATGCACGGGAAAAAAACGGGGGGCCCGGATTTTGGCAGGAAGCCCCAGGATAAGTCCCAACATCAATCAGTGGTCTTAAATAACAGTTCGCCGGTCCCGATGCGATACCCTTCCGTGACAGCGATAATTTCCCCGCCCGGGGTCACCGCCAAAAAATAAGGAAAACCGGAACCGAACGACCGGCCTAATGCTTTCTCCACGGTTTGTTGGAAAAGATTATTACAGGCAACAAAGCAATGTTTAGCCGGGAGACGATATTGAATAGGATTAAACGATGGCGTCATTTTATCCGCGGGTACGACAAAAACAAATGCACCGGACCACTTTTCAAACTCTTCTTTTAATTGCTGTATCTCTTCCATGACATGTTTGGTCGGCTCTTTACCCGGTTCGATAAACCCGATAATCAAACCTTTCTCCATTGCTGCACCATCCAGCATCGTTCCACCTGCACTTTTTAAACCCCGGAGAAGAACTTTCAAATCGACAGTTCCCAGGACCGCGGGCTTCACTTCCGATACCCGTAATTCGACAGGAACCTGGCGGGTTTCATTTTCACGGACATTGAAAAACCGGAGCTTTGCCAATACGCTGCCGTTTACCATGCGGTTCCCGGTTACCAACAGGTAGCGGCCGGGTTCGACTTCGATTTTCCCCGGGAATTCGGTAACCTTTTTACCTTCGTCATACTCCAGTGTATCATAACGGCCGTTATTAAACTTTGCCAGGGTGAAATGCACGTAATATTGGGGAACCAGGGAACCGGCAGGATCGGTGTACGACAACGAGATAAACCCTTTCTTGGGGTTTGAGCCCGGTTGGGCCTGGGTGTCGAAAAACACATCGATCCATCGATTAGAAGAGATATCGAAATACTGGGGCTTGTTAAAACCGGGTTCGAGACGGGCCGGAACTCCCAAACTGCGGCACAAGGCAATAAAAAAAATATCCCGCGAGTTGGAATCAGCGGCTTTTAATTCGAAAACACCGCGGGGAGTGAGGGGGACTTTATAATAATTGGCCGAATCGTCGATGATAATATTTTCTTTGATCCATTGGACGAGTTTTCCGACCCGGACTTGTGAACCGGCGATAAAATCCCCGGCCAATTCCTGCTGGAAGTATAATCGGAAATTAATTAATAATTCATTTTTGATGCGGGGAGACAGCACATATTGGGTAAACAAGTCCGGGAGAGTCCCGGGTAAATTACCGCTGTACGTGAAAGAATGAGCGAGGTGGTCCATCAATATCGAAGCGGGCGTATCGCGTAAGTCCTTTTCGGAAATACTCCCCAGGAGAGGCAGAATCCACTTTTTTAAATGCGAATGAGTATTGGCAGAATCTTCGAGGAATTGGGAAATTTCTTTCCAATTGCCCCTGCTCTTTTGGATATAGGACCATACGGCGTCCGGGTCCAGTTGGATCGAAGCTGCAAGCCCGCGGGCAGAGGTTTCGTCCATAAAGGTCGATTCATATTGCGCACGGATGCGGTCTTCCTCTTTGAGTCGCCGGTCATTTTCTTCTTTAGCCTGGGCAGAGCTTTTTAAAGGTTCTCTCCGGATAGGAGGAACCAGGTCGTAATCTTCGATAATTTCGATGTTGGGGTCTTTGTCGAGGGTGACAGCGACCGAGCCGGTGCCGGCAGCAGAAAATTTTTTATAACCGTATTTATCGTCTTTATTGGCCCAAATAAGTAAGTCGCCGAGGCCGGAAGTCAGCGAGCAGTTACCGTTTTTGTCGGTTTTTTTAGCGGCAATAGGGTAGAATTCGGCGTAGTTATAAAGGCGGAAAGCCACATCGGCGCCTTCTACCGGTTCGCGGTTTTTATCCAGGACCGTGACGGAAAGGTTTTGGGTTTGCGCATAATTTTTAATGATGTTGATCTCGGAGAACCGGGGATCGCTGACGACTATTTCTTCGGGTCCCGTAGATGTACCGAAGACCTTGGTATGAACGAGCATGGCCCGTCGAGCGGGTTCTGTAAACCACGCCATATCGAGGTCCGGTTCGGGTTCGCAGGCGCCCAGGTAGTACCATTTTCCATCCACCCAGGCTTCCACCCAGGCATGATTATCGTCGCAGTGAGCCCAACGCGGCGTGTAACACTGCCGGGCAGGAATTCCAACTGCACGGAGAGCAGAAACAGTAAACGTGGATTCTTCCCCACAGCGGCCGTAGGCGGTTCGGATGGTAGACATGGGCCCGGAAGTCCGACTGTCCGTCGGCCTGTAAGCCACTTTCTCATGGCACCAATGATTGACTTCCAATACGGCTTCTTTCATATCCAGGTGTGCCACCCTTTTTTTTAATTCATCGAAATAGTCGAGGCGGAAACGGTCGAGGTTTTCAGTATTCACCCGGTACGGGAGAACATAATGAAGAAATAATTCCGGGGGAACACGTGAACCCCATTTGAATATAGACCTGGCTTCCAATGTTTTTTTCACGATCTCCCGATAGAATTCGCCATTATAATCGGCCAGGTCGCTGAGAGGCATATAAGCAAATAAAAAAGTCAGGGCTTCTTTTTCTTTTAGAGAAATACCGGGATCTAAAACCCGGAACAACTGCTTTTCCCGGTTTTTTGCCAGTTGCTTTTGCAAATTAAAGCGGTTTTCAATGTTTTGACGGAGGTTGGGGTCCTGTATGAGGTGATCTTCCTGGGAAAAAAGTGAAAGCGAAGTGAAAGAAATCAAGGAAATATTAATCAAAGCCGCTAATACTGCGGCTGAAAGAAAAATAAGAAATGCTTTTTTCATCCTGCACCATCCTTTGAGCGAATTTTAAATGCGGTATAGAAACAATATGATATCATATTTCGATATGAAAAGTGAAGAAAAAAATTACCCGGGATTCAAATTGAATCAGCAATTATCGTTGTGTTCCACGAAATATTTTCAGTGGAATCCACTCGATTTGGCATAAATAAAATTTTACTATTTTTTATTTTTTTTGTTGACACCCTGATTTATTTATGCTATAATATACTCTTAAATTAAGTGAAATTAAAAATATAAAAAAGTTAAAAATTTTTGGAACATTTTCCCATTTCTTTCGTTTATATGATCTATTAGAAAAGAAAGAATTTAAATGTAGGATAAAATAAAAAAAAATAAATAGGAGGAATAAAATGTCTAAAAAAATCAATTTAGTCACACTCACCAAAAAAGAAATGAAAGAAGCCCAGGGCGGAACCATTATGCAAGAGATCAAAGAGCTCATTGGCTGCAATGATTGCGGAAGCATCTTCGTCGTTTTCGGCCTGGCATCATCTACCTATTAATTTTTTAATCATTACTCCAAGAATAATATAGCAGGAGTTTATTAAAATATCGAGGCAGGAGGATTAAGAATTTCTCCTGCCTCGATAAGTACGACAACTAATAGTCATTTAACAAGTAAACAATAAAATAAATTAAAATTCGGAGGAATAAAATGTCTAAAAAACTCAATTTAGTCACACTCACCAAAAAAGAAATGAAAGAAGCCCAGGGCGGTACAATTATGCAGGAGATCAAGGAATTGGTCGGCTGCAGCAGTTGCGGGAGCATTTTTGTCGTTTTCGGCCTGGCATAAGCTTCAAATTACTTTTATCCAATCTATACTACCATGATTATATGAGGTAGATATATTAAATGTCTTGAGGCAGCCGGCTTTTTTGCCCGGTTGCCTCAACGACACCTGAGAACAATCGCACGATTTAAATAAGTTTTGAAAAAAAAATAAAAATAATAGGAGAATAAAAATGTCTAAAAAACTCAATTTAGTCACACTCACCAAAAAAGAAATGAAAGAAGCCCAGGGCGGTACAATTATGCAGGAGATCAAGGAATTGGTCGGCTGCAGCAGTTGCGGAAGCATTTTTGTCGTTTTCGGCCTGGCATAATCCGACACCCGTTTTTTTAATCGATGCTACCTGTGCAATTTGAAGGTAGGCGTTATAAATGTCGTCGAGGCAGGCGGCTTTTCTGACCTCGCTGCCTCGACGACATTTGATAATCGACGATACACTGTAATTTGGTTTTGAAAATAAATAAATAAATAAAAATAATAGGAGAATAAAAATGTCTAAAAAACTCAATTTAGTTACACTCACCAAAAAAGAAATGAAAGAAGCCCAGGGCGGTACAATTATGCAGGAGATCAAGGAATTGGTCGGCTGCAGCAGTTGCGGAAGCATTTTTGTCGTTTTCGGCCTGGCATAAGCTTCAAATTACTTTTATCCAATCTATACTACCATGATTATATGAGGTAGATATATTAAATGTCTTGAGGCATCCGGCATTTTTTTGCCCGGCCGCCTCAAGAACATTCATTATATTAAAACAAACACACCCGGATACAATATAAATAGTAACAAACCCAAAAAATCAAAAAGGTTAAAACCATGATAAAAAAACAAACTCAAAGCTTTACATTTAAAACAGCCGCCGATAATAAATATTTGCTGAGTAGATCCATTCCCCAAATTATGCTCCTACACCCCGTATTGCATTATTTAATCGAACTGGAAGAGCAAGGGACAAAATTAGATGAATGGATAAACACGATAACCCCCGGGAATATCGAAATAGAAAACTACCCGAAACTAAGCAAGGGAGAACTCTTATATTATTTAAACTTTTACTTCTTATTAAAAAAGAATAATTACTTCAATGAAATCAAAAGTATAGATAAAATGAATCAAAGATGCGATGCGGGAAGTGTCGATTATCTTATCGCCAATTCCAATCAAATTATATTCGAAGTAACGGATGCGTGTAACCTTAATTGTACATATTGCGCATACAGCGACTTATACAGCGGTCATGACCTTCGTACCAACAAAAAACTGGATATCGATACAGCTAAAAAACTTTTCGATGACGTATTAACTCGAATCGAATCACCCATGAATTTTCGAACACATAAACGAATCGCCGTTTCATTTTATGGCGGCGAACCACTCTTGAACATGCCCTTTATTAAAGAAATGGTGGAATACGTAAAAACAAAAAAAATTTCTTACAATCAATTCTGCTTTTCAATGACCACCAATGCTGTTCTTCTCGATAAACACCTGGATTTCCTGGCAGAAAACGATTTCTATCTTTTAATCAGCCTCGACGGAGATGAACACAACAATAGCCATCGCATTTTACACGATGGAAAACCGGCCTATACAGCCACTTATAACAATATTCTCAAATTAAGAGAAAAGTACCCGGATTATTTTAAAAAATCAGTCAGCTTTAACGCAGTTTTACACAATAAAAACTCGAAAGAAGAAATAGAGAAATTTTTTCTAGATCGATTCGATAAACCGGTATCGGTTTCACAAGTCAGCAGCAATGGATTAAGGGAAGAACGAAAAGAAAAATTCTCCGAAATATTTAAGCAAAAACCCACGGAAAAAATTTACAATAACCTGACCCGCGCAGACATTAACTCGGTCCTGGATGCTTACAGCGGATATTCTTTTTTTAATATTAACGACTTATTACTCGACAAAGAGAAAAGCATCATTATCCAAACCAACACATGCCTTCCATTTAAAAATAGAATTTTCCTGACTGTGAATGGAAAAATATTACCTTGCGAAAAAATCAAACAAAGCTATTACCTGGGCAATGCCGATGAAAAGGGAGTTCACCTGGACGCTAAAAGCCTTACGGATAAATATAATTACTTCCACCAAAAGATAGGCAAACTTTGTGCCCAATGTTTCAACAGCACGCAGTGCAAACAATGTATTTTTTACCTCGACCTGGATTCGGATAATCCCCACTGCGAAAATTTCTTGAACTTTAAAGGTTTTAAAAATAAAATATCGGACACTCTTTCAGCTTTGGAAAATACCCCCGAACTTTACTCATTCCTAATGCAGGATAAAAAAATAGCAGCGTTAAGTAAAAACCAAGGACAAAATGCTGCTAAACACGATGAAAACGCGGCGCCTTCCTTCTGGCTTTTTTTACACCCATTTGTCCATGTTTCGATAAAAAAAGATCATGCCGTCTTGCTGAACACGTTGACCGGCCAAATGTCGGAATATAAGCAAGATACTGAAATCCTCAAGATATTGAAAGAATTGGCATCCGAACAAAACCTACTGGTCACAGAAATCAAAGGAACACAAATCGATAAAAAAATAACGGATTTTGTCTCCGAGCTCAAAAAAAACTATTTCGGAGATATCGTCGATACACGTTTCAGCTCAGGGAAACCCATCCAACTCAAACCATTATTAAAACTGAATTACGATACCGACGCTTCCTTAAATGTCTTCAAAAAACAAACAAAAAAATTAAAAGGCGACGAAATACCGGAATACCTTGAAAGCCTCTCCCTGTATATCAACAACCAGTGCGACTTGAATTGCTCGATGTGCGGTAAATCCTTCCAACAATTCTCGTGCTGCAAAAAAGACTCCTCGATAGAAGAAGAGCTAAACATCATCGAAATCGAAAGCCTTCTCGATACTGTCCAAAGGAGCAGATTAACACACGTTAATATCCTCGGAGGCAATATTTTTAAATATAAAAACCTCCGGCAATTGGTCGAACGATTAAACAACGAACCTTCCAGTAAAGAATACTTCATCCATTATCGAAACCTGGAAGAAAAAAAAGATTTCTTTGATTCCATAAAAACAGGAAATTCAAAACTGAACATCATCATCGATCTCCATTTCTTCAATAAAGAAACTTTTGCCGAAAAAAAAGGACTCCTGGGTAAGTATCCCTTGAACAACCAGTTTCATTTCATCGTCGAAAACGAATCGAATCTACTTCTGGCAGAAACCGTGATCGAACAATTTCAAATCACCGATTATGCTCTCCATCCTTATTTTACCGGTCAAAACCTTCCCTTTTTTAAATCCAATGTTTATTTAAACCGGGAGTCCATCATTGAAAGTAGTTTGTCGATGAAGGATATCTTTATTCGATCCTCGTTGAATCTATTGGATTTCAGGCACCTGGTAATAATGAGTAATAAGGAAATTTACAGTAATGTGAATAACCCGAAAATCGGCCGGTTGGGTGAAAATCCCATTTTTAATATCGTGGAGAAAGAGCTCAACAAAGGCAAATCATGGGGGAAAGTGCGGAAAAATGTTCAACCCTGCAAAAGTTGTGTGTTCTGCGATCTGTGCTCCCCTATATCGAATTATGAATATGCCGTCGGACGTTATAATCTCTGCAATATCAAGAATTCATAGGCTGCGATTTGGCCGCTTCCCTTACGGTTAGCGAACGGGATCGATGAAATCGCGTAAACCGGCGACCCTGGGATTTCGTGTTAATCAAAGATTGTTGATGTGGAGATTCCAGGTCTCCTCGTCTTCATTTTCAACCAATTGATAAAGCTTACCGCTGTCGATAGTATAGGGGTATGCTTCCAGGATATTTTGCTCGGAAAAAGCGACCGGGGCTTTTTTAATGAACTTGCCGTTTAAATCGAAAACCAGGAACGTGGACTTTTCTCCCTCCTTGTTTTTGTAAGGCAGGACATAAACCTGGTTGTCGGCGACAATATATTCCCGGATCGATGGGAAGTAAGCGGGGAATTTCATCATACTCTCCAGGCTTTCGTAAAAAGCGCTGGTCCTGGGGTCTTTCTTGTAGACCTCTTTGACTTTTTCTTTTAAACTGTCTGTTACTTCGAGTTTTTCGTAGGGGTAAGCCAATGACGAAAGCTCTTTCCCCGAGGGATCAAAAATATGTATGATACCGTTCTCGCCGTTGACAAATACCCGGTTATACTTGAATAATAATACGGGGAGCTTCTGATTCGTCGGGTCAAACACATTGCTCATTTGCAAGGGGCTTTTCTGCCTATATATTTCCTTGACCAGGTTGAATTTATTATCGTAGAGGCCAACAGTATAATAACTCTTATTGTCATCATTTTTTATCGCTTCACCGACGAACCCGGTATTCGAGGGAAAAAAGGCGGAAATTCTCGATAGTGTTCTCGCTTCGTTTTTATATACTCCATCTTTGGTGAAGTAAGAAATTTTAGAGACAGTGCGTATAAACAAGCAGTCGTCCTGGATATAGAGAGACAGTTTTGCGATGGGAAGAACGTAAAATTCTTGCGGTCCGGATCCGGTTTTCCCGAATTTTTTTACATATTTGAAGTCGTTTAGAGAGAAAATATATATCGACGCTCCTTCGACAATATAGATTTTATTGCTTTTGGAGTCTATCGCAATCGATTCCGGCCTGCTGATTTCGTCCAGGGTAACAATTTTTCCCATTAATACCGATTGAAAGATGATCCAGGCCATTAGGATCAACGTTATTTTTTTCATGCTATTACCTCCTTTTTCTAAAAGATAATCCTGTCGTTCTCATGCCGCTAAAATGAAAACCAGTAATAGGCATATAGCAGGCAGAGGAATGAACAGATAGGGTTTCAATTGTACTTTTAAGGGTTTGGCGTCCATGTTTTTTAAGGTCCACCAGGAGGCAATCCCCAATGGTACCAGTAAAAAAGCTGCCGAACCGATACGGCTTATCCACTCGCTCAACTGCATGTCGGATATTCCGCGAGCCAGGAGAACGGCGAATATTTTTTTCGATGTAATGTCGAATATATAAAAGAGCAGCCCGATTTCGATAAAGCTGATCCACGTCGAGGTTATGGTCAAACTCAGGAATAGGGAGGCCAGGAAGACAAAAATAATATAAAAAAGGGTGGCGGGTAAATGGTAATCAAAATTGAAAATCCCGACGATTACGAGCAGTACAAGCAAAATAGAAAACCTGGGGAGAAATTTGTTGAAAAATAACCTGGAACGAGACAGCGGTAGTGAAAACAGGTACTCGAAAGCGTCTTCTTTTTTTTCGATCTGCCACAGCGATATCCCGGAGAGAGCTGCATAAATGAAAGCGGTAATCAAGGATACCAGGCTTAAAACTTCCTTCGTATCCCAACCCCAACTATACATTTTTTCTACCACCAACATAACGGGGATTGCCAATAAGATCAGTGAAGATTCGACTAAAACCCGGAGGCTGTCTTGAAATTCTTTTTTAAGCATATTCCCCTCCAATAAAGCCACTAACAATATCTGTCAAGTTTAAATCCACTATCTCACCTTCAATCGTTTTCCTGTACTCTTCATTAAAGGGATAAATAAAATACTCCATCGAATTATTAAAGTTCGACCTGGAGAGAATGGGTAGGTGCCCAGGAGGAACATCGGATTTGATTTTTTTTACTTTTTGCTTCAAATCATCGATTTTTTCATCCACAAGAACTCTACCGTCTTTGAGCAAAATCACCCTTTCGACAATGGGTTCTATATCGTGAAAATTCAGGTTAACCATGATTACAGTCAGTTTGCTTTCAGTAATCAACTGGAGTAACTTTTGGAGTACAACCTTTTTCAGGTAAGCATCGAGGGCAACGATAACTTCGTCGATCAGTAATATCTTCGGTTTGGTTGAGAAAATCAAGTTTAAATGGACAATAGTCTGCTGACCCACCGAAAGGCTTTTAATTTTCTGCCGGTAATCGATACGGGTATGTTTGAGCATGGAATCATCGAACTCGTCCAGTCGATAAACGGATTTATGAAAATCGATGGCTTGGGCCACTGTTAGGTTTTTGTACAAACTCAGCTTATCGGAGATAAAACCGATCGATCTCCTGGGATCATCTCCCATATTTTCTGTGAATATAATTTCACCTGTTTTCGGTTTTAAAACTCCTGCTATAAGTCGTAACAGGGTACTTTTTCCCACTCCATTAATCCCGGTAACCAGGCAAACCTGGTTTTTCGGTATAACCAGGTTAAAATCATTATAAATAAACTTATTCTCATATCGGAAAGATAAGTTTTTTATCTCGATCATTAATTCTCCTATATAATTGGCTATCATAATTATTATACAAATAGATTCTATAGAATATCACATTGGAAAAATTTTTCAAGTGCTAAAAACATTTTTAACTGATAGGGCTGATAACACTTTTCAACAGGGATTCACGCAGCGAATTTGAGAATTGCGTTCAAGCCCGTTTTTTTTAAGAATCCCCTCCACGAACATCGTTGCGCTCGTTCGATAAAAATTCGCAAGAAACCCCACTACGTGGAGATTATTATGGCACGCTGTGCCATCTTGCGGCTTCCTTAATTGTCAGCCGCTGCATGAGAAAGAATTATCGATTATCGATTAACAATTAACAAGTAGTATCTTAGAAGTTCATCAATCAGCTCAATAAATTCGATATGTGGGCGATAACCACATCCAGTTGTCGGTATTCGATAGTCAACGGCGGTAAAAGACGAAGCACGGTACTTCCCGCAGGAAGCACGAGTATTCCTCTCTCCATTAAAGCCGATATTAACGGGTTGACTTTCTCTTTCAATTCGATGCCGATCATTAAACCAAGTCCGCGGATTCCGCGGATTTTCGAGGATTTTATTTTTTTTAAACGGTCTAACACGTATATACCTTTTTCAGCGGATTGTTCGGCCAGCTTGCTTTTTATCATGAAATCGATAGAAGCGGACGCAGCAGCACAAACCAGGGGATTCCCTCCAAACGTGGTCCCGTGTTTCCCCACCGATACGCGGATTTGATCGGAGCAGAGTACGGCACCCACCGGTAACCCCCCGGCCATGGCTTTGGCCAGGCATAAAATATCGGGCGAAATACCGGAATGCTCGACAGCAAACATACGACCTGTACGACAAAACCCGGTTTGTACTTCATCGATAATTAAAAGAATGCCCTTTTCATCGCACAATTCACGAACTTGCCTGAAGTATTCGGGATCGCCGGGATATACGCCGCCTTCTCCCTGGACAGGTTCCAGGATTATACCGGCCAACCGGTCCTGCATCTCTTCGACAGCAGTTTTCAAAGGTATAAACTTGTTATACGGAACAAAATGAAACCCGGGAACCAGGGGAGCGAAACCCTCCCTGTATTTGGGATTAAACGTAGCGCTTAAAGCCCCCAGGGTTCTGCCGTGGAAGGATTTGGCCGCGCAAAGAAAATCGGTTTTACCGGTAGTAAGTCGAGCAAATTTGATTGCTGCTTCGACGGCTTCCGCGCCGGAATTGCAGAGAAAAACGCGATTTAAACCGGCAGGTGCAATGCGAACGAGTTTTTCTACCAGTAACGAGCGAGCGTCATTGTAAAATGTATTGCTGCACGTAATGAGGCGTTGGGCCTGGGAAATCACAGCTTCGATCACTTCATCGCTGCAATGACCGATGGATGCGACGCCGTGACCGGAAGTGCAGTCGATATACACCTTGCCGCGATCATCGAAAACCACGGCACCTTTTCCACGAACCAGGACACAGTCCCGTTTGGGATAAAGCCCCATTTCATGGTTGTTTTCAATATCCATATAAAAAGAGGTGGAATTCATCGGATCACCGTTCCTTTTCCGTCCAGGGCATCCTGCAGCGGGTGCTCCGTGCGGCCGTCGGCAATAATCACTTTTTCCGCACCATTTTCAAAAAGGCGTTTGATTGCCAGTAGTTTCCGTTTGATGCGACCTTCTGACTGGGATTCGAGCCGGACCAATTGAGCGGCTGAAAGTTGAGGAATAAGAGAGAGGGGATCGGAAGGGTCCTTTAAAAGCCCAGGGGCTTCGATTAAATGGATGACGACCCGGGATTGGTATTTCAGTTGAAGTAAAGCGACAATGTCATCATTCTCGGAGTTGACGGCGGTATGGGTTTCATCCAGGAGAGGTACGGTAAGTACAGGTATAAACGCATTGGACAGGAGTAAATCCAGCAGCTTTCGGTTGATATCCAGGGGTTTCCCGGAAAAGTCGCGCAGGATTTTTATTTTTTTATCTTCACGAACGCGGATCCCCGGGTTCCTGCGGGCGCGGATGATGCCCCCGTCGATACCGCTTAAACCCACGGCATTTATTCCATGTTGTTGAAACAGTTCGACAAGGCGTTTATTACGCAGGCCGGCATAGGCCATCATTTGAAGGTCGATGGTATGGGAATCGGAATAAACGCTGGAATACCCGGATACCGATGTGACGGTCTTTCGGGGAATATCCAGGCGTTCTGCGAGGGAATCGCGGAGGGCATTGGCGCCGTGTACAATAATAAAAGGAGGGGATATGGCAGATAAGTCGGCGGCTATACCTTTATCGTTAATGGAAGAACCGCCGCCGATTTTTATAATCATCATTGGAACACCTCGATGGTATTATTGGGAATGGTTTTCCATCCGCTTTCACCGGGGTATTTCCCGGAGCAAATGATAAAACCGTTTGACCTGCGTTTAACAAAAAGTGTAAAGTATTCCGGGTCCTGGTGGAATAAAGAGCAGAGGTAAACTTTTTGAGTTAAAACGTCCGCCATCATCATGTTCATGGCTCTAATGTAGGCGGTGCGGCGCTGCACTGTTTCAACGGCTTTGGTGAAAGCCGCGATGTTCACCTCTCGATTTATATTTAACCGGCGGATGAAGTTAAAGAGTTTTTCGGCCCCGATGCGGCCTTCCGATTTGATTCGGACGCCGTGGAGTTCGCCGTTGAAAGCAAAAGAATACCGTTGGTCCATAAAAGGCATATTGTTTTCGATGCAGATATCCTGGTCGCGGAAAGCGCTTCGTGCATGAACCATGAGGAATCGTGCGGTTTCGAACGAATCGAAATCCGAGGTCCATATGGGGTCCAGGTTTTTGATGATTTTCCATTGGTTACCCGCGAGGTATACTGCTCCCCATCCATGGCCTTGATACTCTTTGCTTTCTTTGCAAATATGAGCAAAGGTGTCGAGGTGGGGTTTCATGTTGAACTCGCGTTCCGATTTAATGGTTAATAATCGACACATTATTTCCTCGCTGTAAAATACCCTAACAAAAGCTTTTCGAAGTCCAGAAACCTTTTCTCGAAAAGGTTTCTGGTCGCCGAAGGCATAAAAAAGCTCACACCGGGTGAAGGCCGGGGAAGGTTAGGGCTGTGGTTTCGTCCCAGTGGTTCATGATATTTAAAGCTTGAACTGCTTGGCCTGCGGCGCCTTTAACGAGGTTATCCAGTGCGCTGTAGACGATCAGTCGGTTGGAAGTGGGGTCTTTAGCGAAACCGATATCGCAGAAATTACTGCCCAGGAGTATTTTGGGATCCGGGAGGCGGTGGATGCCGTCGCGTTCGTTGATGATCCGGATAAATGGTTCATTGCCGTAGGTGCTGCGGTAGGTTTTCCACAGTGTTTTTTCGTCGGTGTCTGTGTTTAGAAAAGTATGGCAGACGGCCTGGATGCCGCGAACCCTGTCGAGGGCGGTAACTGTTAAGTGAGCAGTAATATTTTCCCCGGGGTTCAATTCCTGGAGTATTTCTGCGGTATGGCGGTGGCCATAGGGTTTGTAAGCCCTGATGGAGCCGCTTCGTTCGGGGTGGTGGGAGCCGGGGTTTGGGTGATGGCCGGCTTCGCTGGTGCTGGCTTTGACTTCGATGATGGTGTGTTGGGGGGCGATGATGTTTTCTTTGAAAAGGGGATAAAGGGGGAGTATAGCGGCGGTGGCGTTGCATCCGGCGCTGGAAATGTATTGGGCCTGGCGCATTTGGTCCCGGTGGAGTTCGGGGATGCCGTAGACGAATTGGTCCAGGAGTTCGGGGTGAGGGTGTTCCACATCGTACCAGGTTTTATAATCTATGGAATTATTTAGACGAAAATCGCTGCTGAGGTCGATTATGCGGGGAGAGAGTTTTAAAAACTCATGGATGCGGTGCATGGTTTCGCCGTGGGGCAGGCAGAGGAAAAGAACATCGCAGGGTGTGAGTTCGTCGATGGTGCAGAATTTAAGCATGGTGGACTTTCGCAGGTTGGGGTGAATTTTATACACATATTTCCCGGCGTTTTTTTCGGAGGTAACCTGGAGGATTTGGACATGGGGATGTGAGAGGAGAATGCGGAGGAGTTCGCCGCCGGTATAGCCGGAGGCTCCGGCAATAGATACATTTAATTTACTCATGGGTTTCGTTCCTGGCGACGGATAAAGTGTAATCCACGATTTTAGCGGGGATATTGACGCCGGTGGTGGTAATACTGTTTTTAAATTCCATGGTATAGTTGACTTCGTTGACCAGGAGGCCGTTGGGAGATTCGAGGATGTCGATGGCCACGATTCCGCCTCCCACTGCGCGAGCTGCGGCCAAGGATAAACCGGCGATTTCTTGGGTTATGGGGCAGTTGGAAGCGTGCCCGCCGCGGGCGGTATTGGTAATCCAATGGGATGATGTGCGGTAAATGGCAGCGATGCAGGTGTTACCTACGACAAAGCTGCGGATATCGCGGCCTGGTTTAGGGATGTATTGTTGGATATAAAAAATCGAATGGTGGAAGGAGCCGAGGGTAGTTTTGTGTTCCAGGATCGATTCGGCGGCATCTCGGTCGTTGATTTTGCTGAGGAGTCTTCCCCAGGAGCCGATAGAGGGTTTCAGTATGACGGGGTATCCCATTTCTTCGATGGCTTTTAAGGCTGATTCCTCGGTAAAAGCGATTCGTACTTGGGGTTGGGGAACGCGGTGTTGTTGGAGAGCGAGGGAAGTGAGGAATTTACTCCCGCAGGTATCTGCGACTTCATAGCGATTAACACACGGGATACCGGCATTTTCAAACAATTTAAGGGCGTGTAAAGCACGGTGATGGGCGATAGACCGTTCCAGTATAATATCTACGGGAGGAAAAGGTCCTTTATCGATATCCAGGGCTATCTCACGGTCATCTATCATAACAATTTCGACGTCTTTCCTGGATTGGAATTCATCCAGGATGAGTTTTTCGTCTTTTCGGATCAGTGAGTGTAAAAAACCGATTTTCATATTTACTCCTTGTTATTACTCGAATTTGGGGGTGGTCAAACCATTTACTTGCCTGTCCCCTTTTTCCCACCTTTTTGTAAAAAGGTGGGGCCAAAAACTTTTGTTTAATTTAAATAAAAATTTTTGCGGGGTCCAGGGGCGGTTTTTTTAAAAAGAGCCCCTGGAGGGTTGAATGTAATTTAATTTCGGTAAGCTGTTTCGGGTGCGGCGGCGGTGCCCCACTTTAAGTACCGGACGATATAGCTGAGTTCGTCCGGTTCCACCACTCGGCCAGTTTGCCCGACTTCTTTGACTTTAAATAAGATGCGGTTGGCCAGCTCGTCGTTTACATCGGTTTCGCCGATAGTATCGAGGGAATATCGAAGGGCAGCTAACCCGGACATATGATCGAGGGATATATGGGATTTCCTGCCGATTAAATCGGGTTGAATGCTCTGGTAATGGAGTGGGTTTTTGACCGCCGCCTGGGTATGGACTCCGGCGCAGTGGGTGAAGGCATTTTTCCCGGTGATGGGGAAATTGACCGGGATTGGGGTGGAAGAGAAGTGGCTGATGAGTCGATACAGTTCGGGGATTTTTTTCAAATTCCAGCGGTTATCGGTGTTTTCGTTAAAATCGTTAGCCAGGACAGCGAGAAGGGTGGCAAGGTCTACTATTCCGGCGCGTTCTCCCAGTCCCAGGACAGTGGCATCGATAATATCGGCGCCTGCGCGGTATCCCTCCAGTGCGTTTGCCAGGGCTAAGCCCCTGTCGTTGTGGCAGTGAACGGCGATCATGGGGTAGAGCTGCATGCTTGCCAATTCGTCTTTTAAGCGGCGCACAAAATCATACATATTGCGTTCAGTACCGGGGATCATATACCCGGTGGTATCGGCGATGCTAATGATATCCGACCCGGCTCGAACAGCTTCGGAAGCGGCGGTTATAACATTTTTCCATTGAGACCGCACCGTATCTTCCGGGGTATACCGGATGGTCAATGACGGTTTTCTTTCGCGGGCATACCGGATCACGTGGGAAATTCGGTCGACAGCGCTGTTTAAGTCCTTGGAATGGTGATTCAACCGTTCATCCGATACGCAATAAAAAATGCCGAGGAATCCAACCCCACATTTTAAAGCCAGGTCTATATCCCGTTCCATGGACCGGGAATGGGCGCCCACTTTTGCCTTTAACCCGCGGTGGGAAATCTCTTCCACCGCATGGCTTATCTCCTCCGTTACTGCAGGGTGACCTGCTTCGATAATATCGACGCCCAAATCATTTAATAAATCGGAAATGGCTACTTTAATGTGAGTATCAAAGTAAATACC
>Ga0209593_10000485_pt1 | contig 18833 bp, 23 predicted proteins | sample PPLLaktember2015_3_FD_187260 | JGI IMG/M metagenome (GOLD analysis project Ga0209593, IMG submission 187260) | Freshwater sediment microbial communities from Prairie Pothole Lake near Jamestown, North Dakota, USA - PPLs Lake P7 Core (6) Depth... | ecosystem: Environmental > Aquatic > Freshwater...
CTTCCTCGTCATATGCGCAGGCCAGAGCCGAGACTGAACTCTGACCGGTGAAACGCAGAAAGGCCATACCTGCCGTGGCGGCTGCGCCGGCTTTCAGAAAATCCCGGCGACTGAGGGTTTGGCTCATTACACACTCCTTGTAAGGTGATGGTCGAAAAGGACAGTACCGGTAAACAAACCGGCACGTCACACAAATTTGTGACATTCTTCACATTTAGTGTATAGCGAGCCTATGCTGAATAAAATGGGGAAAAAGCCGTAGAGATGGGGTGGGAAAGTTCTACTCTTTTACGGTTGATAGATGTTTGATGCGAGATGGTTATAGTTTATTGTTGGTTCTCAATCGCATAGCGAATTAAACCGGCCCGGTTGGTAACGCCCAGCTTGTCCATCAGGCTGGCGCGGTGTTTGTCCACCGTTTTCGGGCTGATCGAAAGAACGCTGGCGATCTCGGCATTGGTTTTTCCTTCTGCAATGAGCGCCAAAACCTCTTGTTCACGGTCGGTCAATGCTGCAGGTGGCGGTACCTGACCCGCTTCAGGTGTACCTCTTACAGCTGCTTCGATCACATATTTTGCAATACTTGGATGGAGCACGCTTTCCCCACGGGCAACCGCCCGGACAGCCTGAACTACCTCCCCTCCACCAGCTTTCTTGAGCAGGTAACCTTTTGCGCCGGCCTGGAGCGCTGGCAGGATGTACGCCGGGGCCTCATGTTGGGTCAAAATGACCACTTTACAATCCGGCAGATCTTTGCTGATCCTGCGCAAGACTTCCAAACCGCCTAAATTGGGCATGGCCATATCCAGCAGGAGAATATCGGGACGTAAGGCCATCGCTTGTTCTAAAGTTTCGACGCCATCACTGGCCTCCCCTACGACTTTCAGATCAGGATACATCCCTAGAAAAGCACGCATGCTATCTCGCAAGACAGCATGGTCATCAGCCAGCAAGACCCGTATCGGTTCCATGTATCACCTCCAAGTCCTTCGGCATACGCACTAGGATTTGAGTTCCTTCACCGGTTTTCGATTTAATGACTGTTGTGCCGCCAACCAGGGCAGCCCGCTCCCGCATTCCGAACAGGCCGATGCCAACGCGGTCATCCGGATGTGAGAGGACATCTTTCACTTCAAACCCAACGCCATCATCCCGGATGGAAAGTGATATGTTGTTTCGAGTGTGGGTCAGCCCGATCCATAGGTTTTTAGCAACGGCGTGTTTCGCAGTATTGTTGATCGCCTCCTGACCGACGCGGTAGAGGGTTGTCTCGATATGAGGAGGCAGGCGAACCTCTGGCTGTGATGATCGTACATGGATCCTGACTCCTAACGATTCTAACCGCTGGTCGGCGAACCAGCGCAGAGCTGTGAGCAGACCCATATCCTCCAACAGTGTAGGCCGTAAATCCAGGATGATGCGGTTTACTTCTTCAAGAGCAGATATAGATCTGCCGCGCAATTCACCAAGCCTGCTCAGTGCTGCATCCTGTGACCAGCGATCTGCCACCTGGATCGCTTCGATATCCACTGCCATCGCGGTAAGGGATTGACTGATCTCATCGTGCAGCTCGCGAGAGATCCGGCGGCAGCGCTCGTCCTGGGTAGCGATCACCCGCCGGAGCAGTTCGCCTCTGCGTGCAGCCAGGTGTTGAACTTCATCGAACAGTCGATTGTTTTCAAGGGCGAGGGCTAATTGGTTGCCTGTCATCATGATGAATTCCCGGTCATCCTGGCAAAACTCCCTTTTCGAATTGTCGATGATCCACATTCGCCCAAGGGCTTTCCCACCAACTTTCATAGGCACGACCAGCCAAGAATGATTTGTTTGTCCCCAGACCGGGTGGACTGGATCTTCAGTCTCCCTAATTGCTTCGCGAATTGCCGGATCTAGACGAAAACGACTTGGAGTCTGGATGCGCGGAGCAAGTTTTCCGGCTGCGTTAGGCCAGTAGATCCCAATGGCTTTGGCGTTGATCGATGCTTGCAAACACTTGAGCGCATCCGGTAATTGCGTTTCCATATTGCGTGGCTGGCAGGAAAGCAAGCAGACCATTTGTTTGAGCATTTTAATATCTTCCATGTTCGTCTCCAACAGTGTCATAACAAAGCCTCCAGGGCGGCGCGACGTTCGATATAAGCCGGGTTGGTGTGCAGCGGCAGGCAGCGGTCAAGGGATGTCTTGCCCATAAGCAGATTGACAGCGAACGCCATGCAGGTCGCCTCCCCGCACTGTATACAGTTGGTCTGTGGCAGGATGGCGTAGAGGTCCAACGGGCGGGGCGGTCGTTGTAGTTTGATCACGGGTGTGAGCTCATGACGATGCTCCCAGGTAGCGTTGATGGCCTCTTTGAGCGCTTCCAATAAAGATAGGCCTTCGGTCACGTCCTTGACCTGGGTGATGGTGATGCGCTGTCGGTAGATAGTGATGAAACCAGGTTGTCGGCGCAAGGTGAGAGTGAGCGTTTCGGGGTTGAAACCGATCACACCCGGTAAGGTTGCCAGATACGGTAACACATCATCCAGCGGACCGGAGGGTTTGCCCGTGACGATGATCTTGCCCGGCTCGGCCAGGCATGGGGTAGTTTGGGTGAGCGTGATAGCTTCGAGAAACATCAAATTGAGGTCTTGCCAAATTAAGTTTACATTCTACAACTGAATAAGCGACAGTATCATTTGCCACTCTGCCACAAGTCATTCGTCCCCAAATAAGGAGGGAACTATAGGGCTGATATGACTTAAAGCCTTTGATGTTGCCGAAGTATGCAATTTATCTATAGCTTGATAAAGTAAAAAAGAATACAGATTGTGATAACTATCACTATATTTTTTGTGAAAAAGTGCACATAATAGATACGTACTTGTTTTACAGGCCAACAGACTGCTACATCTTACCCACATTTAGGAAAAAATCCCCTTGAAGCTTTCAATGAAGCCGGATTTGTTTGATGAAATCGAGTTACAAGCCGAACGCCTGGCGGGGTTTTTCAAGGCGCTAGGCAGCCCTGAGCGAGTGTTAATTCTATGGCTCTTGATGGAAAAGGAAATGACTGTAAATGAAATTGCCTTGACAATTAGAGCCTCCCAACCCAGCACCTCCCGCCACCTCAATATCCTGGGGTTAAACAAATTAGTCGAATCCAGGCAAGTCCAGCAAAGTGTTTTTTATCGTCTTGCTGATAATGAACGGACACGGGATTGTCTGGTTCTAAAAAACAAACCCCCTGCTATTCTGAAAGAATTCAATCAAATCGAAAAGGAGAAATCGAATGTCTGTGCTTGATCTTACCACCCTGCAAGTTGCCAAAAAAGTTGATGCCCGCGCGATGGCCTGCCCTGGTCCGCTGCTGGAGGCTAAGAAGAGCATTGGCGCCGTCAAGGTCGGCGAGATTCTCGAAATCTGGTCCGGCGATAAATCCACTCGCGATAACCTCTCGCGCTGGTGCGCAAAACTCGGCCACGAATATCTGGGCGTGATCGATGAGGGCGGCTACGACCGGTTGTTCGTAAAACGCAAGATATAGGTGATTGGCATAAGGGAGCCAAGGCGAAAACATGAAAAGATAACTCGCCTGCTCCCTTGCAGTCTTGCCGAACTATTCCCTGTAAACCCAGGAAAAGGAATCTTTATGTCGACAAACGAAGGAAACCCTAAAATACTGATCCTGGCAACGCTCTCTGGAGGGTACCGTGGGGCGGATTCTACGGGGCAATCGCACCTGGAATATCCCCCCAACACGTACATCCTGCCCGTGATGAGCGCAGCCATCTTTCGCGAATCGTTCTACCTGCAAGCTTTCGAACGCGGCTTTGACGGCATTATTGTGATGTACAGTGGCACCGACAGCCCATACAAGGGCGAGTCGGAGCGTACTGCCGAGCTTATCAACAGCACCTATCAATTGATGAAGAAACGAGAAATCGATGTCCGCCGCCTGAAGCTGGCCGCCATCTGCACAGTGTGCGTGCGCCCGTTCCTGAACGAAGTCAACAAAATGAACGAGTTGTTGGCGCAAATCGGGCCGCTCAAACACTCGAATTTTGCCGCCCCGCCCGTTCAGTAACCAGAGAGGAGACCATTAATGACTGATACTATGAAGGTTGATGCTCTGGTTGTCGGCGGTGGGATTGCCGGGATGCAAGCATCGCTGGACCTGGCGGACCAGGGCTATCAAGTTGCCCTGGTGGAGAAGAATCCCAGCATTGGCGGGATGATGGCTAACTTGAGCAAGGTATTCCCCACCCTGGACTGCTGTTCCTGTATCACTACCCCGAAGATGTCGGCGGTAGCACACCATGAAAACATCACCCTGATGACCTACACTGAAGTGCAGGCGGTGACAAAGAATAATGGCGGTTACCAGGTCCATGTTTTGAAGAAACCGCGCTACGTGATCGAGGAAGATTGTTCTGGCTGCCGTTCCTGCGAGATGGTCTGTCCCATCGACCTTCCAGATTACGAAAACGAACACGGGCGCGGGGCACACCGCGTGGCTTACGTGCCCTTTTCGACCGCTGTGCCTCAAAAAGCTTTGATCGACATCGATCACTGTATCTACTGCGGTAAATGTATCAAGGCCTGCTCCAAAGAAGCCATCGATTTCACGCAACAACCACAAACCGTGGATATCGAGACGAGCGCCATTGTCCTGGCTACAGGGTATAAAACAACCCCATACGATGCCAAGAAAGAATATGGCGGCGGGAAACTACGCAACGTGGTAGATGGCATGATGGTCGAGCGCCTGCTGGCTCCCACCGGGGCTTATGGCCGCCAGTTGCGCCCATCGGATGGCAAGCAACCCGACAATATTGCATATGTTCAATGTGCCGGTTCGCGTGACCTGACTCTGGGCGTGGATTACTGCTCACGGGTGTGCTGCATGTATGCCATCAAGCAGGCCATGCTCTTGGCCGGCGCCCTGCCAATGGCGGACATCACGATCTACTATATGGACATCCGCGCCTTCGGGAAAGGATACGAGCAGTTCTACGAGAATGCCAAGGCGATGGGCATTCAATTCGTCAAAGGCAAGGTGGCTCGTATCACCGAGGACGAAGGTCAAAATCCCATCCTGCGCGTGGAATTGATCGACCAGAACTCCCACATCGTCGAGCGTAAACACGACCTGGCGGTACTCTCGGTGGGGATGCTCCCCGGCTATGATCCCAGTTCGATTTATGGGGTTGGCGTGGATAAAGACGGTTTCATCAAAGCGCCGAACAAAAATATTTCTCCGACCCTGACCATGCGCGAAGGCATTTTCGCCACTGGGACGGCGACAGGCCCGATGGATATTGTTGACTCCATCGTCACCGCCGGGGCAGTTGCGGCGGAAGCAGCAGCGTATATCGAATCTCGAAACGGAAATCATCAAACGGTCGCCGAGCAAGCTGAAAGGAGCCTGGCCCATGCCTGAAAAAACTCCAAAAAACAATGAAGAACCCCGCATCGGCGTCTACGTCTGCAACTGCGGCGGTAACATCGGGGATGTGGTCGAGTGCGAAAATGTGGCCCGCGTCCTGGGCAAACTGCCCAATGTGGTTACCTCGCACAGTCACATGTTCATGTGTTCCGACCCCGGTCAAAAGTTAATCGAAGAAGATATCAAAGGAAAAGGAGTCAACCGGGTCGTCGTGGGGGCCTGCTCGATCTTCCTGCATGAGCAGACTTTTCGCGGCACCGTCGAACGCGCCGGGTTGAACCCTTACCTGTATTACCATGTCGGACTGCGTGAGCAGGATAGCTGGGTGCATCACGACCATCCGAAAGATGCAACCGAAAAAGCCACCCGCATGATGATGGCCGGGGTTGCCAAGGCCAGGCACATGCGACCGCTGGAGCCGGTGCGTCTGGAGGCGGGAAAACATGCCCTGGTGATCGGCGGTGGTGTGGCAGGGCTGCGCGCCGCGCTGGATATCGCCCGCCGCGGCTTGCAAGTTACCCTGGTAGAGAAAAGTCACTATCTGGGCGGACGCATGGCGCAATGGGAACGCGTTTTTCCAACCAATGAAGAGGCGCGTGTTTTGCTCAAGCAATTGATCGATCGCGTGCTGGCCGAACCGAATATCACCATCCATACCGGCGCGCAGGTGATCGGGTCGCAAGGTTACGTGGGAAATTTCCAGGTCAAAATCCGCCAGGAACCGCGCGGCGTGCGTGGAACCTTCCCTAATGAAGAAGAAGCCATCGCTGTTTGCCCGATCAAGCGGCGAAAACGGTTCGATTATGGACTGTCGACTCGCAAGGCGATTTATCGCTCTTATACCGGCAGTGTGCCTGAAAGCCTGGTGATCGATTGGGAACATTGCACCAAATGCGGCGAGTGCGTCAAGGTTGCGCCGGAAGGCATGATCGACCTGAATGAGGAGTCCCGCGAATTCAATGTCAATGTAGGCGCGGTGGTGATGGCAACCGGCTTCACGCCCTATGAACCCTCCTATGGTGAAATGGGTTGGAAAGAGTTCCCCGAAGTGATCACCCTGGCGCAACTCCATCGATTGTTGGATGATGAAGGTCCCAGCCAGGGCAAGTTTTACTGGAACGGTCACCCGGTGACAGACGTGGCGATCATCCACTGTGTGGGCAGCCGCCAGATTGAAGGCGTCCATCAACCCCAGCCGGATGGGAACGTAAACAATTATTGCTCGCGGGTCTGCTGTACAGCCTCTTTGAGCATGGCGGCCCTGATTCGCAAGAAGGCCCCCAACGCGAAAGTGTACGATATCTATGAGGACATCCGCACCTATGGGCGTGGCCATGAGGATTATTACCGCAACGCAGGCAAAGGACAGGTTACTTTCCTGCGCTATTTCGCAGAAGAAATCCCCGAAGTGGTAAGAGCAGATGAAAGCGCTGAACGTCCTCTGCTGGTCAAGGTCAAAGATCACTTGACCTGGGGTGAGAAAATCGAACTTCCGGTAGACCTGGTGGTCCTGGCCACCGGGATGATGCCCAATCCGGTGGATGACCTGATCGAAATGTTCAAGATCGCTCCAGGCAACGACCGCTTCCTGCTGGAAGTCCATCCCAAATTGCGCCCGGTGGAAACGGCCGTCAACGGCATTGTGTTGGCCGGAACCGCCCAGGGACCGATGAATATCCAGGAAAGCTGCGCAGCCGCCGGGGCCGCCGCGTCCAAAGTGGCTGCCCTGCTCATTCAAGGGCAAGTCGAACTGGAGCCATTCGTGGCCGTTGTAGACCCGGAACTTTGTACCGGAAGCGGCGAATGCATCAATCACTGCCCGCAGGAAGAGGCCATCGCCCTGGAAACATTTATCGAAAACGACAGGACATTCCAGCGTGCTGTGGTCACTCCGGCGAACTGCAATGGCTGCGGAGTTTGCGTGGGAGTGTGCCCCAACCGGGCGATTGATGTAGCCGGCTGGCGGCTGGACGAGTTCGAGGCGATGGTGGATGCCATCACTTCTGAAATCCCCGCTTTGGAAGGTGTGCTATGACGATTACAGATAAAGAAGCAGCCCAAAAACGGACCGCAATGCTGGCCGACCTGCGCAAACAAAGACGCGAAAAAGTGGAACGCGCCCAGGCCTTGCTCAAAGAACAGCAGGCTGTGCGCAAGACGCTCAGCCGGGTGCTGCAGGGCGAACCCAGGTCTATCCCCGATATTGCCGCAGCCACCAATTTGCCGCCCCATGAAGTTTTATGGCATATCACGGCGATGAAAAAGTACGGTGAGGTCGTCGAGGACGGCATGGACGACGATTTTGCCTATTACCTGTACCGTCTGGCGAAGGAGCCTGTCCATGAGTAACCGCGCTGACCCCAACCTGCTCGTTGAGTTAAAGAAATACGGCGATGCGGAAATCGAGTCCTGCTTCAACTGCGGTAACTGTACCGCCATCTGCCCGCTTGCAACGGATGAAACGCCATTCCCACGTAACAATATCCGCATGGTGCAGTTGGGCCTGCGCGACCGCCTGATAAGTAGCCTGGACCCGTGGCTGTGCTACTACTGCGGGGATTGCTCGGCTACTTGTCCTCGTAAAGCGGAACCGGGCGAAGCCCAGATGACCATGCGGCGCTGGTTGACCGCCCAATATGACTGGACCGGGCTGGCGCGCCTGTTCTACACATCCCACTTCTGGGAAGTGGCCTCGATCGTGCTGGTGGGCCTGTTCATCGTCTGGATGTTCGTGCTTTTCGCCGGTCCGATGGTGACCGACCATGTGGCGCTCAACACATTTGCCCCCGTGGAACGCATCCATTACGGAGACTGGGTGCTGGCGGCCTTCCTGTCGTTCTTCCTGCTGTCCAACGTTTTCAGGATGTACTGGCTGACGCTGAGGAAGGGTGCAAATTTCAAGATCCCGTTCTCCCTCTACATCTCTGAAGCCTGGAATCTGATCCTTCACTTCGTGACCCAGAAGCAATTCGAGAAGTGTGATGAAGAGCAAAAGGGCTTCTGGCAAAAGAAACGCTGGCGCAACCATTGGTTGTTGGTGAGCGGTTATGTGCTCATGTTTGCCCTGGTGGTGGGCTTCCTGCCCTGGTTCCAGACCGATAACATCTATCCCATCTACCACCCGCAGCGCTGGCTTGGTTACTATGCCACCATTGTGCTCTTATACGGCGGCGCAGACATCTTGTGGGGGCGCATCAAACAGGAACACCAGTCCCATCGCTTCTCGCACCTGAGCGACTGGATCTTCCCGATTCTCCTGTTATTGACCACTGCGAGTGGCATCATGGTACATACCTTCCGCTATCTGGATATGCCGTTGGCGACCTATTACGCCTACGCAGCACACCTGGTTATCTTGACGCCCATGTTGGTTTTGGAGGTGCCATTTGGCAAGTGGTCCCACCTGGCTTATCGTCCGCTGGCGATCTACTTCCAGGCGATAAAAGTGAAAGCCCAAGGACACCAGGAAGCCGCGCTTGGGGCTGTTGCTGCCGCTGATTGAATTCCAATGTCTGCTCGCTTTTATCAGCAAGAAAGGCCAGCAGGCACATTACAAAAAGATACTCAAGGAGAATAGCATGAGCGAAGAAATGGAAATCTATAAAACTGTGATCATGTGCAACCACAGCGACGCTGACAGCGTGATGGCGGCCCTGATCATGGGCGCTGCTGCCGCAGCCACCGGCGACCAGGTGCTGATGTTCTTCCAGCCTGGCGCGGCGAAGATGCTGGTCAAGGGCGAATTGGAGAAACTCAACGGCCTGCCCGGCATGCCCGATCCAATGTACCTGTACGATTCCATCACAACCCTGGACGGCCGCTGGATTTTATGTGAACTCGGGATTCCCAATAAGGGGATCAATCGTGAAGACCTGCGCGAGGAAGTCGAAGTACGCATGGCCTCTGATTTCCTGCTGGACGCAGAAGGCGCAACTAAATTTTTCTCATATTAGTACCGAATCAACCAAAAGGAGTTTTCCATGACCCAAGTAATGACCCCCACCAAAACGATCGACGAGCGCGGCAAGATTTGCCCTTACCCCGATGTGGACACAATGACCACGCTCAAGAGGATGAAAAAGGGCGAGATCCTGGAAGTGTTGATCGATTACCCGCTCTCGGTGGAGCGTATCCCCCGCAACGCCCAGAAGGGCGGCCACAAAGTGCTCCAGGTCCAACAATTGGATGGGCCCAACCACAGCATCCTAATCGAGGTCCTGGGCCTCAAATAATTCAGCATCCTGCAGCGCGGCCTCTAGTCTGCAGCAAATGACGTAGATGCTGCCTTGCAAAATATTCTATATCGAGGAGAACAACATGAATCCCATAGTGTCTGGTTTGTTGGTCGGCGTCCTGTTTGGCTTTGTCCTGCAACGCGGCCGTTTCTGCATGAATTCCGCCTTCCGTGACATCATTCTGGGGCAGGATTTCACCCTGTTCAAAGCCCTGGCTGCAGCCATTTTAGTTTCAATGATCGGCTTTTCGATTATGGCGATGACGGGCATCGTTACTCTGGCTCCCAAGCCGCTCATGTGGGGCGCGAATTTGGTCGGCGGCCTGGTCTTCGGCATGGGCATGGTTCTTGCTGGTGGTTGCGCCAGCGGCATCACTTATCGCGCCGGCGAAGGCATGATGGGCGCGTTGATGGCTGTGTTGGGGTTTGGGCTTTCTGCCATGATGGCAGCCACGGGCGTGCTGAACCCCATCCTCAAGTCTCTGCAAAACACCAAGATCATGACCGCCGATGATAAACCCCTGACCCTGGCGAACATGGTGGGGGTGGACCTGAAAGCGGCGATGCTAGTGCTGGCCATTCTCATCGTTGTTGTTTGGGTGGTTCTGGCCATGCGAAGCCGGTCTTCGGTGCCGAGTTTCGGCCAGAAACCCAAATCGTTTGGAGAAGCCGTATTCAAGAGAGGCTGGGGCTGGCTTCCTACGGGCATTGTTGTCGGCTTAATTGGGATGTTATCTTTCCCGCTTTCCGCGGCGGCCGGGCGCAACTATCCACTCGGCATCACCGGCGGCTGGGTCAACATCTTCCAATCGTTGATCAAATGGCAGGCGGTGGTTGAGGAGAAAGTCAAGATCACTGCTCTCAACTGGGAAGGCGCAGAAGTGCTCGGCATTATTTTGGGTGCGTTGGTTGCGGCCCTGATTGCTGGCGAATTCGCCATCCGTGCCCCGGAGCCGAAACTCCTCCTGCAAACCTTCCTTGGCGGCCTGCTGATGGGCTTTGGCGCTGTCACCTCCAGCGGCTGTAACATCGGCCACATCCTGAGCGGCGTGCCGCAACTCTCCCTCGGTTCGATCCTGGGTGGTATCTCGATCATTCTCGGCGGCTGGTTCATGGCTTATTTCATGTTCATCCGCCCCATGCAGGATGTTGGCGCTTCCGTACCCGGTGAAGCTGCCAGCCACGCAGCAGATTAAAAATGAATTGTCACATTCGGATGACGATCTTGGGATTGCAGAATTGCCGTAATCACTAAATTCCCTCATCACCGTCCGAGTGACAAAGCATTCTCCTTCGATGGACCGCGACAGGGCCAGTTCGCGGTCCATTATTTTACATCTCAGGCAATTTATACAAATCCTCATTCTCCGGGGCGCGAATAAACCCCCAAAATGCTTCCGTCGCCCGGTTGGGCGGCCCCATTGACTTTCGGCCTATGCAAATTTTGCGCTGAAGATCCAGCCCATTAACGGGCACATCGACCACACACCCCCAGGCGCGAGCATAGGCGGATGCCATTTTCGATACGAATGCAATACCCAAACCGGCTGAAACAGAGAGTACGATCGCTTCGGCATTTCCTACTTCAAGTAATATATTCAAATCTTCCACCCCAATATCGTGCTTGGCTAGTTCAGCCTGGAGAACACGCCGGGTGCCAGAGGTCGGTTCTCGCATGAGGATTGGTTCATTCAGGAGTTCTTCGGGCTCTACCGACGACCTCTTTGCCCAGGGGTGGGATACAGGGACGATCAAAATAATATGGTCGGTGAAAAAATACTGGCATTCCAAAGGGCCCTGACCAATTTCTACGCTGGCAACTCCCAGATCGGCTTCCTGGCCTAGTAACTTTAGCGAGATGTTTTCTTGTGTACAGGGGGAGATTGATATCCTCACACCCGGATTTCTTTTCCGGAACCGGGCAGCCAATTGAGGGAGGATGTATTTTCCTGCGGTCGTACTACAGGCAATTGTCAGATGTCCGGAAACATCCTGGTTGATGGCCCCCATCATATTTTGCATCGCAAGGCTATCTCTCACCAGTTGGCGAGCCCAGGGCAGTAAGGTTTGGCCTGCCTCCGTCAATTGGACCCCACTGGAACTTCGTTCAAACAACCCGGCGTTTAATTCTTTTTCAAGTTCACTGATATGCTTGCTCACCGTGGGTTGGCTCAAATGAAGTTGCTGGGCAGCGATGGAAAAACTAAGCGTTTCCGCCACATGAAGAAAGACGTTCAGACGGTCGGTGCTGATCATGATGTTCTCCTTAGGGCGCTCACCGTGTAATAACAGTCAGTACTTCGCGAACGTTAGAAGAGGGTCTACCAACTATTTCGTGATTTATTGGCACGTAATAACGATAAGGTAAATCCTGCTATGTTGGAATGGGTAAAAGTCATCAGTTTCTAAGTAAATTGCCATTTACTTTCCGCGCACCCGTACCGGGCACTTCGATCATCACTTTTCAGCCGCCTTCGAGCAAATCGCGCGCCTTCCCCTTGAAATGCTGGCGCAGGAATTCCAAGGCGCCCTCGGCGTCACTATCCATCAGAATGCGCATCAACTCGATGATGTCTTCGTCTTCGAGAATCAAGTTGAGAGATTTCTTCATGACGGCCCGCCCTTCATCTTATCCAATCGCAGGAGCTTCGATGATCATTTCTTTCAGCGCCGCCAGTTTCTGCGCATATTGCGGCTCAAACAGCGCTGGACAATCGGCCAGCTTTTTCTGCGAGGCTACAAGCTTCAATGCGAAAGAGTAACAGGTAGGGTCGCCGCATTGTTTACAGTTGGTATTTGGCAGCAGTTTGTAAATCGCCATCGGCGTTGGGCGCTGGCGTGTGGTGGTGTCAGGGGCAATTTCAGCGTGGCGCTCCCAGGTGCGGTTGACCAGCTCGATCAGCGCCTTGATTTCCTTCTCCGCTCCATCCCGGTCGTCCACATTGGATGTGGCGATCTCATAGGCGTGGAAAGCTATATTATGCCCACCCTTTTTCCAGGTCAAGGCGTTGGCGCCGGGATGATAGACCGCGCCGCGCAAAGTGGCGTTGAGATACGGCAGGACTTCGGAAATATCGGCGGTCAATCGTGCCCGCGCTGCATAACGTTCCGCGCCGGGGTCGCACGGCGGGGTGAAGACTTCCAGGTCGTACTTTTCGATTAACATGTTGCCCTCCCATCATTCGATGTGCCGTGCCAGGGTGTACACGGCCAATGAAAATAAGACTACACTAAATACCAACAGTGCGCCCAGGTCGAGCGCGGCGGTGGACCATGAGCCACCTGAAAACGCGGCGCGTAAGGCCTCGACCGAATATGTCAGTGGCAGGAAACGGGCCAGGACTTGCAGCCGGCCCGGCATGGATGACAGCGGCACGAACACGCCGCCTAGGAACATCATCGGGAAGCGGATAAAGTTCGCCAGCGTCTGCGCCTCGAAGACCTCGCGAACCGCCACCGAAACAAAAGCGCCCAACGCGGAAAAGGCTGTCGCCGAGAGCAAAAGCGCCAGGAGCAGGATCAGCCAGTTCGTCCCGCTCGAACCGAAAATTGCCAAAGAAACCATCAGCACTACGAGGGTAACCGTTAGGCCGAAGGTCATGCCGCCCAGCAGCTTTCCCGCCAGCAAAGCCGGCAGGCGCAGCGGCGCGAGCAGCAGCCGCTCCAGCGCGCCGGTGCGCCGCTCGAATACGATCACGATGGCTTCCATCGAACTGGTGCCGAACAGGACGGTCAGCGCCAGCAGGCCAGGCACGAGCGAACGCAGGTCGCTGGGGTCCCGGATGGCAAAGGCCAGGATAAAGGCAAACGGGAACAGGATGCCCCAACTGATGTTGGGCGGTTTGAAATAATACGCTTTCAAGTCTTTCAGGGCGATGTAGAACATGCCGCGCAGGTCATCCACCAGCATTGCCGCCTCCTTTCATTCCTTTCTCCACCAGCATCACCTCGGCGCTCAGGCCGGTCAGTTGGACGAATATGTCTTCCAGCGAGGGGCGCAGGGTATCTACTGAGAGGACACGCCGCCCCTCCGTTTCATTCAATAGTCGCTGGACGGCGGATTCAACACCATCGTCGCAATCAACACGTTTCTTTTCAGCCTGACCATCCGCGCCCGATAACGTCATCTCCACAATAGTCTTGCGCTGCACGCCGGACCGCAGGCCTGCCACCGTGTCGAGGGCGACGATCCGTCCCTTGACGATGATAGCCACACGGTCGCACAGACGCTCGGCCTCCTCGAGGTAGTGGGTGGTCAGGAAGACCGTCACGCCCTCCTCGCGCAGGCCGGCGATCATTCCCCGCAAATTGCGGGCGCTCATCACATCCAGCCCGGTGGTGGGTTCGTCCAGGAAGACCAGCGGCGGGCGGTGCGCCAGAGCAGCAGCGATGGTCAGGGCGCGCTTCATGCCGCGCGAGAGTTTGGCAAAGGGTGTATCGCGTTTCTCGCTCAGGCGGAAACGCTCCAACAAGGCTTCGGCGCGCGCTTTACGCTCGGCGCGCGGAACCCCGTACAACTGCATGGCAAAGACCAGGTTGTCGAAGGCGGTCAGCTCGTCATACAGGTTGGAAGCCTCCGGCACCACACCAACCCGCTTTTTGATCCGTGGCAACTCTTTACCCAGGTCTAAACCGAGCAGGCGCGCTTTTCCGGATGTGGGGCGCGAGAGACCGGTCAACATGCGAATGGTGGATGTTTTTCCCGCGCCGTTAGGACCCAGAAAGCCGAAGACCTCGCCTTCGTGAACGGTGAAGTCGATCCCATCCACGGCGCGCAAGGGCGGCCGGCCTTTTTCCCCCGGGTAGATTTTGGTCAGGCTCTCTACTTGAATGATCTCATTCACAACAAATACTCCTGTAAGCTGGCGGGCAGGAAGTCAGCATTTGCATCCCGGCCTGCAGCCCGAACGAAATATTCTCGTCCAAAGAAAAGTCTCTTGCGTTCTTCAGGGGCGTTCGCCATTGGCGATGAACTCCACTGCGTGGCATGACAGCGCATGGCATCCAGTTTGGTCTCCCAGACCGGTGACACGTCCACTGCGAGCGCGATTGCTTCATCAACGACAGGATGGACCTGTCGCATATCCAGTTGTAGTGCCAGCGAACGCGGCACAGCGACGGTATACAGCGCGGCGGTTTCCTCAGCGCGTAGAAAGGCCTCAAAAGCCCACTCGCCAACGGCAATATGGTCAGGGTGCCCGGAGAGGCCATCGGGCCCAAAGCTCAGCCATACCTGCGGTTTGACTTCCCGAGCGACGGACAGGATTTGCGCGACCATTGGTTCTGCACCGGCTTCCTGCAAGTGACCATCAGCGTACTCCAACAACCTCGGCGACTGGATACCCAACGCGGCGCAAGCGCAGCGCAGTTCACGCTCGCGCACGCCAGGCAATTCATCGGATGTACACAAGGATGGCTCCCCGCAGGAACCGGCCTCGCCGCGCGTAAAAGTCAACACTTCGACGCGCACCCCATGCCGGGCAAGCAAGGCTAGCGTCCCACCGGGACGGAAGGTTTCGTCATCGGGATGGGCGAAGATGGCCAACAGGCTCAAATCATTCATTATGGGTTCCTACCTCCAGCGCTTCGACCTGGACCTCGACTTGTTCCAGATCAAGCGGCACTTCATCGCTCACGCCTTCATCTTGTCTCCATACGACCTGCCCGGCGGCGTTCAGTAAAACCAAGCTGGGAGCGCGGATGATGTCATAATGCTGCGCCAGATCGGGGCGACGGTCCAGGTCAATGTGGATGACGTGCACGAGCGAGTCCCAAATTTCCAGTTGGTCATTGGCATTGCCATAGACCAGCATTTCGCACTCACAGCCGCGCGACTTGTTGAAGAAAAGCAGGGCAGGTTGACCATCCAGTTCGAGCGGCGGATGAGGGGTTAACCAGCCCAGTTGAACAGCTTTCAGGCTAAGGGTCAGAACAAGCGAGGCAAAGAAGAAAATCCAAAGGACTTTGCGATTCATGCGATCCACACAAAGTACAGGCCCACGGCCAGAACCACTACTCCGGCGACTTTCTCCAATGCCTCGTTCCAGCGACCAAGGGCCTGCATGCGTTTCAGGATGCCTGTAAACGTCCCTGCCAGAACAATCGGCACGCCGCGCCCTAGGGCATAGACAAACAGCAAGCCCGCACCGTAGGCCAACGCGCCTTTCGCCATCACATAGGTCAGGATGGCGGCTAAAACCGGCGTGGCGCATTGCGACGCCACCAGCCCGGAGACCAGTCCCAGCGCGAGTGCGCCCGGGATACCTTTGAGCCTGACACGATCACGCAACCCGCCCAACCAGAGTGGCATCTCGATATGGATGAGGCCGAGCATGTTCAACCCGATGAAAAAGCAAACGAAGGCAACAAGGTAATACCCCCAGGTGGTGGACGCGCCCACCAGCCCGCCGATCAGCGACGCTGTCACACCCAACATCATGAAGGTCAGCGCCAGGCCGAGGGCGAACATGAGCGAGAAGCTAAAGGCGCGGGTGCGTGGCAGGTCATGCGAACCGCCAACGTAGCCCACCACTAACGGGATCATGGCCACGTTACAGGGGCCAATGCTGGTGAGAATGCCGCCAATAAAGACGAGCGCGAACGCCAGGATGGAGGCGTTTTCGATAAAGGTGAAATCGAGATTCATGTTATTGTCTTGCCATGATAGGATTCGATTTGAACGCTCATGCTTTCAACTCAATTGCATGCCCACAACAGGCTGTAACGCATTGGCCACAGCCATCGCACCGCTCCAGGTCAACCACGATTCGACCTCCAAGCGGTAAACCTTCATCGGGATGATAAGTAACCGCATTTTGCGGGCAGGCGCTCAAAACGAGGCAGATATTGTTTTGCGCAGGACACTTTCTTTCGTCAACAAATGCTTTCACAGGAACTCCATAGGACGTGCAAGTTAAGGATTTTCGAGCAAAATTTATGCCAGGAATTTAGTCCGCTCATGTCATTACCCTTCCACAAGTTGAGTCAATGTCTGGCGGAATTGATCAGGTTCCATCACACCGATGTGCATTAGGCGGTTGCCCTGCGCGTCGTAAAAGACCAGCGTGGGAATGGACTGCAAGCGTTCGCGGCGGAGAATGTTGGCATTGCGCTGGACGTACACATCCACGTCGATCAGTACAACGGAGTTTTGAAAGTCGGGATAGACTTTAGCCACAGTGCTCATCATCTCTTTGCAGGGAATGCAATCAAGTGAATGTAGAAAGACGAAGGTTGGGCGTTCATCCTTGAGAGCCTGGTCTAGTTGGGCTTCGAGCGAAGTAACGGATTTAGAAGGATCCCCGCTTTGTTTGAAGGCAAAGACGATGATCAACAATAAGGCAGTTCCTGCCAGGATCAACAAGGTCGGTGGCTGCTTGTGAGCGGGGCGTTTGCGTTGAAGGCGTTTGTGGTTGGGCATTATTCGTCCTCGTCTGAAACAGCAAACTGTAGAATGGCATGTGGCGTACCCAGCAAGAGCAGCAGGGTCACGATGACTGCGGATGCGAGACACCAGATGCACACCGCTTTGATCACAAAGGGCTCAAGATAGGTCAGGTAGAGCGAGAAGATCACCGCAAAAAAGGCCATCCCCCAAAAGCTGATGGCAGCAGGTTTTTCCAGTTTGGGCAGGAAGCGACGCGCCAGCCAGGCAGCGCTTAAACCCAGATAGCCGAGCAGCCCAAGCACGCCCACGGGCAGGATATCGAACAGTTTTGCATAGCGGCTCTGCTGGACTGTATTGCAATCCCCGACCGGGCCACACACGGCTTCTACGGATTGAGTCTCGACATACGCAAGATAGCCTGCCACTCCAATACCGATGATGATCAACGCGGGAATCAGCCAATCCGCCCATGCAGGCAGGGGAATGGTAGCGCCTTGCCAAAGGGCAATGAGGCTGTATAACAGCGCGCCAGCCATCAAGACCATGATGACTATGGCGAGCGTGAAGCCGTTGGAATGAGTTGTCACGGAAGCAGCCGTTTCAGAATCGGTAGGCATGCCGGTTACTTGCTTGTCCAGAATGGAAGGCCAATCTGCACCACCTGAGGCCAGGTAGGATGCTACCAGCTCGGGCAGTTCAGCAGCCATCTGCTCGCCGATCAATACATGTTCCCCGACGATGATCAGCGGCAGATCGACCACCTGGCGCGGGATGTCGTATGCCTCGCCTACCTTGTAGAGATATTCCACATCTTCCGAGGTAAGGATGTCCACCGTGCGGATTTCGAGTTTTTCGCCATACTTTTCTTGCAGCGGCCCCAGTGTTGCTTTCACTTCGAGCTGGCAGGCGCGGCAGTCCAGCGTGGTGAACAGAATCGCTCGCACGTTTGCTTCATTCAACGCAGGAATGGATACCGGGGTTGGCGTAGTCTGAATGAGAAACTCGTTCAGGTTGGGGATCGAAGGCCTGTCCACCCCGCCCTGGGCGAGGTATTGTTCGATCAGACCGGGCAATTCTGTGGGGATCTGCTGCGAGCCGACCAGCACCTGGTCGCCGATGATGAGAAACGGGACGCCCACCTGATCCCGAGAGAATCCATATGTGGCAGCCAGATCGTAGAGACGGTTCACATCGTCCATGCCGACCACTTCTACCAATAGGATCTCCAACTGCGCGCCGTATTTCTCCTGCAATGGGGGCAGGACGTTGTCCAGCACCTCGTGGCAATGCGGGCAGCCGTTCATCCAGAACAGGATAGCATGTACAACGGGTTGCGGTAGACCCTCATCGCAAATCTGACAGGCTTTGATGGTAGGAGTCGGGGTCGGCACGGTCTGTAAAGCGGTAGCAGCCTGGACCGGGAATACAACCAGGGTGAACAGGAGCAAACCTAAAGTCAGAGAGAGAAGCGTTATAGTTCTTTTCATATGGTGGTTTCCGTTTGCGGTGTCCCTTTTGGTTCAGCGTGGCCGCGATGTCGTACCATCTCGATCTCGGCCAGTATGGCCAGTGCGACTTCGGCGGGCTGGCGTCCGCCCAGGTTGAGGCCGATGGGCGCGTGGACGCGTTTCAGCAGGGCCTCATCCACCTTGTCCGCGCGCAGATGGTCGAGAACAATCTGGCACTTATGGCGGCTGCCAATCATGCCGATGTAGGGCGCTGGGGTGGGAAGCGTAACGCGCAAGACGGCATCGTCACTGACCGCATCCTCGGTCATGATGACAACA
>Ga0209593_10000489_pt1 | contig 18724 bp, 10 predicted proteins | sample PPLLaktember2015_3_FD_187260 | JGI IMG/M metagenome (GOLD analysis project Ga0209593, IMG submission 187260) | Freshwater sediment microbial communities from Prairie Pothole Lake near Jamestown, North Dakota, USA - PPLs Lake P7 Core (6) Depth... | ecosystem: Environmental > Aquatic > Freshwater...
CGGAGAGGATACGCCGGATCTGCTTTTCGTCGTCAACAACCAGGATTCGCATAGAAGTGGTAACAGTGCCCACGGCCGACTAGGAAGGATAACAGAAGGTCGGGAAAGGGATAAAGGGGTAAAGGGGCAAAGGGGCAAAGGGGCAAAGGGGCGGGGGCGGCACAGCGCGTGGCGGCGGCCAGCGTGCGAGGGCGTGCCGTAGGGTGGGTTTCGAATCCGGCCGCCGTTTTAGCGGGCGGATTGAAACCCACCACGGGCATGATCGTGCTCGAAAGCGTGGATGGCGCGACCGTGCAACTGGTGGGTTTCAATCCGCCCGCTAAAACGGCGGCCGGATTCGAAACCCACCCTACGGCACGGCTTCGCACCCTGGACGTAAAGAGCAGTCTTGTGTCGCCCCTCCGCCCCTCCTCAACCCCTTGCCGGCAACCGGATGATGACTGTCGTTCCCCGCCCGCCCTCGCTCGACAGCTCGATGTCTCCCTCGTGTTGTTGGATAATGCTATAGCTGATCGACAATCCGAGTCCGGTTCCCTCTTTTTTCAAGGTGAAGAAGGGATCAAAGACTTCGTCGAGATGCTCCGTCGGAATACCGGTGCCGCTGTCATCAATCCGAATGTCAATCAACTCCCGCTCGCTCAGGTCTGCTGTCTTGCGCCGGACGGCAACACCAAGACTCCCGCCGTTTGGCATCGCCTGAAGGGAATTCAGGAAGACATTGAGGAAAACCTGCTTCAGCTGCCCGGCATCGCCCGAAATCTTCAGCTCCTCCTCGGGGTGCGCGTACTTGATCTCGACTCCCTGCTTGCGGGCCTGTGGCCCAATCAGGAGAAGGGCATGATCCAAAAGCTCTACCAGGTTAAGTTGGCTCGCGTGAAACCCTGTCGTTCGCGTGAGGCTTAACAGGTCATTCACAATTCTGTCAATCCTGTCGACTTCGCACAAAAGTTCGTCCAACAGGACTCGCTTCTGGTCGGGAGGATCAAATGAGGGAAGCACGTACTGGATGGTAGACCGGATAGACGTCAGCGGATTCCGAATCTCATGCGCGACTCCCGCCGCCAGCTGGCCGGCGGCAGCCAGTCGCTCAGCCCGATAGAGCCGGCGCAGGCGGTCTCTCTGTTCGCGGTGCAGAGCGGCATTCTCAAAGGCTAGACCGGCCTGGCCCGCGAGCGCCTGCAGGAGTTCCGCCTGCTCATCCCTCAGTCTCCACTTCTCGTCCCCCGATCCGAGAAGAACGATGCCGGTCAGCCGGTTCAGAACCAGCAAAGGCACGCAAACGTGGATGTGCAGTCGACTGAGCAGGGCCGCCTCCATCGGGTCGAGGCAGAGCACCACCTCACTTTGTTCCTTGACCCGGAGCGCGCTTTCGTTCACCAGGAGCCAGCGTGCCAATCCGCCCCGGCGCTCAAACTTGACCCCCTCAAGTTCCGCACTCTCGAAGCCGATACTGAACCCTGGCACGAAACACGGCTGTTGCGGATCAAGCTGAAGGATCAGCACTTTTTGGGCACCGAACAATTCCTGCAGCCGCACGGCCACGCTGGCCTGCAGAGACTCCGGATCGGCAATGAGCAGAAGGGTTCGATTGAAGTCCGTAATGATGCGCGGGTGGTTCGTCTCCCCGCGTGGTCGGCGGAAGCGCATAGTCGATAACCGAGAGTCTAACAGAGGGGCAAGGCGTCGTGCAGGCCAAGAGCAGTTACAGACCCGCAAGAGCACGGACCACCCAATAAAGCTACGGGTGCCCCGGAGCTTTATTGGGTGGTCCGTGCTCTTGCGGGTCCCTACGGAGCTCTAGCTGGCGCCCATCTCGAATCGACCGTCCTTCCACACCACCCGTTCGGAGGTTGGAGACGAAGGAACCGAGGCTTTTATCAGCGCCAGCGGGTTGTGAAACCCGACCTGCCAGAGCTCCGATTCACTGAACAGACCCAGACTCGCCAGGTGGTTCATGCAGTCCAGCAGACAGGCACTCGAACCAACCAGGTGTTGTCCCACGGGATTCCAGATCCGGCCACTCGGTTCCAGCACCACTTTCTGTCCCATGCAGTCGTAGTCGCCAGGTGAAAACCCGGCCAGCGGCGCCGAATCACTGATGGCAACTAGTTTGCTCACCCCTTTCACTCGAGCTACCACCCGGATAAAGGAGGCGGGCAGGTGGTGACCGTCGGTGATTAGCGTGGCGGTCAGGCGCTGTTCGTCCAGTTGGTCCCACAGCGGGTTAGGATGACGGGGAATCAGGTTGCTTATTCCGTTTCCCAGATGGGTGCTTGCCACTGCGCCCAAGTCGCAAGCCCGGCGGATCGTCTCGGCATCAGCATCGTGATGGCCCAGTGACACGGTTATCCCGGATTTCACGGCGTAATCGATAAGGGCAAGGGCCCCGGGCCGCTCGGGGGCGAGCGTAAGAATGGAAATACCGTCTTTTGCCAACTTGCGAAGCTGGTCGAGCAGGCGGACCGAGGGACTCTGGACATGCTCGAGCGCGTGAGCGCCGCGTGCCCCGTTATCGGGCGAAATGAACGGGCCTTCCAAGTGCACGCCCAGTAGTACCCTGGTCAGATCAGGTTCCTTCAAGCAGCGGGCGAATACGGGCAAATTGCTCTCGTAAAGCTCCACCGAGGATGTTATGAGGGTGGGGCAGAAGCCGATCGTACCGCGATCTCGCAGCTTTTCGACTACCAGCCTGACTTTGTCAACCGTCAAGTCTGGTGCAGAGAAGTCAATTCCCAGGTAACCGTTTACCTGGAGATCAATGAATCCGGCGGGTCGTATTTCTCGGTTTTTCATCGTTGTTTCGGTAATAGGGAAGCAGAATCCTTGTCCAGGAAAACCGTGCACGCAGGATGGGTCTGCAGGATCGATCCCGGGTGCATGTTTGTCACTCCGTCACCAAAACAATCCCGCACCGCGGCCGCTTTCCTCTCGTCGGGAACGACGCACAGGATGTGGTGCGCTTTGAGGATCTGTCGGACGGACATCGAAATGGCCTGAGTCGGCACCTCATCCACGGTTTTGAACCAGCCTTCGTTGACCTGCTGCCGCCGGCAGGGCTCGTCCAAGTTGACGACGAGGTAAGGCTCGGCCGTGTCAAAGTCCGCGGGCGGATCATTGAACGCGAGGTGACCGTTCTCTCCTACCCCTACAAAGGCCACGTCGATCTCTCGTCGAGTAATTTCTTTCCCGACCCGCCGGCATTCCTGGTTGGGATCCGGGTTCTCGCCGTTGATGTAATGGAACGTCTTCGGGTGGACGCGGTTGTCCACACGCTCGCGCAGGTACTTCCTGAAGCTGGCCGGATGCGAGACAGGCAGTCCGACGTATTCGTCAAGATGAAAGAAAACCACCCGGCTCCAGTCGATACCGGGAATTTGGGCCAGCCTATCCAGGAAAGCCGCCTGGGACATGCCAGTGGCAACAATCGCGCTGGCTTCGGCCTTGTGAGAGAGCGCGGTTTTGAGAATGGTTGCCGCTTGCTGGGCAGCCGCTTCGGCTAATTCCTGGCTGGTTTCGTGGACCTCAATACGCATTCTGCCTCCTTGTGCAAGACAATCTTATAGGAAGCGATTGGACTTGTCCTCCGATTCGCGCCATACTGATTCTAAGGTACCGAAAGAGAGTCTCTCCTTCAGGTTAACCCGCTTCATGCGAAAGCGGCTGAGAACGGCATCTTGATCCGGCGCTTAGTGAAACAGTCCGAATCAAGCGTTGCTCTGGTGAAGGCCTGAGTCTTGCTGTACTTGGCTGATTTTTAGCCTCCGGGCCCATTCCCGGGGCCATGCCCTAGAAAGACTCCAGCCGAAGAAGTTCTCACTGCCGAATTGTCTGGCCCTTCAGACAGCGGCAGAGCCAGTTTCAGAAGCAGCAACTTTTTGGTTGATTTTTACATCTATTTGAACGAACGGGACGCTTTCGGTCTGCCAGCAAGTCCCGGTGAGCTGCAGTGAACTCACAGTTGATCTGGCGCAGGTGATTTGATTATGAGCGGTCACAGAAGTGCAGCGCGTTGCCGTCGGGATCCTTGTCTTTTGCATTTTTATCTTGTCTTTGACTACTGGCACCAGTAGTTAAACCCACGCTTTAACGCATACCTATTTTTCATTCTGTTCCGCGTAACGGAGTCGCGGACGCTCGGCTAGAAGCGAATTGCTTTCGCCTTAACCGCCGCGTCCACAACTGAGGGATCTGATTAGGCAAGAAGGTTAGAACGGCTGTGTTTACTGAACCTGTTGAGAAGTTCACATTCCAGTTGAGAAGCATCTGGACGCAGATTTCAAACGGCGGCGTTCTGTTTGGCGACCGCGTTAGCGATTATCGACAACGCCTGGTCGTCCGCCGGCCGCCGAATTGGATCTTCTGGGCCTTGCTGTGTACGACGGTCGTTTTGGTAGTCTTTTACGAGCTCGAGACGTCAGCACTGCAGAGCCGCGTGTTTTCCCACGTGGTCCGGAAGATGACCTATACGATTGAGCAGGGACCGAGTACGACCGTCGTTTTCCCCAAGGACGGGCCGCTCAACCTGCGACGTGGCTATTCTCAAATCGGAGGATTTCAGGAACGCCTCGAGAATCGAGGCTATCGTGTCGAAGAACAGGCCCGCTTCTCGCCTTACCTGGCGAAGCTGATGGATTGGGGGATCACCCCGCCTTATCGCGATCCCGGCTTTGCCGGCCTGGAAATCAAGAGTGCGGACGGTAGTCTGCTTCATAATGCGATCGCGCGAGACCAGGAATTCGAGAGCTATGACGAGATACCGCCACTCGTGGCGAAAGGCCTGCTGCTGATCGAAAACCGCAAACTGGCCGTTGAATCCGCTCACCCCACCAATAATCCGGTCGTCGAGTGGAACCGCATGGCGAAGGCATCCCTCACTTACGCAGGGAGCAAGCTGGGTTTGCCGGTGCGACTTGAAGGGGGCAGCACGCTCGCCACTCAATTGGAAAAATACCTGCATTCGCCGGAAGGCCGAACGGAATCCGCGAGCGACAAGATCAAGCAGATTTTCTCCGCGAGTCTGAAGGCGTACCGCGACGGTGCGAACACCAGCAATGCGCGGCGGAACATTCTGATCGACTACTTGAACACTATGCCGCTTGCCGCCGCCCCGGGATTCGGCGAGATCAACGGCCTGGGCCAGGGACTGGAAGCTTGGTTCGGGATGGATTTGAAGCACACATCAGCCATTTTGCGGGCCGACGAAGACACACCCGAGAAGGCAGCGGCCTTTAAGCATGTCCTCACGCTTCTGGCCGCTGTGCGCGCTCCGGCGTACTACCTGCTCCAGGACCGCGCGGCTTTGGAGCAGCGAGCCCGATACTACGCAGGACTGTTGGCCGAATTCGGCCTGATCACTCATGACTTCAGCGCCCAGGTGCGAGCGGCCAAGGTGCACTTTCTGCCCGCTACCCGCTTTGGCAACACCGGTTTTACCCCTCAGCGGAAACTGTCTTCTGCTTTGCGCGTGGACCTGGGAAATCTGTTAGGCGTCCGCGACTTTTACAGCCTGAACCGGTTGGATCTCGAGGTCCAGACGTCCGTCGATGCGAGGCTTCAGCAGCGTGTCGACGAACTGTTCGCAAGGCTGAAGGATCGTGAGTTCGTGGAGAAGCACGGGTTTATTGCGGAACGGCTGCTCCTGACCGGCGATCCGGCCGACGTGGTCTACAGCATTGTCCTGTTTGAGAGTCTGCCCGACGGCAACGTGCTTCGAATCCAGACCGACAATCTCGATCGTCCGCTTGATGTAAACGAGGGGATGAAAATGGAGTTGGGGAGTACCGCCAAACTCCGAACCCTGGCTCACTATCTGGAGGTCGTATCCTCGCTTTATTACGATCGGCATCGGTTAAGCAATCCGCAGGATCCGATCAGTGCGTTCGTCATTCAAGCTTTCAAAGAAGACCAACGAATCAGTCTGGACGAGTTGCTGCAACAGGCGCTTGACCGGGAGTACTCGGCAAGTCCCGGCGAAGTCTTTTTCACCGGCGGTGGCGCTCACGTTTTCGGCAACTTCGACCCGGACGACAACGGCCGGCGGATGAGCATCCGGGAGGCAACCCGACGCTCCACAAACCTGGTGTTCATTCGGCTGATGCGCGACCTGGTCCGTTTTCACCAGGCACGCCTGCCCTATGACCCACAGGTCATCCTGTCCGATCCTGGGAATCCGACCAGGCAGCGCATGCTCAGGGAGATAGCTGCCACCGAATCGAGGGGCGTGCTTCTGCAGGCCTTCCGGAAGTATCAGGGATCGGACAAGCGCCAGGTTGTGTCGAAACTTCTGGGCAGCCGGGCGACGAGTCCGCGACATCTGGCGATCCTGTTTTTCGCCTGGACAGGAACGTCGCATACCGACACTGAGAAGGACCTGGCTGATTGGCTTAAGTTCTACGGGGCAGAAACCAAGGCGGGCGAAGTCGCGAAGTTGGCCCGTGCCTACAGCAACCCTGACCTCACGCTTGCCGACTACGGCTATTTGCTCGGCAGTCACCCGCTGCATGTTTTTGCGGCCCGTGAGCTGAGCAAGCAGCGGCTGAGCTGGGACGAACTGCTCTCCAAGAGCGGGTCCGCGTTCGACGTTTCATCCGGCTGGCTGTTCAAATCGCGGAACCGGCGGGCCCAGGACCTGCGACTGAGAATTCGGATCGAACAGGATGCCTTCGTACGCATGACTCCTTACTGGAGACGCCTCGGCTTCCCCTTCGAACACCTGGTTCCGTCGTATGCCACCGCTATCGGCAACTCCTCCGACCGGCCGGCGGCCTTAGCCGAGCTGATGGGAATCATTGTGAACGACGGTGAGCTGCGGCCGACGCTCCGCTTCCAGGAGCTCCGTTTCGCGTCCAAGACACCCTATCGAACCGTGATGATTCCATCCGCCGGACAAAGCCAGCGGGTGATGATCCCGGCCGTTTCACGCGCCTTGCGAGGCGTACTCGCGGATGTCGTCGACGGGGGTACGGCGCGACGCATATCTGGAGTGTTCAAGCAGAGCGACGGCAAGAAGATCATCGTCGGCGGCAAGACCGGATCGGGCGACAATCGCTACAAGTCGTTCGCCCGCGGTGGGGCCGTGATTGGCTCGCGCGCGGTAAACCGGACGGCCACGTTCGCGTTCTACATTGGCGACCGATACTTCGGCGTCGTCACCGCCTGTGTCCTCGGCTCGGAAGCCGGGGACTATAAGTTCACCAGCGCCTTGCCCGTCGAGATTCTCAAGAACCTTGCCCCCGCAATCGCCGGCAGGTACAACGAGAAGAAGCTGTAAAAGCAGAAGTCAGGAGTCAGAAGTCAGGAGTCAGAAGTCAGGAGTCAGCTGACACCCTGAAAACGCTTTAAGATCCATAGAGTCAAGCCAACGGGACGAACCGATTCGGCAGGATGTCAGCGGCGGCTGTCAGCCTGCGCCTTCATTCTGACTTCTGTCTCCCGACTCCTGCTTTTTATTCTGACTTCTGACTCCTGACTCCTGACTCCTGCTTTTTGTGGCACAATGGGGGTTTGCGAGGAAATCACTAATGTGCGCTACTGCTTCACCTCCCTCCACCGACTTCATCAGGGAGATCATCCGAAGAGATTTCGAGACAAACAAATTCGGAGGGCGGGTCCATACCCGGTTTCCCCCGGAGCCTAACGGCTATCTCCACATCGGTCATGCCAAATCCATCTGCTTGAACTTTGGCCTGGCGGCGGAGTTCGGAGGCAAGTGCAACCTGAGATTCGACGACACGAATCCGACAAAAGAAGACATCGAGTACGTCGAATCGATCATGGAAGACGTCCACTGGCTCGGCTTCGATTGGGAAAACCGATTGTTCTATGCCTCCGATTATTTCGAACAGCTTTATCAGTTCGCCGTCCAACTGGTTCGCATGGGTAAGGCCTACGTCGACGACTTGTCGGCCGACGAGATACGCGATTACCGAGGCACCCTAACCGAGCCCGGAAAAGAAAGCCCGTACCGCAATCGATCCGCGGAGGAGAATCTCGAGCTGTTTGAAGGGATGCGTGCCGGTCGGTTCGAAGACGGGACACGAGTGTTGCGGGCCAAGATCGACATGGCTTCGCCCAACCTCAACCTCCGAGATCCTGTAATCTATCGGATCCGCCGAGCCAGCCATCATCGCACTGGAGATGACTGGTGCATCTATCCGATGTACGATTTTGCGCACGGTTTCTCGGATTCCATTGAGGGAATAACGCATTCAATCTGCACGCTGGAGTTTGAGGATCATCGTCCGCTCTACGACTGGTTCCTGGAACAGGTCAATGTCTACCATCCGCAGCAGATCGAATTCGCGCGCCTGCATCTGGGCTACACCGTGCTGAGCAAACGGAAGCTCCTGCAACTCGTTCAGGAAGGCCTGGTTTCCGGCTGGGACGATCCGCGGATGCCGACGATTTCAGGGTTGCGGAGGCGGGGATACACGCCTGAATCGATCCGCAACTTCTGCGAGACGATCGGGGTGGCCAAACGTGACAGCATCGTCGATGTCGCGCTTTTGGAATACGCCGTCCGCGAGGACCTGAACCGTCGCGCGCCGCGCGTCATGGGTGTCCTTCGACCACTGAAATTGGTCATCGAGAATTACCCGGAAGGAATGAGCGAAGAACTCGACGCCGTCAACAATCCCGAAGACCCGGAGAGTGGGACACGAAGAGTCCCGTTTTCGAAGGTGCTCTACATTGAGCAAGAGGACTTCCGGGAGGTTCCGCCGCCAAAGTACTATCGGCTATCGCCGGGTAAAGAGGTCCGGCTGCGCTATGCCTACTTCGTGAAATGCACCGGGGTGGTTAAGAATGAAAACGGCGAAGTGGTAGAGGTTCGCTGCACATACGATCCGACGACACGTGGCGGGGACGCCCCCGATGGTCGAAAAGTGAAGGCCACCATTCACTGGGTGTCGGCCGAGCATTCGATCCCGGCCGAAATCAGGCTTTATGACCGGCTCTTCACGAAGGCTAACCCGGGCGAGGGCGGCGCCGACTTCAAGGAATCGCTGAATCCTAAGTCGCTCGAGGTGTTGAACGAGTGTCGGGTTGAACCCAGCCTGGAAGGAGCCGATCCGGGATGCCGCTATCAGTTTGAACGGGTCGGGTATTTCTGCGCCGACTCCGTCGACTCGAAGCCCGGAAATCTCGTCTTCAACCGCACCGTGCAGCTACGCGACACCTGGGCCAAAATTGCCGCGCACCAGGGCGAATAGATTTCGGCAGGTTGAACGGAGCCCGGAACCCCCGGTCCCGCACTACTTGACAACGCCAATTGTCGGTCTTACTGGGGTTTAGTAGGCTAGTTTTAAGGACTCTAAACCAAATCCAAAGGAGGATCAGTATGGCCATTCTTCGTTACGACCCGTTCCGCGAACTGGTTGCATTACAGGACCGAATGAATCGGATGTTCGAGGAGAGCGTCCGCACGCGGGGCACCGAAGAAGGAGAATTTGCGTCGGGGAGCTGGGCGCCGCCCGTAGACATTTACGAGACCCACGATGCTCTCTTGGTGAAAGCAGAATTGCCCGAGGTAAAACGCGAAGACATCGATATCCGCCTCGAAAACGGCGTCTTGACGATCCGCGGCCAGCGGAAGCTGAACGAGGAACTGAAAAACTACCAGTGCTACCGGATGGAGTCCCAATATGGCGCCTTCAGCCGGAGTTTCAGCCTGCCTCGGACGGTGGATGCGGACAGGATTGAGGCCAACTACAAGGACGGGGTCCTGAGCATCAAGATCCCCAAACGCGAGGAAACCAAGGCGCGTCAAATCCAGATTACCTAACCGATGGGACGAAAAGGAAAAGCGCCTGATTTCAAAAAGGTCAGCCGGCCCAAACCGCAAACCCTGGAGACACCGGGGGAAGTCAGCCTGCACGAGGTTCGTCCCAGCCCCCGGTTCAGCTTTCACACTGGTGATCGCATCACCGACGAGCTGGCCGTCATCGGTCACCTGTACATCGGAAATGTGGCCGAACTGTATCAAGTCTGGAGCACGACCTATACCTGTGCTTTAACCTGCAAGCTGATGTTGCCCGGCTTTAGAACAAATTCTTTTGAGGCCCGCGCTTTCAAAAGGGAGGCAGCGCTTCTTCGTCGCCTCAATCATCCCAACATCGTACGTCTGTTCGGCGGGGGTGACTATCAGGGCCGACCGTTTCTCCTTCAGGAATACTTACACGGCCCCTCCCTGCTCGACTTGATTGACTCAGCCCCCGACCGGCGGACCGACGTGCAGCAGGCGATCAAGGCAATCATCCATGTCTGTGCGGCCGTCGATCACCTCCACAGCCACGGCTATGTTCACCGGGATATCAAGCCTGCGAACATCATCGTGAGAGGGGGATTACCGATTCTCATCGATCTCGGTTCCGCTTTTAGGCTCCAGCCGGGGAGGAAACCCCGGCGTGCCATCGGGACCGATCCATACATGGCGCCGGAGCAGTGCCTGAAAGCGGAACTGTCCGAAAGGACCGACGTTTATCAATTGGCTGCGGTGCTCTATGAAATGCTGGCCGGCCGGTGGCCGTTCGAGGACGAGCTGATAAAAAGCCGGTCCGAAGCCTTGGAGGGCCGGTTTCCACAGATCACCAAAAACCACCCGCCGAGCGTCCGCAAGTTCAATGCTTCGGTTTCTGCAGAGCTTGACTGCCTCATTCTCAAGAGCATGGCAAAGGATCCGGACAAGCGCGTCTCGACCGTTCGTGAGCTGGTTCGAAACCTGGCCGGTTTTCTCGAGAAGGAAGAACAACTCTGGCCGGAGTCGCTGAACGACAAGGCACAGATGGTATAGAGGGCATGAATGTCTCGACCTGCGTATCGACCACCCAAGGGCTTCGGAATGAACACCAGGATCGGTACTGCATCGAGCACTCTACCTTGTGGAAGCAACCCGCCCTGATACTCGCCGTCGCGGATGGGATGGGAGGGCTTGAGGCTGGCGGGGCAGCAGCAGAGTCGGCCATTGAGACCGTTCGAGACTCTGCCCGGCACGGCCTTCCGACCATCGGATTCCATGAGTCTCCCCGGCTGTTCCTGCGGCGGCTTTTTCAGAAAGCTAACGAGCGGATCTGGCGTTTTTCGCAGGATCACGCGATCGAGAGCATGGGGACCACCCTGGTTCTCGCGTTGTTTTTCGGCCGGAACTTCCTGGTCGCCCATGTGGGCGACAGCCGTTGTTACGTCCTCAACGGGCCACGGGTTCACACGCTGACGCAGGATCATTCAGTGGCCGAGGAGATGGCCGCCAAGGGGCAGCTTAGCCGCGGAACTCGCCTCTTCCGGCAGTTACGTCATCAGTTAACGCGGAGCCTGGGCGAACCTCACCGCGTCCCCGTCGCACTTTTTCCCGCGCGCCGAGGTTTAGGCATGATTCCCGCCGGACACTCGGTTTTTCTGCTGTGCTCTGACGGGCTGCATGGCGAGGTCGGGGAACATGAAGTGATGGACGAAGTGTCGAGGGACAGCGCCTTGGAAGAAAGGTGCAGCAGGCTCGTACTCCGCGCCTTGAAGAACGGATCGACCGATAACATCACGGTAGTGGCTGCAGAAATCGAGGCGTAGCTTCTGAGTACCGTGGATAGCGCGGATGTCACGCTGATCTCGCCGATAAAGATCCTTATCCGCGAAATCCGCGTGACATCCGCGCTATCTGCGGTTCGACGTTACTCCGCCCTGGCCGGCGCCGTCGGCTCCTGGACCAGGATTTCTACTCGACGGTTTTCCTGACGTCCCTCGGCGCTTTCGTTCGACGCGATAGGTTCAGTTTCGCCCACGCCCCGCACTTCGACGATCAGCCTGGAATCGAGTCCCGACTGGACGAGAAACTCCTTGACTTCCTGGGCTCTTGCCTGGGAGAGCTCGCGGTTGTACTCCGGTCGTCCTAATGTGTCCGTGTGTCCCTCGACGGTTAAGCGGTACCTGCCTGCCGAACCCAGCGTTTGTGCGACCTTCTGCAGGACTTCTCGCGCCTGCGGTTTCAGCGAGGCACTATCGAACTCAAAGAGGATGTCCGGCAGGTTTACGACGAGTCCCTCAACCGTTTCTCGCGTTTCCGCTATTTGACCGAGCGCCTCGCGGAGCTGCGCGCGCGTGCGCGTCTGCTCCGCCTGGACCCGGTTCAGTTGCTGCTCAGTCTGCCGGCGCGCCTGTCGCTCCGAGTCCAACGCTTGTTGCCGCTGTGCCGCCAACTGACGGGCGTGCTCTGCTTCCTCTTCTGCCTGCTGAGCTCGTTGCCGGGACTGGTCGGCGTCACGTCGAGCCTGCTCCAGCTGAGCCCGGGCCCGCGCGACCTGCTCGCCGACGGCCGCCTCGTTTCCAGTCGTTCCGGCGCCCGGTTCCCGGTTCTGGAGCTGCTGCTGATTTTGTTCGGCCTGTCGCACTAACCGCTCAGCCTCGAGGACCATCTGTTCCCGTCGCTGCTGCTCCAGTGAAAGCTCCTGATAACGCTGCTCTGCGGACCGGGACGCTTCCTGCGCCTGTGCAAACGTCTGGCGCGCTTCGCTGAACCCTTGTTGACGGCCTTTTTCTTCGGCCTGGCTGATTCGTTCCCGCTGCTCGGCACTCCTGGCCTGCTCCTGGGCTCGGGCGGCCTCGGTGCGAAGGTCCTCTGCCCTTTCCTGTGCCCGCTCGCGCGCCTGCTGTTCCATGGCGGCCTGTAACCGTTGCTGTTCGGCTTCGAGCCGGGCACGTTCGGCCTCCGACTTGGCAGCAGCGATCGCCGCCCTCAGTCGATCCGCCTCCTGGTCGTTGCGATCCCTTTCCTCTTCAAGCTCGGCCTTGAGTAGCCGCTCCTGGGCGAGGGTCTGAGCTCTCACGGCCAATCGGACAGCTTCACGGCTCAGGCCGATTCGTTTGTCGACGTCCTTCTCCGTCGCTACGGCCTCTTCGGCCCGTTGCAGGGCTTGCCGAGCGCCTTGCAGTTCCACGGCGGCGAACTGAGTGGCGCCCGTTCGCTCCGCAAGTCGGACAGCGGTTCGCGCTTGACCGACATCGAAAGCTATCTCGTCGCGCTTGATTTCAGGCGCACCGGCGAGCGTCTCACGTGTGAAATCGTACATCCCCTTCACGCCGTTGTACCGCAGTTCTGCCGTTCTGAAGTCCCTTACGCGATCATCACCCGGTTTCTCCATCTCCAGAACAACCATGCGGCTGGGCGCGTCGACGAGGAAATGAGGCTCGGCACTGACGAAGATTCCGAAGTTCGACAGTGGAGTGGCAGCCTCCAATTCGGCTGCCTCGCCTTTGAGGATCAGCTCGCCCAGATTCTGGACCTGTCCTTCGGGACTGATGAGCCAAAGGACGTAGGTATTGAAGTCGCCGCCAAAGAGGACGGCCGGCTTCATGTCGTCCAACTTGACCTCTATCCGGGTCATGCCTTTTTCGTTCTTGACCTCCGCCTTGCCGTCGGCATCCGGCAGTCGGGAGGTGGCTCTCAAATCTACTTCGATTTCCTTCTCAATCGGGAAGTTGACCGTCAGGAAATTGCTCGTCTCACCGCTGACCGCAACCGCGGAATCCTGCCCGTAAGCCGTGGGAACAAGCGCGAAAAGCAGAACGAGCGGCGCCGCGAACATTAATGCACGTCTCATAGTCGCTCCTTCGATATCGAGGAAAGCAAGCGGCATTCCAAGCGGAAGGCGCCTTCTTTTATGAGATGAATGGGTGGCTAATCCTACGATAAGCCAAGATTTGCGGCAGGTAAACTAAGCCGTGACGCTAAGGAGCTAAGCAGCGCCGAGCGAGGAAATCTTCCCCGAGGTCGACCTATCTCGAGCAGGCGGCAAGGTCCAGGGCCGCGTTCACAACCGGGGAATTCTCGACTCCGGGACCTTGACCCGCAATACTAATCGTTCTGGTTGGCCGAGATCTACGGTTCTTCGCCCTCTATCTCCGACTCCTCGACGCGCCGTGAGAAGTCGTCCTCCAGTAACTCCTCTCCTGTCCCGGCAGACTGGTCATCGAAGTCGTCGTAAAGCCGACCTCCCGGCTTTTCCCGAATGGGTTTCTTAGGCCCTCGCTCGCCACGGGAGGAGAAGTCAGCCGGCTTGCGGGCACTCGTAGTGCGACGGCGTTCCGGTGCGCGACCGGCCCTGGCCGAGCGCGACTGGTCGATGTCAGCAGGGGGAATCGTCCGCTCGAGCCTGGGCGGTCGGTTCATCGGCGGCGCGCCCATCGGTCCCCGCATGTCACGCGGGGGGCCGAACCGGCGGGAATCATCGGGGGGCCGACTCTCGCGAGCACGAGCCTCGCTTATGGACAAGTTTCTGCCCTTGAAGGGTTGATTGTTGAAACGGCGAATCGCCTCTTGCCCCTGTTCGCTTTCGACGAATTCAACGAAAGCAAAGCCCCTTGGTTTGCCGGTCTCGCGATTGATCGGCAGGTAAACCGAAGAAAGGGAGCCGACCGCCGAGAGATATTCTCTCAGCTCGCCCTCGGTTGTGTCGTAGGGGAGATTGCCAACAAAAAGACGCACAGACACCAGAACCTCACTTTTGCGGTTGTGGACATCCGAAGCTGCTGCGACGGACATCGGTTTGAACGTTATCCGGGTTTATCCGGAACCTTACCAGACGAATATCAGGCACGTGTTTTATTAAGCGGGTAGTATTCAGGAAAGTATGTAACCTGCGGCTCTAACATAACCTCTCGAAGCATCTCGTAGCAGATCGAGCAACGCTTATCCTCCCATTCGCAACACGAATGGAGCCCATATTTAGGCGCAATTAGGGCACAGTATAGCATGTCTGTCTACGGCAAATACCAGAATGAAGAATTTCGTCGCGTTTTTTGAAAACAGAAGTCAGGAGTCAGGAGTCAGAATGAAAACGGAGCTACGGGGCAGCAGGGCGCCGGACCTCTCGTCTTCATTCATTCTGACTCCTGAATCCTGACTCCTGACTTCTGCTCTAAAACGCCTGACCGATGCTCACAAAGAAGGCACCCGGTGTCTCGCCAGGCCTTTGGCTGAACTTCAAGCCATAGTCCGCGCGGATCAGGACGTAGGGCGTGCGGATGCGCAGACCAAAGCCGTACGCGGCCCGGACGTCGAACGGATTGAAGTCGAGCACCTCCCGATATACGTTCCCCACATCCACAAACCCGACTCCGTCGAAGATGCTGAACAGCGGGAAGCGGATTTCGTGGTTCATGACAAAAACAGCTTCGCCGCCGGCCGCTTCTCCGAGAATGTTGCGCGGACCCAAAGCATCGCGTCGGAATCCTCGGACCGTCGTTTCACCACCGGCAAAAAACCTCTCGCTGGGGATCAGCTCCTGCACGCCCAGTCCTTGTGCAAGGCCAACGCGAATGGCGCCGGCATAAACCAGCCGCGGCTTTTCTACTCCCACCCAGGGAATCGGTGTCGGACGACCGAGCGCGATATACCGGAAGAACTGTCCATAGTACTTCACGAAGCGCAGATCAGACCCTAGCAAATCGGGAGCCCACTCGAAGGCCTGTGAGAAGAATGCGCCTTCGGTGGCATCAAGGAGATCATCACGGGTGTCGCGCGTGAGGGTTATGGAGAGCGGAGCGACGTTTATGGGTTCGGCGAATTCGTCACCGCTCAGATCTCGAATCTCGGTCCGTTCAAACCGGTAGCCGTAAGAGAGGATGTAATGATCCTTCAGCAGCGCCTCCTGCCTGATCGACACGCCTAGCCTGTCAGTGCTGAAGTTTGCTTCACGATTGATGTCCCTGGTTCCAAAGGCGCTGAAGGTCGTCTCAAGCGGGAAATACAGGAGGGAGGGCTGCGTAAAATATGTCCGGGCTTCCCTTGCGCGTTGATCGAATCGGCCCCGGAATCCCAGGACCCGGGCATTCCCCAACGAATTTCGGTTGATGATGTCGCTAACGGCGCCGAAGCCGCGCTCGGTGTCGTAAGAAGCGCCATACCGGAACTCAAATGGCTTCACCTCCCGAACGGCAACCGAAAGCCGAACGGGCTGCTGGTTATCGTCCGGATTCGGATCCGGTTTGATTTCCTCGCTTTCGATATCAACGAGAGCGAAGGCCCCTGTGTCGTACAGGCTGATCCTCGACTGAGCCACTTTCTCCAGATCGAGAACATCCCCTTCCTTGAGCTTGATCTGGTTCCGGACCAGATGTTCACTTGTCTCATCCTCTCCCTTGACAGCCACTTCCGTTATGACCTTTTGGCGGTTTTCTGTGATGTTGAACTCCAGGCTCATGCGCGCGGAATCCGTGTCCGGCTTCGGGACGTGGGTTACTTCGACATCCGTATAGCCCTTTCGCCGGTAAACGGCCTCTATCGTCTGGACGGAATCGCGCACTCGGCTCGCGTCGTATGGTTCCCCGGGTTTGACCGCCAGCACGTTCGCCAGATCCGAATCGCTGTAGACCCGGTTCCCGTTGAAGCTGAACTTCTCCAAACGGTATAGTTCCCCTTCCTCGACCGGAATAATCACCGTCGCGATTCCGGCTTCGGGGTTCATTTCATAGGTGATCTGCTGGACCTCTGCTTCCAGGAAGGATCTCTGCCCGTAGAAACCAGTCAGCGATTCCTGAACTCTCTTGGGATCCACCAACGCCGCCTTCTCCAGATCGGCCTGATCAATGAATTTCTCCAGTTCTTCGGCCGGAACCTGTTTTGCGCCGGGGAATTGAAAACGGACCTCCTGGAACTCCGGACCTGCCTCCACCTTGAAGACCACCCGCTTCTCGGTCGGATTCGGCTCGGAAATCTCGTAGCTGATCTTCGGCTGCAGGAAGTTCTGGTCAACGAAATGAGCGCGTATGTGTTGCATCGCATCGTCGGCTCGCTGGGCATCGAAAACTCCATCGGCCCAGACTCCGGCAATCTCTTCCCTTACGTCCTTGGGCAGCGCCGTCCCTTCGTACGTCAGATTCACCTTGGGACCCGCCTCGATATCAACCCGGACGTTAAGCTTGCCCGCTTGTTCTTCACGATGGAGGCGCAGCCGCGCCTCCAGGTAGTTCTCGCTTCGGTAGAGCTCTCTGAGCCGGTCGATGCCTTTCCTCACCTCAAAGAAGTCAGACTCCTGCCCGACCTCCACGTCGAACTTGTCCTCAAGCAGAGGAACGGGCAGGGCCGGGTTCCCGGTGAATGAGACTCTGGCGATCTCCGGCTTCTCGCGCCTTGACCCCTCGACTCCTCCCGTATTCGCTCCTCCTCCGAAGAGCAGCTGATGGTTGAACTCAACGCGGTACAGATTTTCATTGGGGTCTCCTGCGCCGAGCTTCGTATTCGTGTGATGTGACACCCGGGCGGTGAACCGCTTAGTCACGTCGTATTCGCCCACGTAGATCTGGTCGCTGCTGTCGACCAGGTTCATCGAGTAGATGAGCTGAAGCCTATTAGAAATGTCCTGCGCGACGGTCATTCGTGCTCCCGGATCCGATTCGGCGGCAATCATCTGGGGCTCGATCCGAACCTGGCTGAGTCCGGTCGCCTCTTCGAGGCCCCGACCCAACTGCCGTGCGACCCCGCCGCTCAAGATCGACAGTGCCTGTTCTTTAGCGACCTCGGTTTCCTGGCCTCGCAACTGCTCGAGCCGCCGTCCGGTGATCAGAAGAGCGATGACATCGGGCTCAGGCAAAGGCGGGTTGGACGTAAACTCGGCCTCCAGATCATCAGCAGGGCCGGTCAGTTGAAGGGTGACCTCATACTCGTCTACCTGCGTGCGTGCGGAGACATCCAACACCGGCTCTATCCGAGTTTCGTTAACAAAAGTGACCATGCCCCGGTCAACCGTGTAATCCCGCTCCCGCAGGTAGATCTGGCCGCCTTCCTCCAGGGTGACCCGGCCGGTCAACCCAGGGTTTGCGGGCGTGCCCGTGACGCGGAGAGCGGCCCGGGTCTCGAGCTCGGCGAGATTGTTGTCAAAGATGATCGGTTGCTCTGTGTCCACCTTGATGTCCAGCGCCAGTTTGGTCAGTCCTGGGCTAGGTTCCTTGACCAGCTGTACCTCCTCTTGCTTTTGCAACTGGCCGAGCAACTCCGTCCATATCCCAACCGAGCGGGTATAGGCGCCTTCATGAACCGCAAGGCGACCGCTGAGAAGCAATCGGTCGGCTTCAGGTGACGTCAGCTTAAGATCGGCCGAGGCGCCTGTTTGAAGTCCTTCGGGATACTCCATGAAGAAATCGGCGGCGGTGACGTCGATTGAAACGTCGCGCAATCCGGGGGGCTCGTACGTGAGTCCGCCGCTCGCCTGGAGCTTTCCCCCATTGATGTCGCCCGTAAGCCGGGAGATGGCCAGTCGATTAGCATTGAAGTCCAATCGACCTTGAAGGTCATCGATACGAACATCCGGATCTTCCACCTGCATCTGCACCCCATCCAACTCGAGGAAGCCATTCAGGACGGGTTTAGAGAGGGTACCCGTCGCTGCCAACTGCAGGTTCGTGTCCCCCTCTATCTCGACGGCATCGGTGAAGATTTCGGCAATGCCGGGGTTGATCTTGCCCTGGGCCCGCACGTCGAGATTACCCGGTTGAGTGAGCTCCACTGTGCCGCTCGCCTCGAGAGTCGCTCCTTGCCCGCTCAAGCGCAGCTGGCTGACCGTCGCTCGACCGTCAGCGAGCGTAATCGTGGTGGGAACTGCTTGCCGGATCTCCATCCCTTTCACATCCAGCGACAATTCGTCGAATTTCACGGTCCCCGTCGCAGCTCGCAGATCCGCTCTCGGAGATCGTGCTTCGACGTTCACCGCGACCTGTCCGCGTGTCTCCGGAGGGAGGGCGA
>Ga0209593_10000490_pt1 | contig 18722 bp, 16 predicted proteins | sample PPLLaktember2015_3_FD_187260 | JGI IMG/M metagenome (GOLD analysis project Ga0209593, IMG submission 187260) | Freshwater sediment microbial communities from Prairie Pothole Lake near Jamestown, North Dakota, USA - PPLs Lake P7 Core (6) Depth... | ecosystem: Environmental > Aquatic > Freshwater...
ACGGGAAATATAAATTACTAAAAGACCTTTTGGTCATTTAATAAAAAATTATATATTTGTATCCATAAATATTTAAATCGTAGCTAAATTAGTAATGAGTAATGAGTAACGAGTCACGAGTAACGAGTAACGAGTAACGAGTTACGAATCACGAATCACGAGTCACGAATCACGAACCACGAGTCACGAATCACGAATCACGAACCACCATAAATTAACCAATTATCTTAATTTAATCCCAGGAAACATGACCATAAAAAAACTCTGGATCGGCTTTCTAGCCGTAATAACAATTTCGTTTGCAGTTTTGCTGTACTATGGGTACGAAATTTATCGCCAGGCACCCCCTGTTCCGGAAAAAGTGGTAACCACGGATGGAACGGTTATTTTTACCGGAAAGGAAATAAAAGACGGCCAAAATGTATGGCAATCTCTTGGCGGACAGGAAATAGGCACTGTATGGGGACATGGCGCATACCTTGCCCCTGATTGGAGTGCGGACTGGTTGCATAAGGAAGCAGTCTATGTTCTCGAGAAGTATGCCATGCAGGCTGAAAACAGAGGGTTCGACGACCTGGATGATGAAACCAAAGCTGCTCTTAAAATCCGCCTTCAGAAGGATTTGCGAAGCAATACGTATGATTTCGATTCAAAAACGTTGACCGTATCAGATATTCGTGCTGATGCAATTAAGGAGATCAGCAAATTCTATGCAGGTTTGTTTATGAATGACCCTTCCCTTGCCAGCTTACGTGATAATTACAGCATTCCTGAAAACCAGATAAAAGATCCTGAGCGTGCGAAGTGGCTTAGTGCTTTCTTTTTCTGGACATCATGGGCTTGTGTAACACAGCGCCCGGGCCAGGATATTACGTATACAAACAACTGGCCGTCAGAGGAACTAGTGGCAAACAGACCAACCGGATCACTATTGTTATGGACCGGATTCAGTGTGATATTGCTGATCGCAGGAATTGGACTTATGGTTTGGTATTATGCCCGGAGACGGGAAGTGGCAGCAGATACAATTCCCGACATCTTCCCGCTAAAAAATAATATTCAGACACCCTCGCAGAAGGCCACAGTGAAATATTTCTTTGTCGTTACCGCATTATTGCTTGTGCAGGTGATAGTGGGTGTAATAACTGCTCATTATGCTGTTGAGGGGCAGGCATTTTATGGGATACCTCTTTCAGAATGGCTACCCTATTCAGTTTCCCGAACATGGCATATTCAAATAGCAATATTCTGGATTGCCACTTCATGGCTGGCAACAGGTTTATATTATGCACCGGCTATTTCCGGGGTGGAACCAAAATATCAGCGATTGGGTGTCAATTTCCTTTTCATCGCGCTCCTGGTCATTGTTGTTGGTTCCCTTATCGGCCAATGGATGGGTGTTATGCAGAAACTGGGGCTGATACAGAACTTCTGGTTTGGACATCAGGGATATGAATATGTCGATCTGGGCCGGTTCTGGCAAATATTCCTGTTTGTCGGCCTCATTATCTGGTTATTGTTAATGGGCCGTGCCATTTGGCCTGCCATTCAAAAAAAATCAGATGCAAGGAACCTGTTGATATTATTCCTGATCTCAACTGTTGCCATTGCAGCTTTTTACGGGGCCGGCCTAATGTGGGGCAGGCAAACCAACCTGGCCATTGCAGAATACTGGCGCTGGTGGGTTGTGCACTTGTGGGTGGAGGGTTTCTTCGAAGTATTTGCAGCCGTGGTGACTGCTTTCCTCTTTGTTAGGCTGCAGATTATTAAAGCAATAACCGCCACTACGGCTGTTTTGTTTTCAACAATCGTATTTCTGTCGGGCGGAATTCTGGGGACTTTCCATCATTTGTATTTCACAGGCACTCCAACAGCCGTATTAGCCCTGGGTGCAACTTTCAGTGCCCTCGAAGTCGTACCCCTCGTTCTGATGGGTTTTGAGGCCTTTGACAGTCTGAAAGTAAGTCGCAGTAATGAATGGATCAAAGCTTACAAGTGGCCAATCTATTGTTTTATTGCGGTGGCATTCTGGAACCTTGTGGGTGCCGGGATCTTCGGATTTCTTATCAATCCTCCCATTGCGCTATACTATATGCAGGGATTGAATACGACTCCTGTCCATGGCCATACTGCACTGTTCGGGGTGTATGGTATGCTCGGCATCGGACTCATGTTGTTTGTTTTACGCGATATGGACCGTGAAGTGATCTGGAATGACAAATGGATAAAATTCTCATTCTGGGCCATTAACATCGGACTTGCAGCCATGGTGATCATAAGCCTTCTGCCAATTGGGTTGGCACAAACTGTGGCCAGTGTGCAGAAAGGATTGTGGTATGCCCGTTCTTCTGAGTTTTTACACCAGCCTTACCTGGTTACTTTCAAATGGTTACGGGTTATCGGCGACACGCTGTTCGCATTCGGCACCCTGGCTTTAACCTGGTTTATTTTTGGTTTAAAGGGAGGATGGAGCCTTAGCAGAAAATGAAGCTGCATGAGAGGGGAGACCTGATCAGATCTTGATTATTCGTGTATGTTCGGTAAAACCTGACGAATGGATCACAATAGTATAGATACCGGACGGATAACCATCCAGGTCTATAGAATCCTCATCTGTATACTTTTGCTTTTCAGATTTTTGTAAAAGTATGCCCAGGTTGTTGTAAATTTCAATGTAATACTTCGATTTAATAACCTTGCCGAAGTGTATTTCGATGGTTCCTGAGGTAGGATTCGGATAACACATGAAGCCTTCAGGTTCCGAAGGATAAAATAAAATTACATTGGAAGGCGGGGAGGAACAGGTATTTTCCGTCGCAATCACATAATATTCACCGGGTTGGGTTGGCTTAAGGGTGATGCCCACGGCATTTTGAATGGCGAGGCTATTACAGAACCATTGGTTTCCGGACATCGCATCGGACTGAAGCAGGCTGTCATTCAATGTTATAACAGGAGCCCGGGGATTGTCAATACATGTAATCCGCATCATGCTTCCTTTGCCATATCCGCATTCATTGTAAGCCCTGACAATTATTTCACCGGTATCAATAGCTGCATAAAAATTTACATTGATGGTCCGGGTAGAACTCGTTCCGGATGCACCGGCGGGGAGTGTCCAGGAATATGACATTGATCCCTGAACGGCAGGAATTGAATAGAGTATATAAGGTCCGTTTTTGCATACTACCTCACTCCCGGTTATTTTACCTGCTTCCAAAGGAAAATGGATAGTAACCGGCAATTCGCTTTCAGTGCCAACGCCAAATTCGTTATGCCCTTTTACCCTCAAATTCCCCGACATGGCATTTTCTTCAAATGATACAGAAATACTGTTGCTGTCACTTGATCCGACTGCTCCATATGGCAGTTCCCATATATATGATACAGCGTCCTCTATGGGCGCAACACTGTAAGTAATATTCCTGGCAGGCAAGCATATTACGGGTTCTCCGGTTATAAACCCGGCAGCGGAAGGAGCCAGCGAATCCCGCATATGAAGTTTCAGATCATCGATCAGAATTGAAAATAATTGAACCGGGGTTGAAGGACTTGATGTGTTAATAACAATTTCAATATAATTTACTTCAGAAAGTATATCCTTTTCAAGATTATACCGGGCTTTAAGTTTTTCAATGGGATCAAGGGCAGGATCGATAAATCCAATCAGGTTTCTTTCCCACTTGCTGTTTCCTCGCACAGGTATTGAAAATGTGAACCATCCTTCCGGATCTGATAAACTGTTGTCCAGAAATAAATTGGCATAAATACCCTGATCCAGGGGTATCAGCTCAATCCGGTTTCCGCCGTTTGAACATAACCTGACAATCGGATTGGATTGAAAAAAAAGGCCTGGATTCTCATCCGGTTTTATGGAAAACCGGATACTGTCCAAATCTGTCAAATTCCAATGGGCATTGCGATACCGTGGAAAGAAAATTATATTGTCACCCCTCGCCACCTCATTATATTTCTCCGAGCTTTCAACTTTTATCCTTACACTGGAATTGCCTGATTTTACGTGTCCGGGATTGTCAGGCCCGGTTAGTATGGATATTTGTCCGTTTTTGCCGCCTGGGCTGCAATATCCCCAGTGATCCGGTGTAGTTTCATCCGTGCCGTATTCAAAATTCACCGGTTGAAAAACTTCGGGAATCACCGGAAATCCGGTGACTTCATAATCAATCCGGTCTCCATTAAATCTGTTAAAATCAAATATATACGGCCACCAGTTGTTTAATCTTCCGTTGCTGACCCCCGGATTATGGGGAATATGATTAAACCACCACTGGTGGTAAAGAGTAGGGGATATTGAAAAAGACTCGTGCTTTTCAGGTGAATTAACCAATACTGAAGAATAAGAGTGGTCATTCAGCTTATAGAAATTGGATGCCCCGAAATCATAACCATTAATTTTTCTTTTACTGTTCCTGAATTCCGGGAAGTTAAACCAGTCATCCGCATAACAGTCGACATACCGGGTCCAGCTTTCCTTATCATAGTATGCATAATCTCCATCATATCTACCGCCGACATCCCTTCTTGAATTTGGGGGGAAATGACTGCTCCCGCAGTTGGCATTTCCGGAAGAAGAGCATTGCAGGCGTCCTGCGCCATTCCATTGGTCAGCCAGCCTGAACCTTTCAAACAAGTGCAGGTACCTTGGCATGGTTGTTATAAAATCTGCTCTGTCGTTTGAATAAACCTGATACAGATACTCTCTTGGCCAGGCTTCAGGATAACCGTCACACATGGATGACATTACGCCTTCAAACATATGACAGTATGCATCATTGCATCTTTCATCAGGCAGGTAAGCATTCACAAAAAAAGACCTGGAAGACCCTATTTTATCTGAAATCCAAATTTCACCTGTAGATCCGGGACTACCGATATCCTTGTTTCCCATCAGGTAATTTTCATAAAACAGACATTCCTCCGGTGCTTTAACGACCCAAACGAAATCAATATCTCCTTTTTCAACAAGCTCAACAATTGAAGATCCTCCAAGCTCGACATACCGCGCAGTCACCAGGCCTGCATAGTCAACATTAAAACTTCCGGAGCCCCGGATTGCAGGACTCGCGTTAATTGTTATAATATCCTGATTATATGGTTCTATGACAGCAGATCCCGCTGAAGCAAGTTTAAAGAAATTAAGCCGGTGTTTAAAATATGTTCTTATATGTACCAGTTCATTACTATCAATGGCCCCCGGATAAAAAGCCAGCGCCAGAACAGTGTAACGGGTCCTTATCTCAACGGTAGATTTGGTTTTTACGGAAACAACCGGTGACGATCCTGATTTAAGATTGTTTTCATTGACGGCCACTACCCTGTAATTATAAATGTGTTCCGGATCCAGGTTAAAATCGCTGAAATTTCCTGTTTTAGCAACAGTATACCCGATATAGTTGGTGTCTCTGTATACTTCATACCTATTGACTCCCGGTAAAGGAGTCCAGCTTAATATGACTGAGGTTGCATCAGATTTAACAACATTGATCTCAAACTGTGCAGCACATCTTAAGAATTGAAAAGCAACAATGAAAAGAATCCCGGTAAACCTCATTAATTTTAATATTTGAATTTTGGTATATTAATGAGTGCCTTATTTGAGTGATATCCGTGATTCGTTAATGAAAATAAATTAACCTTGCCAAGGCGTGGCAATTATTTGGGACAGGCATTAGGGGAAATAGACCAGGATTATGCAAGGATGCCTTCATCTAACGAAGTCTCAGCCTTGCCAGCGATCCTGTCTTTCTGTTCGAGGATCTTATTGATGAAATACATTGTAATGATTGTAATGATTACAGCAGTTATAACTACATATCCGAGGGTATCATAATGAAGCAGTTTACCACTCCCTGATTGTTTCACAATGGAACCCGCGATTACAGCGGCAATGCCTCCCGAAACCTGCTGAACGGAAGAGTTAACGCTCATGAAAGCACCCCTGTCACTTTTTTCAGGGATGGCCGTCATCAATGCCGAAGAGGAAATCAACCTCGCAAGTACGCCTATCGTAAGTATGATATTCAGGGCAATCACAATCCACAAAGGGGTAACTCCGAGGTTGCAATAGATCATAAGTGAGAAAATGGTGATCAGGGAGCCGATCAGAAATATTCTGAATTTCCCAATATTGTCGCTTAACTTTCCGATGACAGGCCCTCCCATCATTGAAAAAACGCCGGTAACGAGGTACAGTATGGGCAACTGATCGAGTGAAAGGCCCAGGTTATATACCCCGAAAGCGCTGCCAAATGGCATGAGCATGTAACCTCCGGTGACCAGCAGGATATTAACCGAAAAAGCCCCGAAATATCTTATCTGAAACACGGTCCTGATCAAATGCTGGAAAGCATTCCTGTCAGACTGAATATTTAAATGGGCATTGATGGGTTTCATTCTGAGCATGATTATGATGGCCGCTGCAACGCTGACGGCAGAGATCATAATAAAGGGAGAATGCCATCCCAGCTTGTTGGCAAGGTACAAGCCCACCGGGATCCCCAGCACCTGGCTTGTCGAAAAGGCCATTTGCACGAAACCCATTACCCGGCCCCTGAGTTCCATTCTGAAGAGATCTGTTATTATGGCATAACTCACGGATCCGATAACACCACCGAATAAGCCTGTCACGATACGAGCTATCAGCAAAAAATGGTAACTCGTTGCAATGCCGCATAACATTGTCCCCAGGATAAATCCGGCATAAAAAAACAAAAGGAGTTTTTTTCGGTCAAATTTATCGGCAAATCCGGCAGCAATGAGACCCGAGAAACCAGCGCTGAAGGCATATACGGAAACGACCAGGCCAAAATCCGCCGTGCTCAGGTTCATTTCCTCCAGCAACTGGGCTCCCAGCGGTGAAATAACGATGAAATCGAGCACAATGGTAAATTGAAGCAAAGCAAGGATCGCTATCATAAAAACCTGATAACGGCTGAAGGTCTTATTTCTCTTTGTCATCCACCCATTACATATAAGGAATTGACAAAATTAACAGCCATACACGACTTATGTTGAATTCAGGGATTAATTAAATTCTAAATTACGGTGCGAATATCCTGTAGCTCAGAAAATATATGCCGCACTCACCTGGAAGTTCCTGGGATTACCAGGTGTAAAGCATATTTCTGTTGTACCCTGTGCCTCGCCCTTTAAACGTGTTTCGGTTGCGAATTGTGCTTCATTCCAGTCAACATTCATTATATTTTCTGCACACAAACTAATTGTTACGTTCTTAATTTTATATGATACGCTTCCATTCAGCAGAGTATACCCGGCAGCCGTCAGCAAATCCTGTTCATCGGCAGGCCGGTCCGCAATATGCCTGAAACGCAGTGATCCAGTGATCCCTTTCTCACGGATTATGTTAATTCCGCCGGATGCGGTCAGGGTGGGAGCCAGCGGTATATGATTTTCTCCTTCAGGGAGATCCTGAATCTTTCCGTTTGACAGGCTTACATCAGCATCCAGCCATAACCAGGGGAGAAACGAGTACCTACCCTCTGCATCAATCCCCATCCTTCGGGTTGGATTGCTGAGTTCGGTTGTCCCGCCATCTCCGACATATACAAGTTCCTTTTCAAGATAAAGATACCAGCCGGCAAGACTTATGTGCAACCTGTTGAACAAAGATGTTCTGAAACCAATTTCCCCTCCTGTGGCTTTGGGCAAAGTGGAAGTGTTGCGACTGAGAGGCCCTGAGTTTATTACAACATCCCTTGCATCATTGGAATGGAATCCCTGGCCAAAGTTCAGATAAATGCCCACGTTTCGCAATGGCTGAAAGATTATATTAAATTTGGGACTGAAAACGGATTGACCCGCATACCCGGAACCATGCGGCAGATCAGTACCGGTTGAATCTATTGCATTGTCCGTATGATCATTCTTGGAAAACGTGAAATAATCATGCCTGATCCCCAATATCATTCTCATTCTTGGCCCAACAAAATATTCCTGTTCACCCCAAATGAAAAAATTGTTCTCCCGTAAATCATCATCAGTAAACCGGGATATCCTGTTTCTGCCCGGACTGTGCCACAGCTGAGGATCAATATTATCACCCCTGTATCCCGTTCCCAGCCGGTTAATGATATGAATGGTCCCCAGTTGAGATGCAAATTTATAGGCAGCATTTATTCCATGAATGTTACGGTGTTCCGTCTGCTCAATCATATCACCTTTAATGCTGTCGGTAAGGAAGTATGTGAAATTCGAGAACAGCTTAAAATTGTAATGACTAAGAAAGGTTTGAATATCAAGTTCGTTACCGTTGGGGCTTCTGAATTTGTACGCCAGGCTTAAGTTCCCCCTGTCTGTTGCTCCTCCTTCGAGATTGTCGATCGCCCCGTAACGGTTAATTACATCCTGTTGTACAGCGCGAACCGGGATTTGACCGGATGCATTCCAACCTGAATTGAATCCGCCTGCGGTGAGGGTTAATTTGCTGTTTTGTGTCATCTGAATGAAATATTTTGCGAACACGTTCATTCTTTGAAGTTTTTGAGGGGTTTCAAAGGGCCCGTCGGTATGATAATACTGGGCTGCTATATATCCATTCTGTTCAGCTCCTCCGTTATCTATCTGATACATAAGCGTATATTTTTGTGTATTAAATTGTCCGGCTTCAATCTTAACCAGGCTGTTATCGAGTACATCCTTAGTTTTAAAAGAAATGGCACCGGCGGTCGAAAAGTTGCCAAACCTCGTAAAATAGGGCCCTTTGTTAATTTCCATGTCTTCAACTGTCTCCGCTATCAGGAAATGCATATCCGCATATCCCTGGCCGTGGGCATGGGAGACCAAATTGACCGGGATGTTATCAACATTTATGGAAATATCTGTTCCATGATCGCAGTCGAATCCCCGGATGAAAATCTGTTCTGCTTTACCTCCCCCCGCATGCTGGGCGATTACAAGTCCCGGGGTCATCATCAGCATGTCCTGGGAAGTGCGAAATGGCCTGAGTTGCATGTCAATTTTCCGGACTTGCTGGGATGAAGCGGCGGACAAAGGCAATGAACCCTGAACGGTTACTTCCTTTAAATTGGTTGGTGATTCCTCCATTTCAAAGTTTATGACAGCTGTTTCGTTTTCCCTGACTTCCGCAGATCTCGTAATTACTTTGTAACTGATGGCCGTACATACGATTTCATATTTACCGATCTGGATATTCCGGATCTCAAATTTGCCACCTATGTCAGTTATTGTCCCAATGATGGTCTCCTTTAAATAAATATTGCATCCTGCAACAGGCAAGCCCGTTTTTGTCTCTGTGACTTTGCCTGTGATACTGCCGGTGTTGTGGGCAGATACACCCGTAAAGGGTATAACCCATACCAGGAAGAAAACTATCTTTTTCATTTTTAATAGTGCTACTGAGAATAAGAAGTGATTGTGTTACGAATATAAATAAAGTAACACAATTCTGGAACCATTCCTGAAAAAAAAATTACCGGGTCAGTGCCCTGGAAGGCTTTGGTTCTCCACGATAAGGGTCATCTGAGTGGATCAGATTAATTACACGGGGATCAGATTTGATTCTGAGGCTGCTTTCCAATTTTTCAAATAATCTTGTATAGGCATGGGCGGAACTTTCCCATGATGTTGGAGTAATCCATTGTAATGGATTTGGAATAATGCGGTTATTCAAATGTTCATTCTGTTCCGGAATTGAATCATTTGCAATAACTGAAATTTTATCCTGCCTCAGACCATATTCCTTTGTTAACAGGTCTGATGAATTTTTGGACATTGCTACTACTGATTTGCAGGAATCTGAGATGATCCTGATTTTTGTTTTTAAATTGTTGTCGGGATCCGGCACCACAGTGTGAAAAGTTATGCTTACCGGTTTGGCAAGCTCCTGTAAAAACAAAAGAAAGGACAACTCCAATTCCCTGAAAACATCAAAATCATACTGGATCACCACAATCCGGATGCTTTTGTCTCTGTTGATCCATAATGCTAGTCTTTCAAATTCCCTGGCTTTGGACGTGTTTAATATTTTTGTCACCTCTCCGGGATAAGTGAAATTATGTTTCCCTGATTCCAGGGCACAAACATTAATTATTAATGATTCATTGAAATTTTTATTCAGGGCTTTTACAATCGCCTTTGAATACTCTGAAATTAAGCTTTCTCTTGGAGGATATGTTGTAATGAACAGAACTCCCGATAACGGACCGGTTTTGTTCCGGAGTAAGTTTACTTCTTTAGCTAATTGTTTTGAAATGATTCTGTCTCTCATACCGTTAACTTTTTTGATGAACCAAAGTTCTGCAAGTGCCGGATTAAAAACATTACACCCTGGCAGAACATTGTTATATGATTTCCATTTTAATATTTAATATCTACTTGCGGTTCACGGTTCCGGATTCTCATCAATCTCATTGATGATATAGTCAATCATTTTTTCCCTGATCACACTTCTTAAATCCCAGTTTTTGGATGCATTGCTGCTGCTTAACTGGATCCTTATTTCTTTATTTTTATCGGTTGAATTGGTAACCTGCACATTTATAACCCTGCCATCCCAGTCTGTATTCCCTTCAAGCATTTTAGGAAGCACTTTACGTATATTTTCGACCGGAAATGCTGAATCCACGGTTAAAAGAACCGATCCTATAATATCGGATCCGGTTCGTGTCCAATTCTGAAAAGGTTTCTCCAGAAAATATGTGACAGGAAGAATCACCCGTCTTTCGTCCCATGTTCTTATAACGACATATGTGAGGGTGATCTCTTCCACATTTCCATATTCCCCTTCCACAATAACAACATCATCAAGGCGGATGGGCTGCGTAATGGCAATCTGGATACCTGCGAGTATTAATCCCAGACTTTTCTGTGCTGCAAAACCTACAATAATTCCTATGATTCCGGCTGATGTCAGCAGGCTTACCCCAATATTTCTGGCTTTTTCAAAAGTCATTAAGCTGGCTGCTATGGCGATTATTATAATAACAGAATTAACAATGGCCTTAAAAACCTTGATTTGTGTAAGATTTTTTCGGGCATAAACGGTACTTTCAGCTCCGATATCAAGCTTTTTTTGTAAAAAATATGCGCCGCCATTGACAACCTGTATAGCAACCCATGTTAAGGAAAAAATGAACAGAAGGGTATTGATATGGGATACATATTGGGAAAAGGGCAGATCGTAAATAAAAATTCGTGTGAAGATCTTAATGAGGATTGAATAAAATACCCACAACGTGGGTATTTTAAAAAGATTCAGAATAAAGTCGTCCAACAAACCTGTTGTGCGGCTTACCTTTTTCTTAAAATACGAAAATAGTGACCGGTACAGGAAATATCCGATGATCAGCAAAACAATAAATATGGCTGATGCGATGATCAGGTTAAGCGATTCGTCGGACATGTATCGGTTCATATCAGGATCGAATATAGCAACCCGGTTAACTGATGTCAATCTTATCCAGATTCCTGCCTGAGGGACCCGTCAGTACGTCTCCATCCATACTATACCTGGCACCATGACATGGGCAATCCCAGGAAATTTCTGTCTCATTCCATTGAACTACACATTTTGCATGGGTACAAACCGGATCAACTGCGTGAAGCATACCATCATCATTTCTGAAAACAGCAATAGAATTCCCTTCATATTTAATGACTTTTCCTTCTCCTTTTCTGACTTCGTCCAGGGTCTTTATCTTCTCTTTGGAAATGTTTTTGCCAATAAATTCTTTAACTACATCTGCATTTTCTCTGACAAAGTTTGTAAAACCGGCAACCGGTTTTATTCTGTCAGGATCAAAAAGATCCTGGTAAGAGCTTTGTCCTGACAAAATTATATCACCGATGGTCCTTGCTGCAATATGGGAATAGGTCATTCCATTGCCTCCGAATCCGGTAGCTGCGAATATATTCCGGGCATGGCCGGGGAAATGACCTATATATGCCAATCCGTCAGCCGGTTCATAATACTGGGACGACCATTTGAAGGCGACCTTGCCGATATCAAAGTATTCCCCAAGATTTTTTTCCAGCGATTCAAACCTGCGTGAGACATTCTCATCATGTCCTGTCTTATGATCCTCTCCGCCAAATATCAAATATCTTTCCCCGTCTGTAAATTGGGTACGGTAATAATGATAAGGATCATCCATATCGTAAACAAGACCTTCAGGGTAATTGTTGTTTCTCAATTTCACTGCCAATACATAGCTTCTGTAAGGTGCACATCTGAAATGCAGCAGATTAATGCCCGGCGGTATGTGGGTTGCGAATACAACCTGCCGGGCCTGAAATTTTCCCAATGATGTTTTTAGGCTGACAATGGGTGAATCTTCAAATGATTCCATCATGCAATCCTGAATCAGAAGACCGCCTTTCGCTTCAAATGCCTTTGCCAATCCGTAAATATACTTTGCAGGATGGAATTGCGCCTGTTTTTTAATGATTGCGGCCTTTTCAAAAGGCACATCAATAAAATTATTACCGATATAGGAAATTCCGAGGCCTGCTTTTTGGGATGACCCGATTATTCTGTCTAATTCCTCGGATTGTTTTCTATTTTTTGAGAACAGGCAGGCATCTTTATATTCAAAATCACATTCAATGTTGAATTCCCTGATATAATTCTCAATTAATCCAACAGCCTCCTCTGCAGCCTTATATAAGAGTTTAGCCTTATCCTCACCGAAACTGTTTTCTATCTTATAATATGGGGTCTCAAAGGCAGTGTTCAAATGTGCAGTTGTCCCGCCTGTAGTTCCGAAACCAATGGAGTGGCTTTCAATCAGAATGCACTTTTTACCATTCATTTGAAGGTTCAGGGCAGTGGCCAGTCCCGTTATTCCCCCGCCGATAATGGCAACATCCAGGATACCGGCTGGCAGACCTTTGCTTTCGGTTTCGTATGAAGACATGCCATGCTGCCATATACTTATGTTTGCACCATCTCGTTTCATAGGGTAAGATTGAATTTAAGACAGTCAGAAGCTACTATCTCTTCCTCCCGGAAAGAAAAACTATAATGCCTACAGCACATACCAGTACTCCGGTATAAACAGGCCATTGCACATGCCTGTTCTCTTTTTTCTCAACCTGGATTTTTCCCACGTCGAGTACCTTTTTCTTTGTTTTAAAATTTATGCTGGTAAAGGCAATCATGAGAACCCCCACCACAATAATAACGATTCCTAAATTTCTCATAGTAATACTTTTTAATGCATTCGGGTCTCTTAGTTCAATACAATATTCTTCCAAATTTTACATATCCGCGTACATATAGTTTTAACAAAATCACTCAAATAAAGTTTGTTTATAATCTTGATCAGTTTACCGATATTTGAACCCGGCAAAATGAGAACCAATTATTTAGCCGGATTTTTTATACCTTACACGCCGATATATGTTAAATTAATGAACCATGGAAAAGAAGAAAAGCCTCTCCGTCACTTTTGATAAATTTGCCGGGAATGTATCAAAGATTACCGGAAGTTCGGCAGCATTCATTTGTGCCTTTCTGCTAATAATTGTCTGGGCAGTTACCGGACCCTTGTTTGATTATTCCGAGGGCTGGCAATTGGCAATAAATACATTCACAACAATTACAACGTTTTTAATGGTTTTTATTATTCAACAGGCACAGAATAAAGATACGCTTGCCTTGCAACTGAAACTGGATGAACTGATTGCATCAAGCAAAGGAGCCAGCAACAAGGTTTTAAATATTGAAGACATGACTGAGGAAGAACTCAAAGTAATGAAAAAATTCTATGAAAAAATAAATCAGACAATCCATTCAGAAGACTCAGGAGCGCCCCATTCCATTGATGAAGATTCAAAGTGATTTGTATTAGGATATTATAAACTATTGAATTCCAATAAATAGATGTTAGATACTGGTGCGGGTATTCATTTTGACATCGGTATGGATGTTTCCTGAATGTCACCCAGCATTTTCATTAGAATTTGTTCTGCCGGGGTTAATTCCTTATCCTCGATTGATACATTACCAATATATTTTTCAATGGTTTTGTTTGTATAATGGTCAATTACAATAGGGTGTACATAATATTTTTTACATACGCTTCTAGTATTGCCCAATTGATTTGCAGCTTCATCGAGCGCCTCATTAATCTTTCTTTTAGTTTCGGTGACCGTTTCACAATATCCCAATTCTATAAAAGCTTTAATTGCAGATAATGTACCGGTCCAGGTCCTGAAATCCTTTGAAGTAAAATTCCTGCCACTGATTTCTTTTAAATAGGCATTCACCATTCCGGAATCTATCGATTTTCTAATTCCGTTTTCATCAATATATTGAAATAATTCCTTTCCCGGAATTTCCTTGCATTGTTTAATTATCCTGGCTAGTTTTTTACTTTTAAGTGTAAAATTCTGATAAATTCCTTTTTTGCCTTTAAAACCAAATTTCAATTCGCTCCCGTTTATTCTAACATGTTTATCCTTTAATGTGGTTAGTCCGAAGGAGCCATATAGTTTTTCATAAATATTGCTGCCAATGCGGATGCCGGTATATTCCATTAATGAAATTATTGCTGCGGTTACCTTTCGTTGTGGCAAGCCAGGTAACGCAAGGTCTGCATAAACTCTTCTTCTGATTTCAAGCAGTGCTTTACCAAAATCATACAGATGAAAGAACTTGGTTTCGCTTCGCAGGGCATTCCAGAGAGGATGATAACGATATTGTTTTCTGCCATTATTGTCCACACCGATAGCCTGCAGATGACCGTTTGGCAGACTGCATATCCAAACATCCTTCCAAGCCGGTGGTAAAACAAGTCCCCTTATTCTGGCGAGAATTTCCTCATCCAGGATTGGTTTATCATCCAATACATAAATAAACTCATCCCCTTTCTTAATTCGGCTGATTCCATTTTGTTTATCCGTAACATATACCAGATTAATCGCCTCAGCACTTTTCAGGGAATTATTTATCAACGTCTTTATTTTCCTGCGGTTGATCCTGATAGGAGGTGTTTCCTGTGCTTCAATCAACAAATCATTCCCCATAACAGTCATCAATTTACTTTGAAGGATACAATCCTGAGAATAATTTGTTCAAAAAAATACAGATGGCATGAAACAATTACTGATTACCGACTATTATGGTTGTGTTCATTGTTATCCTGGATTTCACGGAGTTGGAAATCAGACAGGCAGCTTCTGATTTAAGCAAAATCCTCTCCGTCTTTTCCCGGTCTTTTTCATCAACAATTGTTACAAAAGGTTCGAGAATTATTTCTGACATGATTAATCTTCCATCCACCTGTTCCAGTTTTCCCTTTGATTTGCAGCTAAAGCTGATGAATTCAAGTTTTGAATTTTCTGCGATTGACAAGAAAGTTGTCATCAGGCAACTACTTACTGCGGCGGTGAACAGATGTTCCGGCGACCATATACCCGCTATACCCTTAGGGAACTGAGGCGGTGTGGATACCTCAATATTTTTTTCTTCCATGAACTGGTTTAATTCCGGAGAAGATAAAATACCTTTCCGGTCCTGTTTCCAGTTCACATCTACATTATAGTAATGGGCTTCCATTCTGATTTATTTTATGTTTCAAACCCAGCCACCCTCCGCCATTGTAAACCCTGGAATATCCTTTCGATTCCAGTATGGTTTTCGCTGTTGCACTTCTTGTACCTGAAGCGCAGCAGGTAATTATGGCTTTGTTTCCGGCTTTTACCTTGTTAAGATTTTCAGTCAGCTTATTTACCGGAATGTTGACCGAACCTTTAATGTGTCCCGAGGCAAATTCGCCATTGCTGCGAACATCCAATATTATTGCGCCGTCTGCAACCAATTTTGCAAAATCGATTTTTTCCGGGTTGAACATATTTTTTATCATTTCAAACATACTGGTCAGTTTTTATTTGCGTGGGTACTGAAACCGAAACTACCATGTCAACGGTTCCGATGTTTTTTGTCATGTGTTTCAGCATAAATTAAATTTATAATGATGCAAAGGTACATTAATTGAATTTATAAATCACTATAATATCACTTGAATCTTTTCAGTATCACTAATTATTTTTTAACTTTGCTTAGAAATTATTGATTATGAGTGGAATTTTTAATGATGGTCTTAGCCCGGAACAGCTCAGGGAGATGTTTCGGAGTGATGAAAAATGTTATGAGTTTTTGGCCACCCTGAAATGGGCTGACGGATTTGTTTGCAGGAAGTGTGGAAATACAAATTCCTGTCCGGGCAAAGAGCCATATTCCAGGCGTTGTACCAAATGCAAAACAAAAGAAACAGCGACCAACGGGACAATTTTTCACGGTGTCAAATTCCCCATCAGCAAAGCATTCTACATTGCCTATAATGTATGCAAGGGAAAAGAGAATATATCAACCTATGAATTTGGCCGGCGGCTTTCTTTGCGACAGATGACCTGCTGGAATTTCAAAACGAAAATTAAGCATGCCCTTTCAGAAATGGGCACCCTGACCGATAAGGAAAGAAGCTCGATTGAAAAAATCCTTACCTCATGAGGAAACAGTAATTAATATCAATCAAGCCAGGGGCAGGAATAATCTGACGATATAGTCAATATCTCTGTCCAGGTACGATATTATTCCTTCAAAAACCTGACTTTATCATGGTTTGCACCGTCAATGATGTTCATAGTATACAATCCGGGTTTCAATCCGGAAACGCTGATTCTGACTTCCTGGCCGGAAAAATGACGAACCTCTTCCATCACTAACATCCCTGATGTATTATATATCCTGATCCGGGACGTTTTTCCGGATTGCTGCCTGGTCCTGATGATGAGTTCATCGCTAACCGGATTTGGAAAAACACTGAATCCACTCTCAGAAAGATCATTCACGCCGGTTGTGACTTCCAGTTCAATATCAGTGAAAATGGTATTATAAGCGAAGTCCAATATTGTATCCCCTTCTATATGCAATAAATGAATTCTCCAGGCATGGTCTGTCGGAGGAAGATCATAACCACCGTTTTCATTGAAATCAACATAAAAATCTACGTGATAGCTGCCGTCCGGCTCAATTGAAAAAAAGCTTACATCAAATGTGTCGCTCACGATCGGGTCCACCTTCAAACTGTCAAATATCAGATCTGTTTCGTGGTTTCTTAAATACAGATACATTACCTGATCAAGATGCAGAGTCATTCCCTTAAAATTCACAGTAAGCTTGTACTGCCAGGCAATATCGGTAAAGCTGGTATTGTGCGCGAAGGCAACCGTGGTATCACCTGAAATCTCATTCAGTGCGATCCGCCATGCATGGTCGACCGGAGGAGCATCATAATGGCCGTTTGCATTCAGATCGGCAAAGAAGTCGAGGTTATAGGAAGCCCCGGTTTGAATGCCACCGACTTCAATTGAAAAATCCGGATAGGCAACGGCAATGCTTTTTCTGCCCACTTCTGAATTGTCTGATTTGCCAACAACCCTCAGGAATAAGGATTGTCCGACATGCGGATCCATTCCGGTGAAACTGATCCTGACAGTATCCTGTGCCTGCATGGCTAACAGGTTTATCATTAAGATGGCCATGAGCCCTGAAGGGTAAAAGACTTTCTTCATATAGGTAGTTAATGATGTTTAAGTGACAACAAACACCCGGAGAAAAAAGTTTAACCAATATTCCCTGCCATCGTGGATTTTGAATTATGGATTTTGAAATTAACTTTGCACCGGTTTCAGGAGAGATGCCGGAGTGGTCGATCGGGGCAGTCTCGAAAACTGTTGTACCCTTCGGGGTACCGAGGGTTCGAATCCCTCTCTCTCCGCAGAAAAATTCAATCCCTGGAAGACGGGATTTCAAATAAAAAGGGACTCATGCTTTCATGAAAGTCCCTTTTTATTTGAAAGACCGCTGGCGTGCAGCGACGTACAGGGATTGAATTTTTCTGCAGGGATGGAATAATCCCTTTCTCTCCGCCACAGACAAATCTGAGTCCTGTATTCTACTGAATTACAGGATTTTTCATTTTTGTGAAACTTTTTAGACACAAAAAAATTGCCTTCTTCGGTGTACAAATCGGTGTAACTGTCTATTCATAAAATTATGTACACCGAATAAGTACCAGACTATCAGGGATACAATATCTTACATTGAAGGTCAAAGACGCTTTATAGCTATGATTTATAATTTAAAGGTTATGAAGCGGAAAACATTTTCTATTCTGTTTTACATCAGAAAATTCACTCTACGTAAAAATGAAGAAGCATCTATTTATTTGAGGATTACTGTTGATGGGTTTCGAGCAGATGCATCAACTAACCGAAGTATTCTACCTGATAGCTGGAGCAAGGAGAAAGGAGAAAGGAGAAAGGAGAAAGGATGTGCGAAGCCCGGTACGGCAAATTATAAGGAACTTAACCATTACCTTGAGCATCTTCGCCAGAAAGCCTATCAGGCTCAAAAGGATCTGGAGGACGAACATCGACCTGTAACTGCCTGTAATCTGAGAAACAAAATGATGGGATTAGAAGATGACAATGCGCGGAAATTGCTCGTATTTTATGCCGATCATAATATTCAAGAACCTGGGGAAGATTATCCATGTAGCTATGCAAAATGATTGGATCAGGGGAAATCCGTTAAAGAACTTTAAAGTTAAGTTGGAAGATGTTGATAAGGAATTTCTCACAAGGTCTGAGTTAGATACCCTGATTGACAGGCAATTTTTACATTATAACCTGAAATTGTTACCATAAAAATTAAA
>Ga0209593_10000491_pt1 | contig 18678 bp, 13 predicted proteins | sample PPLLaktember2015_3_FD_187260 | JGI IMG/M metagenome (GOLD analysis project Ga0209593, IMG submission 187260) | Freshwater sediment microbial communities from Prairie Pothole Lake near Jamestown, North Dakota, USA - PPLs Lake P7 Core (6) Depth... | ecosystem: Environmental > Aquatic > Freshwater...
CCGATCTCAAGTTCCTTTTTGTTCGCTTTGCGGATATTCATGCCGCCTGAACTGTCGGCAATTCCGGTATTTCCTGTGCTGACCATGGTGGAACGGCCGGAGATCGAATTGGTAAACTCTGCCAAGCCGCTGGAAATGGTAAAAAAGTCGGCGCTGCCTCCGGTGTTATATCCGCCTTCCGTGCCGCGAATGGATGCAACGGAGATCGGCGACGAAAACCGGAACTGCTCGGTCTCCGCTTTCTTCACGTTGAATATCATATTGCCGCGGTCCATATGAACGCTGCGGCTGAGTATTTCTTTTCCCTGCACTTCACCGCGGATGGTCACAGTGGACTTTTCACGGAGAATCAATTTTGATTGATCCGCGAACAGAATCATTGCAAGCGATCCCTTATCGGTCTGCACTTCATAACCCGATTTCAATTTGCTCAGGGGCACCGCTTTCTGCCACCCGGTGGTCGGGGATTTCATATTGACATCACGGATCACTTTCACGATATATGCGGAAATATCTTTTTTGTCCTGTTGTGTTTTTTGCCCCAGCGAAAGGACACCAAGGAGCACCAACACACAAATCGTTACAATTTTCTTGGTCATGGCTCTCTCCCTTAGCGTTTATTGGTTTTCTACACCAAGTTGAATTTTGAGGTCGCTGTTTTTTGCCAGGTCATTGATAAGGTTTTGCAAATCAACATCGGTCAATGTACTGCCATCCAATGTCGTGTTGCCATACGGCGACCAGGCGACCCAGTTGTTCGGGTCCGCCCGGAGCGTTGCGTAGGTTGCCGAAGCGGAACCGCTGAACGAATTTAAGAAGTTGTCCAGCATCTGTCCGACTTTATCATCGGTAACCCGGAAGACCACGGGAAGGCTCTGACGCATCACATCCCCGCGGTTTGTGGCAACCCGTCCTTCCACTTGGAGCACGTACGCTTTATTCTGTTCCAGTTTCCGTTCTGCATTCCCCGGATAGGTCAGCGAGGTTCCTGTGAAATCCGGATTATCACCATACGATTTCCTGACCAGACAGGGACTTCCTCCCGTTAACGCATCCTGCGCAGAGCGGTGATTGGTCAATGCTTCATAGACCGAAAGCTTCACCGGGGCGCTGGAGGTCCAGCTGAATGTCGGAGCGAGATTGCTGAAAAAACTCCCGTTTTTCGGGTCGTTAATTTCAACAAACACTTCGTCCGCTGTGGAATACTGGACCGTCACGGTTTTTGCGTCTCCGCCTAACACCTGAGCATTGGACGGGACTTTTTTATCGTTGGGATTGGTTGATGTGGCTTCCCGTACTTCCATCCTAATGGTATATTTGCCCGGAGGCGCGGTCGGATTTTTTGTTGCCATGTCCTCCAATCGCTGGCGCAGCGAGGAATTTTCCCAGTAATTTCCTGCTCCGTCCCTGAGAGAAACCGGTCCGCTGCCGCTATTTGAAAAATTATTTGCTGCCAGGACAGGGAATTTCATCATATCAAAGTTATTCGTAAAGGCATGCATCAGTTCCTGATCGGATTCCCCGCGAAGCTGCACATGCAATTCCACATACACACACACCCATTTTTCCTTGAGTGTTGCATCCGATGAGGAAATGGTAAGATAGATCCCGGAAATATTCGGATTCAGCTGCTGACTTTTGATGTCGACAAAATCGGTGAGATAAACAACATCGTACATCTGAAATACAAGATCAGCTTTCACGGGACTGTTTTGAGCTTGAGCAGGAAGCCAGCTGAAGACAACTGCAAGAAGAATGATGCCGAATGGTGCACTCCTTTTCATGGACGGGTTCATGGCGGGAAACTCCTTGGTGTTGTTAGTTTTTATGCTTAATGATAGCCGTTGGAGCAACAATAAAAGTTGACGTATATCACACAACCAGGATCTAGAAATTTACGACATCATTATAAAGAACGAAGGCCGAAAATACAAGCAGCAAGATAAACCCTGCCTGCTGAAGGGCGATTTTTACTTTTCTGGGAATTTCCCGTCTAAATATTCCCTCATAAACAAGAAAGAGAAGATGCCCGCCGTCGAGCGCAGGAAAAGGAAGAATATTCAATAGGGCCAGACTGATACTTAATAAACTGATGAATCCGAAGAACTCCAGGATGCCGTTATCGGCAGAACGCTTTGCGAGCTGGGCTATTTTAATCGGCCCGCCCATCGATTTACTCAGTGAAGCTTTTCCCGTTGCGATTTGATAGAGATTGGAGAGGAAGAGAACACTCGTCGTTTTTAATTCCTTGACTCCGACGGGAAACGCTTCAATCAGGGAATACTGCTGGTGAAGAACAGGACCCCGGTAGGCCGCCTCGTGTGCAATGCCGATGCGCCCTTCGGCGGAAGGGGTAACGCGTGCGCTCATCCTTCTGTCGCCGTGAATCCATGAAAGCACTATTTCTTTCCCGGCATTTGCTTTTATCATTTGCTGCAGAGAACCGAAACTGACCGGTGCATCATTTACTGCAAGGATGGTGTCCCCCGGCTGCAGGCCGATCTTTTCTGCCGGCTTGCCGGCATCCACCAGTGTCACCACGGAGACGAGTCCCGCCGGAAGAATGCCGAAACGTTCATCGGTAAAATCCGGCAGGTCGGAACGGCGTATGAAAATGGTGCTGACGGCGCCGGAATGGTTGATCGTGATATTCAAATCATGGGTCACCGATTCGGTATACAGCGTGCTTTCAATTTCATCCCACTGCTTCACCGGGCGGTTGTTGATGGCGAGAAATTTATCGCCGACGTGAAATCCGAATTTTTCCGCCGGGCTCTTGGGTGCGATATATCCAATTTCGGTGACCGGGTGAATCGTCCTGCCCTGATAAAAAATGATTCCCCAAAAAATAAAAACGGCGAGCAGCAGGTTCATAATCACGCCGGCAGAAATAACGATCATCCGCTGCCAGAGCGGCTTGGACCGGAATTCCCACGGCTGCGGTTCATTATTCAAAAAATCCGTGTCGAAGCTTTCATCGATCATGCCGGCGATCTTCACGTAGCCGCCGATGGGGATCCATGAGACACAGTAATCGGTATCTCCAATTTTCTTCCCAAACGCACGCGGTGGAAATCCAATACTGAATGTATCCACCCGCATCTTAAATAATTTAGCGGCAAGAAAATGTCCGAGTTCATGGACCAGCACCAGGATGATAATGGTGATGATAAAATAAAAGATCGTGCTCAGGATCGCCATACAATTACTTCACTTCCGTTCTCTTATAAGTGGGTATAGTTATAAACGCTGCAGGTTACAATAAAGTTCGGACATACTCTCTGGTCTTGCGGTCGCTTTGAAACGTATGTTCGAGGTCGGGCGATACGTGATTCGCCTGGTGGGCAAGCGCTTGTTCGATCAATTCCGGAATTCGAAGGAATGGGATTTTCTTTTCTAAAAATGCCTGTACCGCGATCTCATTCGCTGCATTCATAATCGCCGGTGCCGTTCCCCCCATGGCCATGGCGTCATAAGCCAGCTGCAGACATCGAAATTTATTGCGATCCGGTGCGAAAAAGGTCATGGATTGGAGTTTTGGAAAATCGACCCGGCTGCCGCTCATCGGATACCGGTCGGGATAGGTCAGGGCGTATTGAATCGGCAGCTTCATGTCCGGCATTCCAAGCTGGGCTTTGATGGAGCCGTCTGCGAACTCCACCATCGAATGAATAATCGATTGCGGATGAATGACCACATCAATGCGTTCTATCGGGAGGCCGAACAGCCAGCGCGCTTCAATAACTTCCAGCCCCTTGTTCATCAGTGTGGCGGAATCGATGGTAATTTTGTTGCCCATTTTCCAGTTCGGATGATTCAAGGCTTGTTCCACCGTAATTGAACCGAATGATTCTTGAGGGGTATTCAGGAGCGGGCCGCCGGATGCGGTGAGAATAATTCTGGATGCGCTGTTCCGTTCTTCACCGACCAGGCATTGGAGGATGGCGCTGTGTTCGCTGTCGATGGGTACTAAATGAACGCCGTACTCCCTGACTAATGAAATAACCAGTTCTCCGGCGACGACCAGGGTTTCTTTATTCGCCAGTGCGATATGTTTTCGATGCTTGATTGCTTCGACCGTGGGTTTTAATCCGGCAAATCCTACAATGGAATTGATGACGAGGTCGACATCGTCCCGCCGGACGATTTCCAGCAATCCCTCGCGGCCGGCAAGCACTTCCACGGAATGACCGACGAGGGCCTGCACTGCCGCCGCTTTGGCTTCATCCAGGACAACAACACCGCGCGGATGAAAGTGGGTAATCTGGTTTTGAAGGAGTTCAATATTCGTGTTGGTGGTGAGATAGGAAACTTTGAATTTATCGGGGAGGTTATGAATAACGGAAAGACAGTTCCGCCCGATCGATCCGGTCGAACCGAGGAGTGCAATATGCTTTGGGTCCTGACTCATATCTCGTGTTCAAGGTACTCAAAATCGCCAGGCATGTCAAGGAACGCCCTCGTTGCGGTCTTTTATCGCAAATCGGAATTGCTTTTTGTATATTGACGATAACAACAAGTGCCCATATGACATGAAAAATGAAAATCGGATAGCGGCCGCCGGCCGGCTTGCACTGCTGCTGGTGTTCATGGGGGCTGTTTACAACAGTTCATTTTCCCAGAATACAGATCAACTCGTGAAGCTTCGTCTGGCACAGAGCTTTGAAGAAACGGGCGAATGGGAACGCGCAGCGGCGTTGTACGAAGACCTGGGCAAAATAGAACCGTCAAATTTTTTATACCTCGACGGGCTGCAGCGCTGTTATGCGCAGATGAAAGAATATGACAAGGCGATCAACGTGATCCGTCGATGGCTCATCATTCAACCGGGAGATGTTCTCAAGAGGACAGCTCTCGGCGGGCTCTTGTTTGATTCCGGCAATGAAGCCGCCGCTGATTCGGTGTGGAAATCGGTCGTTGCCGATGATCCCCGGAACAAACAGCTGTACCGTGTCGTCGTCAATGAAATGATGCAGCACCGGCTGTATGATCAGTGCATCCGCATGTATCTCGATGGACGTTCGAAGAGCGGCAATGATGCTGCGTTTGCCGATGAATTAGGAAATCTCTATACAGCGCTTCAGCAATACAAATCGGCCACGAAAGAATATCTGCGATTGATGACATCGGCGCCGGAACAACTGCCGTTCGTTCAGTCCCGTCTCAGCGCCTATACGGCCAAACCGGAAGGAGTCCGTGCCGCGGATGAGACGGTTCGGGAGGAATTAAAAGCCGTTCCGGACAATATCACCCTCCATCGATTGTCTGCATGGCTCCTGTCGGAGGAACGGTTGTACGACCGGGCATTGGATGAAGTCCGCATCATCGATCGGCTCTCGAAGTCCCATGGGAACGAACTCTTCAACTTCGCCCAGCGGCTGTATCAGGAGCATGCATATAAAACAGCGGCGGAGGCATTTAAGGAAATTATCGATGATCATCAGAACGCCCAGCTTCTCCCCTCTGCCCGGCTGGGATATGCCCGGACGTTTGAAGAACTGATCCCGCCGGCGGATAGCGCAGCGTCAGCGACAGACGTGATGACGACATGCCGCCGATCGATCCAGCTTTACGAATCGATCGCCGCCGATTATGAGAATACCGATTTTGCTTCTCAATCCGTCTATCGTATCGGCGTCATGAAATTCGAAAGGCTCTTTGATCTTGACGGCGCATTCAGGGCGTTCAACCAATTGAAAGAGATGCCGTCCACATCAAACAGTTCAACGGAAGCAGTACTCAAGCTTGGTGAAGTACAGATTGCACGGAACGATTTAGCCGAGGCCCGGAAGGATTTCGACCGGCTGGGCAAAAGTCCGCTGGTGATGTATAAAGATCAGGCAGCGTACAAATTAGCCGAGCTGAATTATTTTGAGGCGAAATTTGATTCGGCACTCTCAATCTTGAAACAGTTTGATTCGAACCTGAATACGGATTTGACCAACGACGCGCTGCAGCTGCAGTACTTTATTCAGGAAAACAACACGTCATCGCCGCAAGCCCTGACCGAATTTGCAAAGGCCGATTTGCTCATGCGCCAGCACCGATACTCGGAATCTCTTCTGCAATTTCAGGATGTTGTCCGGCGCTTCCCCGCGGCGTTATTGGATGACGACGCCATGATGAAGATCGGGGAGCTGCATCTGTTTCTGAATCACCCGCTGGATGCCGTTTCCGCGTTTTCTGTTGTTGCAGATTCGATTCAGATGAGCATCCTCAAAGACCATGCGCTGTTCCGGATCGCTGAAATTTACCAGAGGGTATTGAATAATACGGCGAAGGCGGTTGAAGCCTACGAGAAATTGCTGGCTCAATACCCCAATTCTCTTTATGTCGAAGAATCCCGCCGGAGAATCCGGATATTGCGGGGAGATGCTCTTTAAAAATATTTCACATTATTGTAGAGTCCATTCCCCTGAATGGACATGGGAGGGTCCGTCGAGGCGACGGACCCTACGAATACATTATGCATAACCAACATTAACGGAGTATATATGAATCAACAAGATATTGAGATCTTACGGTATCCCATCGGAAAATTTTTAAAACCCGAACCCTCTTCCGCAGAATTCATTGCACAAAGCATTGAACGTATTGAACAGTATCCGGTACTTCTAAAAAACGAAGTGGCTCAACTATCGAATGAAGAATTGAATTTGAGGTATAGACCGGATGGCTGGAACATCAGGCAGGTTGTTCACCATACTGCCGACAGTCATATGAACGCTTTTGTCCGCTTTAAACTTGTCCTCACGGAATCCACTCCGACCATCAAGCCATACCACGAAAACCTGTGGGCGGAATTGGCGGACACGGTCAATGCACCAATTGAAGCATCGGTTAAAATTCTGGAGGGCCTGCATCTTCGATGGGCAGCGCTGCTACAGGCATGTTCCGAAAAAGATTTTGAAAAGAAATATTTCCATCCTGAGCAGAAGCGGGAAGTTGTCCTGAAGGATGCGCTTGCGCTGTATGCATGGCATTGCAAACATCATCTGGCGCATATTCAACAGGCGAAAAAGTATCGAGGCAAGTTTGAGTAGAGTCCGATCATCAGATCGGACATTATAAAATACAAAAGGCTCAGATTGCTCTGAGCCTTCATTCGTATTTTCTTCCAAGAACGATAACCAATCCGATCGCTCTGAGCGGCCGGATGGGTGTTTTATATTATTTCGCGTGTTCCATTTCCTTCTTTTTCTTTTCCACGCCATCTGCCTGTCTGCCATTCTTTGTAGCGGGATGCGTCATTGTTTTTCGCTGTTATATGCCGTGCATCTGAATTTAGTAATTCAATAAATTTCAACACTTCTATCTGGGAGAACGAGTAGAAAAACTCTATTCAAATTTACTCGTTTGGCTGCGTGGCGCCTAACGTGTGCAACAAAAATGCAGTCGCGAATCGAACTTTTAAAAATCAAATTTCTGTGATCGGAGCAATTGTTCTTTTTACATTTTTGTTGCTGTTCGCTGCAGCTGCCCGTCACCTCAGTAAAATAAGCTTCTTTGTTTTAATATATCGTTTCTGTGGATGGTCAACAGCAAACGCTTCTATTCGATAAAAATAAACACCTGAGGAAACGCCTCCCTGCCAAGTTACCTCGTGATAGCCTGCTTCTTGCTGAGAGTTGACCAGCTCTTTGACTTGTTGTCCAAGTGTGTTATACGTTTTCAATCGCACCATACTTCGTGATGGTAAACCATAGCGGATGACGGTCGATGGATTGAATGGATTCGGATAATTTTGGCCTAACGAGTACACAGCAGGAATTTCAGCAAGCGCTTCTGTTGTGATTGAATTAATTCCTATCAATTTACCGGTTGTATTTTTATTTATTATTTTTGAAAGAATTGCCGGTCTGGAATCTATTATGAGGTCTGTATAAATAATATTAGGAAAAACCGTTTTGGTGTAATTATATAATATTGTTGTCAGATTAGCATTTGCAATAGATGCCAAATCTTTAATTGAGGCCACATAAAATGGTGAAACGCAACCAACAGCCTGCTCGCTGGATTGGGTTAATGTCCATGATAATAAAAAATAGCTTAATGGATTATTATACATTTTGTATAATTGACCGCTTGTGTTTGATCCGGAAGACATAATTGAATAATCATTCGAACCACTATAATTATCGAATTTATTTAAGCTTTCGCTACTTACATAGAACCCTTTTTTATAGTATTGTGCATCTATGTGTGTCGCCGCTGGATAAGAGCCATAATCATTACCATTATCAACAATTATTAATACCGACGATGTTCCGTTGTTAAGGAATTGGCTGATTTTTAGCTGTGTTAAATTAATACGTTCATTGGCTGGTAAAATGTATAAATTATTAATTGCAGATAGCTGGTTAAAAAGTTGATTCCATTGTGATATATTCAATGGATTATACCAACCGCTGGTTACGGGACCGTCGGTATCTAATGAGTGAGATAAGTATAAAATTATGAATTCTTTACGACCTGCTTTACTGATGAAGTTGTTTATACCTTGAATGATACTTGCAATTGATTCTCCATTTTTTCCTTGACAAGTTTTATCTCCTATATTTCCATAGTGTCCTGTTTTAAATATACCGGCAGACTTGACAGGCCGAATATCGAAAAAACGTGTACCTAATAAAAGCTGGTCATAAATGGATTTATCCTGGGTGAGGGTATTGCATTGAGACGCTAAGGGGGTTCCTCCATTATCAACATACATACCTGCATCATGAGAGCCTGGAATACAAATATCTATAACCCTTTTATCAGCAATAAATGTATATGAATCTTTCATCCAATTTTGCATATCGGTATGATCGGTATAAATTAGACCATCAATCTCATAAAGACCAAAATTAACATACGCGTTCCATCGAAAACCCAAGCTAAAAAATGTCGGACCGGCATTATAAAGATTTGTAAAATTAGATAGTTGCACATTAATATACTTGTATCCTGACATAATGAGGATCGTATGCCCTGATGGTGTCCGATATGTTGCAGTTGCATAAGTATCACCTGTAGCGATGAAAATTCCTTCTTGGTATTCAATATAAATTCCCGCAAATCCACCTGGTGAAATAGTTGCCGGAAAATCCCATGAACCAAATTGATAACTGTTTTGGTCCACTCTTGTCCATGTTTCATTTGTTCCATTGAAAAGGGCCAAATTGCCGCCTGTATTAGCTAACATGACAGTAGTAATTGTTAAACTAAGGAGGCCCAAAATAAAAAAATGTTTTTTCATGGTAATCTCCTTTCATATTATTGCGCAGGGAAATTGCAACTGACTACTGTAAATATGAACCATGTCGTATATCCAGCCAATTAAAGTGGATAGATGACAAATGTTTTTTTTGCCATTCTCTCTTGAGCGTTCTTCTGCTCTTCTGTTCAAAGTGACACAGTTCCCTGAACAGACTCTTTCATTTGTTCCTCGCTTGCGGCGCCTCTTCCGCCGTCAAATCTTCTCTCAATCTGAGCCTGTTTACCCGCCGTCTGTATGTCGGGTCGTAGATGGGTATACTCCATGATTATCTGCTTTCGTAGCACTTCGATAAGCTCAGTGTGACACTTTTTCCACAAACCGGAAAGAACAATCCGCACCGCTTCTGATTTTGTTTTTTAAATTCTTTAGGAAATCTTTTGATTTTTATTGCTACCGGTGTGGGAGTAGGTTGATAGGTGTTTCATCGCTCGGTAACAGCAGAAACGTACGGAGATGCAAAACTAATGTCAAGGTTGGAGAATGGGCTGTTTTGGATTTGTAATAATTATTTAGAAATGTCAGTATGGGCTGTTTTGGATTCCCGCTCAGGTTCGTCGCGACCTCGTTTCGATTGCTCAATTGATACGGACTAAAAATCCACGGGAATGACATTTTCCCTCTGAAGCAGCGTTATGAAATTCAATCTGCCGGAAGGCAGGGAGTTCGTGACGCCCCTATTCAATATTAAATAAAATACAAAAGGCTCAGATTGCTCCGAGCCTTCGCGTGACATACCGTAGGGACGTTTAATTAAACGTCCCTACATGGCTTTTATATTATTTCGCGTGTTCCATTTCCTTCTTTTTCTTTTCCACGCCGTTCGATTTCCAGACAAACAACCCGCGCTTCTCGTACGTGGTATGGAGAAGGTGGTGGGAGAGATGTCCCAGCGGTTCTTTCAGGAATTCTTTGTACAGCGCTGCAATATGCGGATTCTCATGCGACTTGCGCAGCGGTTTATTGAGATCTTCCTGGTAAATGGATTCCGCCCGTTTTTTTCTGATGTCCCATGTGGTGGGAATAGGCTGGCCTCCTCCGCCGAGGCATCCGCCCGGACACGTCATCACTTCGATGAATGCGTATGGTGATTCTTTCTTTTCTATCTGTTCAAACAATTTCCGTGCATTCCCCAGCGTATGCGCCACCGCGACTTTTATAGTTGTGCCGTTCAGGTCCACTTCGGCTTCTTTGATCCCCTCCATGCCCCGGACAGCGGTAAAATTGACATTCGCCAGAGGTTTACCGGTCACTACTTCATACACGGTTCGCAGCGCCGCTTCCATTACACCGCCGGTTGCGCCGAAGATCACTGCCGCACCTGTGGACTCGCCGATCGGATTATCGAATTCCTCAACCGGAAGATTGGAAAATTGAATGCCGGATTCCTTGAACATCCGTGCAAGCTCTCTCGTGGTGAGCACATAGTCGACATCGTAAAATGCATCATCCTGCGACCATCCTTTTTTATCTTTCCAATGCTCAAAGGCGCTCATCATCTCGGGACGTTTTGCCTCGTATTTCTTCGCCGTGCACGGCATAATGGAGACGACGACCATCTTTCGCGGATCAATGCCCATCTTCGCCGCATAATACGTTTTTGCGACCGAGCCGAACATTTGCTGCGGTGATTTGCATGTGGAAAGGTGCGAAAGCGAATTCGGGAAGAAATGTTCTGCAAATTTTATCCATCCCGGCGAACACGAGGTGATCATCGGAAGGGTGCCTTTGTTGCTGATGCGCTTCAGTAATTCGTGTCCTTCTTCCATAATGGTCAGATCGGCGGTAAACTGGGTATCGAAGACCTTGTTGAATCCGAGCCGCCGCAGCCCTGCAACCATTTTTCCCGTGACCAGGCTTCCCGACTCCATGCCCATCGCTTCACCGATCCCGACACGAATCGCCGGGGCGGTCTGCACCACCACCACTTTATCGGGATTCATCAATTCTTCAAACACGTCGTCCGTATCGTCGCGTTCGACGATCGCACCGGTGGGGCAGACCAGCGCACATTGCCCGCAATTTGTGCAGGCAACATTGCCTAGGCCTTTTTCCATATACGTGGAAACCTTCGTTTTAATTCCCCGGCCGGAAAGACCGATGGCGTAAACGGTTTGAACCGTGCCGCACACGGCGATACACCTGCCGCAGAGGATGCACTTGTTCGGGTCCCGGATAAGCGAGGAAGAGCTCGTATCCAGGGGCAGTTCTTTTTTCGTTCGGACAAACCGGTCGTCCTTCACCCCGAGATCGGATGCGATCGTCTGTAGTTCACAGTTTTGATTGCGCAGGCATGAAAGACAATCCTTTGGGTGATTTGCCAGGATGAGCTCCACATTTGTTTTCCGTGCGTCGCGAATACGCGCCGAGTTGGTGACAATCTCCGTGCCTTCGTGAACGCACGCCGTGCACGACCGGACGAGAGATCGGGCTCCCTTGACTTCCACCACACAGACTCCGCATGAAGAATTTCTCGAGACATCCTCAAGATAACAGAGCGTCGGTATTTCTATCCCGGCGCGCTTGCAGGCATCGAGGATCGGAATACCATCGGGAGCCTGATAATCGCTGCCGTTAATTTTAATATTGATCATCTTCGTTTCCATGAGATCCTCTTAATTTTCCTGTTCTTGATGGCATTTGATATCGCACCGCAGGCAGCGGGCTGCTTCCTGCAGGGCTTCTTCACCGGAGTATCCGCCGAGAACTTCCTGGAAGCTTGAAATCCGTTCCTTGACGGGAAGTTTTTTCGGATCGATTTTTTTGCCGCCCTCCGGTTCAGGAATAAGTTCATCTTTATATTTGAAATCCCTGAATAACCGGTGGAACCGTTTTTCCTTCATGAGGTCGATATCGATCGCCTCTGCAGCCTGGCGGGCGAGCCCCATGGCTTCCGAAACGGTCGCCGGCCCGGTGACCGCATCGCCTCCGGCGTAGACCTTCGGGAGGTTGGTGCGGCAGCTCGGCTGCTGCACTTTGATGGTTCCGTTCTTCCTGAGTTCCAGTCCGATTTCCTTAGCGGACTCAAAGTCCACTTTCTCACCCACGGAAAGAATAATCGTATTGCATTCCAGAATTGCCGTCTCGCCGGTTTCAACGGGTTTTTTTCTTCCCGTATTATCAAACCCGTCGAACTTCATTTTGTGAATTTCAAGTCCGGTTACTCTTCCTTTGATATCGGTGATCACCTGATGGGGCGCCGATAAAAACATGAAATGAATATTTTCATCGATCGCGTCCTTAATTTCATGTGCATTCGCCGGCATTTCATCCCTGTCGCGGCGATAGACAATGGTGACCTCGGCTCCGAGACGCAGGCACGAACGGGCGGCATCGATGGCCACATTCCCGGCTCCGACCACCACCACTTTTTTCCCGAGGTGAAGCTTCTTACCGCTGGCAAATTCCTCGAGGAATTCATATCCCTGGATCACGCCCGCAGAATGTCTGCCCGGGATGTCCAGTTCAATATCCTTCTGTGCACCGACCGCCAGGAACAGCGCATCATACTGCTTTTGCAGATTTTTAAAGGAGAGTTCCTTCCCGACGCGCGTGTTGAAGACGAACTTTACTCCAAGCTTTTTAAAGAGATCCAATTCTTTTGCGAGGCCGTCTTTTGGCAGACGATATGCGGGAATACCGTATTGCAGGATGCCGCCTGCTTTGGCATGATTATCATACACCGTGACGCTGTGTCCGAGCCGGACAAGAAAATACGCCGCCGTTAATCCGGCCGGCCCCGCGCCGATGATGGCAATTTTCTTCCCCGTTGGAGAAAGTTTTTCTTTGATCAACCGCTGATAAATTTCCTTTTCCTTGCCCATCTTGTACATCGTATCGGCAAGGTAACGGTGAATATCACCCTGAGAGACCGGATCATCCACCATATCCCTGCGGCACCGCATCTGGCAATGGAAGTAACAAATTCTTCCGACGGTCCCCGGCAGCGGATTATCGCGCAGCGTGAGTTCGAAGGCTTCCTCGATCCGTCCTTCTTTCAACAGTTGAAGGTACCCGGGAATGTTCATGTGCATCGGACAGCTGTTTTCGCAGAGCGCCATAAACAAACTTTCACAGACGCCCGCCTTGCAGCGCTTCTGGATAATATGCTTTTCATATTCATCGCGGAAATATCGGAGCGTGCTTAACACCGGGTTCGAACTGGTCTGTCCCAGGCCGCAGAGGGCGGAATCCCGAATGACATACGCGAGCCGTTCGAGCGTATTGAGATCTTCCATGGATGCCTCGCCGCGGGTGATTTTATTCAACAGCGCGAGCGCCTGTGCAAGCCCTTCGCGGCACGGCGTGCACTTGCCGCACGATTCGGCATATGTCACTTCGACGAAGTACCGTGCAACATCCACCATGCAGTTATCCTGATCCATGACCACCATTCCGCCGGAGCCCATAATCGTTCCCAGCTTGGTCAGGGATTCATAATCGACCGGTGTATTAAAATGTTCAACGGGAATGCATCCCCCCGACGGGCCGCCGGTTTGCACGGCGCGGATTTTCTTTTTATTTCCGGTTCCTTCTCCCATCTGGTAAATAATATTTTCCAGCGGGGTGCCCAGCGGCAGCTCCACGAGTCCGGTATTCTTTATCTTCCCGACGAGAGAAAACACCTTCGTTCCGGTGCTCGTCTGCGTTCCAAACTTTGCAAATGCATCTCCGCCAATCGTCAGGATGAGCGGAATATTGATCCATGTCTCCACGTTATTAATGTTGGTTGGTTTTCCCCAGAGTCCTTTTTGTGCGGGATAGGGGGGACGTGGAAGCGGCCGTCCGGCTCTGCCTTCGATCGATGCAATGAGTGCGGTTTCCTCGCCGCAGACGAACGCCCCTGCTCCTTCCACATAAGAGATGTCAAAACTGAAGGAGGATCCGAAAATATTCTTGCCGAGTAATCCGTATGCTCTCGCCTGATCGACCGCTTTTTTGAACCGTTCGACGGCAAGCGGGTATTCGGCCCTGACGTACATCACTCCTTCGGAAGCGCCCATCACGTACGCGCCGATGAGCATTCCCTCGATAAGGGCATGGGGATCGCTTTCGATTTCATTCCGGTTCATATAAGCGCCCGGGTCGCCTTCGTCGGCATTGCAGATAATATATTTTTTATCCGTCTCGACTTTTTTCATCATTTCCCATTTAATCGCCGTGGGGAATCCTGCTCCGCCGCGTCCGCGAAGCTTCGATTTTTTGATTTCTTCAAGGGCGCTGTCCGGCGTCAGTTGCGTTAATGTCTTCAGAAGCGCACTATAGCCTCCGACGGCTATATATTCTTCGATATCTTCAGGGTTAATCAGGCCGGCGTCACGAAGAACGATCTTCTTCTGGCCTTTGAAGAATGGAATGTCATTCCATAACGGTACGCTGCTGAGGCCGTCGCCGAACTCTATTCTCGATGTGTAAAAATTCCAGTGTTCAATTCTGCAAAGGGCTTTCTTCAGCGGGATCATTCCTCTGCAGAGGCCGTCGACAATGCTCTCGGCATCCTTGGGAAGCACTTTATGCAGGACGATGAGCGGCTGTCCTGGAAAATAGCAATTAACCAGCGTCTCCTCGGCACAAAATCCGAAACATCCGACGGGCGTGAGCTGTATTTTTGCTTTTTTTGCTTTGATGGCCTTCTGTAAGCTCTCGAATACTTCCTTTGCGCCGTTGCCGAGTCCGCATGTTCCCATACCGACTGAAATTCTTGGAACATCGGGAAGGAATTTTGACAATCCCAGCTGCCGAATCTTCTCTAATGTTGCCGCATCATGTATTTTCATGACTTTTTCCTTCCCTTCGAAATTTTTCCAAGGAGCTTTTGCAGCCTGGCGGTGGTGACATTACTGTAGATCACTCCGTCAACGGCGACAACCGGTGCAAGCGCGCATTGTCCAAAACACGCGACCGTGGAAATGGTGAACTGATTGTCCGGTGTGGTGAAAAATGATTCCCCGTCTTCAAGCGCCTTGCTGCATCCGAGCATGAGTCCCAGGTCGTCGAGCAGCGCTTTTGATCCCTTGGTATGACACGCGGTTCCCCGGCAGACGGTGACGGTGTGTTTGCCTTGAGGCTTCAGGTTAAAGAATGAAAAAAAGGTGACGACGTTATAGACCCGGGAGAGAGGAACACCGGTGCGAAGCGCAACATGGTTAAGCGCTTCTTCAGAGAGGAATTTTTGTCCGTTGAGAAGCTGCGTTTCCTCAAGGATGCTGAGTAATTCCCCGTGATGTCCTTTGTGTTTTGAAATGATTGAATCGATTTCCTGAAATTCCCGCGTCATTGTTTGAGTTCCATCCATAACTGCTCCTCGTGATTAATGTTCTGAGCGAATCGAGACGATGAAATATTCTCCGCAACATTCATTCCATGAAAATTGAAAGTAAAAGGCAGACAATTTTTGTATAAAATGAAATAACAATAATTGAAGTTCTTGGTAATCGGAAAGCAAAGCGGCTGGTCGTTCCACTGCAGTTCCATGCTCTTCGCAGGCTGCGGTGTCCGATCATATCAGGGTTGAAGATGAGAGAGCTCTAAACCTTTTTTATACTCGTAACGTTTTCGTCTGAAACTGCTAAACGGTAATACGGAAAACGAATTCCTGGATCAGGTTCAACAAGAAAAACCCACTGGGAAACGAGCTGCTTTTCAATTGATGCCGTCGCTTTACTTCCTCGAATGCCAAAAGGCACGCATATAATATAAAGAAGAATGATATAAACCGGTCGGCATTTTGATGAAGAGTAAAAATAAATTATTAATTGAACGGTACAGTCTTTTTATTCATATTATTATGATGAAATTTCAAACAACAATGAGCATGTTCGTAAACAAATCTCAACAATTTATTTTTCAACGATCTGCTTATTCTTTACGACGAGTATTCTTTTTTACAGGAGAATGTTCGCCGCAGAATTAAATATTTTACTGAAATTGACAACGGCTGAATATGGAACGGCGGTATCTTGAAAAATGAATTTCATTTTCACGGGAGATCGTTGCTTCAGGAGACAAAAATAATTAGTATACAATTGAATTACCGTCAGCCGGTACATGGTGTACCGGCATTTTTTTTGGGAATTGATACATGAAGATTTTTTGGTTCAACCTTCGACGGTTCGTACGGGGTCTCGTGCTTGTTGTTGGTGTTGCGTCGCTGTCTCTATCACAATCCATGCTGCTGAGCGGAAAAGTGATCGATGCATCGACGCATCAACCGGTGGTTCAGGCCGTCGTCGAAGTGCTCGAACTGGGGAAACGAAAGACAACGGACGAAGACGGCTGTTTCCGTTATGAACAGCTTGCTCCTGGAACTTATACGCTTTCCGTGCGGCATATGGCATATGCCGGCGCCGACTACCGCATTGATCTTCCATCTCATGAACGGGACAGCCTGCTCATTCAGCTTCGACCTGCCCTTTTTCATTCTGACGAGGTCGTGATTCGCAGTACGCGCGCTTCGTCGGTTCTGAGCGATATCCCTTATCCTGTGAATATTGAAATGACTGATCATCTCATTCAATATTCAACCGTCACCGTTCCGGATGCGTTGAATACAGTACCCGGGGTCGCGCTCGTGCGCGATGGGACCTGGGAAACCGCACTCTCCATCAGGGGCATGAGCCGGTCCAATATCGTCTCTTTAATAGATAATACTCGAATAGAAACCGCCAACGATATCGCCGGAGCTCTTTCTCTTATCAACATCAACGATCTTGAACGGGTCGAACTGCTGAAATCGGCCGGGTCGGTACTTTATGGAACCGGGGCATTCGGCGGTGTTCTTCATCTTGTCACGAAGCGCCCATCCTTTACCGATCAATTGCGAACGAACGCAGAACTGACCGGCAGTGCGTCCAGTGTCAATGGTGAAATGTCGCAGTATGCGGCAGTGGAAGGATCTTCTGATCGTTATGCGGTGCGTCTGAGCGGCGGATATCGTCATGCGGGGAATACCTCGACGCCGGACGGGGTGCTGCCGCACTCTCAGTTTCACGATTTCAGCCTCACCGGTTCTTTGGGTTTAAGAACGATGGGGGAACAGACGCTCTTCCTGTTGTATCAGCGGTCGCAGGCGGAAGATACCGGCATACCGGGCGGATCTGCGTTCGGGGTCACTGCCGCAGTTCGTTACACGCTGGCCCGCCGGGAATTATTGGGAATCGAGTACCGTATTCCAAATTATTCCTCAAGGCTGCCGCTTATGACGTTCCGTCTATCGAGGCAGGAAATCGACCGCAATGTCGAGATACTTCAAACGCCGTCACTGACGGTGACGCCGCACGCGGTCCATACCACCATCAACGCCCAGATGGAGTTCAAAATAATTCCGGCAGTTGACCATTTGCTGGTCCTGGGTGCGGAAGCATGGGAACGGTCGCTGGACAGCCGGAGGGAAAAAAACAACCGGAGCATAAATAAAATTATCGGGGAACGACCGATTCCTTCGTCAACTTTTTTCAGCAGCGGCATCTATGCGCAGGATGAGTGGAGGATCATGCCCGACCGATTGACGATGACCATGGGAGCGCGGGTGGATGGGATCCATGTGAGCAATGAAAAAACATTTAACCCCGAATATGTCGTCACCGCCGGAACCCTGCGGACAAATACAGCGGATTCCACCATGCTCTGGGACCGCGGATCGGCGAACGATAAATCGTGGAGTGCACATGCGGGATTTCAAGCAAGGCTGACATCCGAAGTGGATCTGACAGTTCTCGCAGCGACAGCGTTTCGTTCCCCATCACTTGAAGAACGATATCAATATTTGGATCTCGGGAACGGGATTGTTCAGGTGGGAAATCCCAATCTCCAGCCGGAACGAAGCATCTGTTTCAATTCCGGAATCCGAATTCATGCGGACGGATTGAATATTCGAACGGATGTTTTTCTCAATCGCATGACGAATCTGGTCACCACGGTTCCGGGGTCGTTTGAAGGTCGTCCGGCGCTCATCAATGCGAATATTGGCGAGGCGCAACTCTACGGCTATGAATTCTCAGGAGAGACAGAGCTGACCGATTGGAGCGTGTTGAAAACATCCATCGCCTATGTCCGCGGGCAGGATCTCCGCACTCATGCCGACCTGCCTCAAATCGCCCCGATCCAGGGCCGGCTCGAATGGAGCAGTTCTGTTGCACGGATCGGAACGGTGAGTATTTCCTGCACGGGTACCGGTGCGCAGAAAAATCTTGCACCGGGGGAAATCCCGACGGCCGGCTATGCGGTTGTTGATTTCAGCCTGGTCAGTGTTCCCTTGAATATTGATCGGTTTTCGATTGTGGTCCGATCGGGAATTCAAAACGTTCTGGAGAAGGCGTACCAAAATCATCTTTCAACACTGCGCGGTCTGATAAAAGAGGAACCGGGCAGGAATTTCTTTCTCTCGGTGAGCATCGCAGTATAAAAAATTCGGAAAGGCA
>Ga0209593_10000492_pt1 | contig 18643 bp, 13 predicted proteins | sample PPLLaktember2015_3_FD_187260 | JGI IMG/M metagenome (GOLD analysis project Ga0209593, IMG submission 187260) | Freshwater sediment microbial communities from Prairie Pothole Lake near Jamestown, North Dakota, USA - PPLs Lake P7 Core (6) Depth... | ecosystem: Environmental > Aquatic > Freshwater...
ATATCAGCTTTTCAGGGGCTTTCAGGTTTGTTGCCTGAACGCCGTCGTAATCCACCGGCCACATATCATTTGAATACGGGAGCCCAAAAAATTCATGAAAGCCATTCTGCAAGGGAAGAAATGGCATATGATGGCCAAGATGCCATTTACCAACTATGCAGTTCCGGTAACCCCTGTTGTTGAGGAGTTCGGGTAACAATTCCTCATCATTGCTGATCCCTATGCTGTCATAAGGCATAAGTGCGCCGGTTATTCCAACCCTGTTGGAATAGCATCCTGTAAGCAATCCTGCCCGTGAGGCGCTGCATACTGCCTGGGCAACATAAAAATTGGTGAAACGCATTCCGTTTACCGCCAGCCGGTCGATATTGGGTGTAACGTATTGGGTAGCGCCAAAACATCCGACATCGCCGTAACCCATATCATCCATAAAGATTACCACAATATTCGGAAGTTTTGTCTTTACCGGTTCCGGTTTCTGACCATAGGCCTGGAACGAAAGCACCGAGGCTGCACTGATTCCGATAAAAGACCGTATGTAATTCATGGCGTTAATTATGATATCGGTGTTATATCGAAATTAACATTTCTGAATAGAAAACACTATAGAAGCCAATTAAAATTCACGGATTTACTGCAAAAAAAAAGCCTCACATGAGTGTGAGGCTAAAATAAATCTAAATGTTTATAATAGTTTAAACTAGGCTAGTTTAACATTTACCGCATTTAATCCTTTTTTTCCTTCTTCCAAGTCAAAAGTTACTTCATCATTTTCGCGAATACTGTCTTTCAATCCTGATGAATGAACAAAGTATTCCTTAGATGAGTTTGCGTCTTTAATAAATCCAAATCCTTTCGATTCATTAAAAAATTTTACTGTTCCATTATTCATAATATGATTTTAAAATTAAAATTCAAAGGTACGCTTAAATATCCACAATATTTATTTTTGGTAATATTTATTGGAAATCTTTATTCCCCGATTTAAATCCATTGAGAATGACATACGTATTCACACATTTCCATAAAAGGATGTTTAGCGTATTATTGTGAGTTTTTCAATTCGTTGAGGAGCTCCCGGACATTAACTGAAGCATATGTAGATGAATAGTCCGACATTGCGTAAGGAATGATCAGATCGTTATTGTGAATAATGGAGCCACAGGAATAAATCACATTGGGCACATATCCTTCTCTTTCATCAATATTGGACATCAATAACGGCACACTCAACCTACCTATTTCAATTTCAGGATTTTGAAGATCGAACAGGGAGGCACCCAAAACATATTCGCGCATGGGACCCACCCCATGGGTTATAACCAGCCACCCCTCTTCAGTTTCTATTGGTGAACCGCAATTCCCGATTTGTATTAATTCCCACGGATATTTGGGCTGCTGCAATAATCTGGCCTCACGCCAGATGGATATGTTGTCCGAGTAAGCAATATAATTATTTACCCCATCTAACCGGCAGAGGATAGTATATCTGCCGTTCACTTTTCTCGGAAAAATGGCCATACCTTTATTCTGGGCTATCTCGCCGTGCACAGGCAATATCCTGAAGTGGTAAAAATCCCGGGTATCCATCAATTTTGGAAGAATAGATATGCCATCATAAGCAGTGTAAGTGGCATAATATATAACCTGATTATGATCATCCAAAAATTTTACAAAACGTGCATCTTCAATTCCATTCTTTTCTCTTATGGAAACAGGAAAGATAACCCTTTCAGAGAGGTTTGTATCCATCGAAAAATCAAGTTCATAATGCGAAGAAGCCAGCCAGATAATCTGATTAAAAAGTAACTCTTTATCGGCAGCCAGATGAAGAGCTTTCCTTGCATTTTCAATACACTCCCGGAGTTGTCCATATGTGAATTTGTCATTAAGTTTATCCAAAATCAAATCAGATGGAATAATGGTTTGAATAACCTCCATTTCATCCAGCTTACTTTTAAAAGATTCTTTGTCATAAATATATCGACGAATGTTTTCGGCCTCCTCCAACATTTTCCCGGCGGTTTCAATTTTAAGATCTCCATTTTTGTCCAATACGCCTGCCCTGAATACGATCGAAGAAATATGTCCTTCACCTGTTGCGCGAAAGCTGATTATCACCCTTTTTTCGCCCGAACCGGTTTTAGACTGATCAGGATGTTCTATTATAGAAGGATTAAAAAAAGCAGCCGATTCAATTGAATATTCCATTGTGAAATAGGAACCGATCAGTACTTTCCGGGACAAATCAAGGGAGTCAGGTTCAATATTTAACTGTCGTAATACAGGGGCAATTTTCTCAAAATGTCTTGTAAAAACTTTTGAAATATTTCTGTGGCGTAATGAATAATCCCGCAAAACCTGCCTTAATGCAAGCATTACCTCATGTTCCGACATTTTTAGTACGGCCTGAACAGTATTTAATGTTCTTTCTTCGCCCAGAAAAAGAAAACGGGCAATAACCCTGGAGGCGTCAGGAAGAAATCTTATATTCTTCCGGTTCACTGAAACATGCATTCGTCTTATTTTTAATTATTTCCAGAAAGTGAGATATTACTTATTTTTGAACTATATTTGCATTTCGAATTTACAGGTAATTCTTTGAAAATTATAATAATTCTCATTCCCTCCCTTTTTAAGGATTCCCTTAGGAAAATCCAATCTGGTCCCTGTAGTTTTTAAAATTTTCTATTTCTATATACCTGTCTTTTTAATTGAAGGGATTGTCATAGTGGATCAACGTACTTAAATAACTGAAAGGAAAAATAACATGTATGAGAAGAAAATAACCAATTATAAATCACCCGACCTGAGTAAAATGCAGGCTGTCGTAATTGATTTACGAACAATTATATATATAACCCTGGGCGCTGATCCTGAGAAAGCCAGGATTCGCTATTTATCACGAAACGGAAATGTAAAATTATAGGATATTTTTTTGTTTCAGACAAAGGCCGGATTAAGCTAAATTTTTAACATAATTCAATCCCAGTTCTCTCAGCTTGTATTTTTGTATTTTTCCACTGGCTGTTTTGGGAAAATCATCGACAAAAATTACGTGTTTTGGTATTTTATGTCTGGATATCTGTCCCCGGCAAAACTCCTGGACTTCTTCCTGGGTCAGGGTTTTCCCGGCGCGCAGCTTTATAAAGGCCCCCACGATCTCTCCATATTTTTCATCCTGGATCCCTGCAACTTCCACCATTTCGATCTGGGGCATCTGGTAAAGGTAATTTTCAATTTCCCGGGGGTAGATGTTTTCACCTCCTCTGATGATCATATCCTTTATACGTCCGGTAATCCGGTAAAATCCATCAGCCGTTTTCACAGCCAGGTCTCCTGAATGAAGCCAGCCATCCTTATCAATTGCCCTGGCTGTGGCCTCGGGATTATTATAATAGCCTTTCATTACATTGTATCCACGGCAACAAATTTCACCCTGGAATTCGGGCGTGCATTCCTTCCCGGTTTCAGGGTCAATCACCTTGACCTCCACACCCGGGTAATTGGTGCCCACTGTAGTTGCCCTGATCTCAGGCGAATCTGTCACCCTGGTAGCCGTCATTCCGGGGGAAGATTCAGTCAATCCATAAACGATTATAAGATCGCGGCAATTCATTTTTTCCATTACCTGGTTCATGGTTTCAATCGGACACAGGGAACCGGCCATTATTCCCGTACGCAGGCTGCTCAGGTCAAACATCTCAAACATTGGATGATTCAGTTCGGCAATGAACATAGTGGGTACACCATACAGGGCTGTACATTTCTCTTTTTGTACCGAAGCAAGTACCATCAGGGGATCAAATTCTTCCACAAATACCATTGTAGAGCCATGTGTAATGACAGCACACATGGCAAGCACACAACCGAAGCAATGGAACAGGGGAACACAAACGAGCAAACGCTCATCCTGGGTAAATTGCATGCATTCACCGGTAGTGAATCCGTTGTTTACAATATTATAATGACTTAACATGACTCCTTTCGGAAAACCGGTTGTGCCGGAGGTATATTGCATGTTAACCACATCGTGGCAGGTAACGTTTTCCATGGCGTCCTTAAGGTCTGTATCGGGCAGGTATGACCCGAGCAGAATAAGTTCATGGGTATTGTACATTCCCTTGTGTTTCTGGGGCCCGATAAAAACAACATTTTTCAATAGCGGGAATTTCCTGCTGTTCAATTCACCACGGACTGATGTCCTTAATTCAGGTATCAGCTCAAATGTCATGTTCACATAATCGCTGTCCCTGTATCCGTCAATGATGCATAATGTATGCAAATCCGCATTCCGGATCAGGAATTCCAGTTCTGATAATTTATAACTTGTATTGATGGTAACCAGAATTGCCCCGATTTTTGCAGTTGCATACATAAAGGTTGACCAATCCGGCACATTGGTCGCCCATATGCCAACCTTATCTCCCTTTCCCACCCCAATCGACATAAGTCCCTTGGCAAGCTGATCTACCCTGTGATTAAAGCGTGCATAGGTGAATCGGAGGTTCCGGTCAGGGTAAACCATGAATTCATGATCAGGAATTTCGCGGGCCCATTTTTCCAGCAGTCCGCCAAGTGTATTTTCCAGGAGTTGCATAAATTTTCACATTAAACAGGTACATAAACTACACCCAGTATCCTGGCTTCCGGACCCGGGGTAGTTACAAGGTGTTCAACAATGGAATCAAGATATATGCTGTCACCTTTATCCAGTTCAATGACATCAGTGCCATAAAAAATTCTGACCCTGCCTTCCATTACAAAAATAAACTCCTCTCCCTCGTGGGAAGATTTCGGCAACCGTTTGTTTTCTCCCGGCAAGATATCCACAATAAAAGGTTCCATGTGTCGTCCGGCCTTATTGGGGGCCAGGGAATAGAAGTTTAGATGCTCACGCGTCTTATCCTCATGGGTTGAAAAGCTGTACGCCAGATTCCAGTCCTTCGCCCTTACAATAGCGGGTCCCTCTTTCACGGTATCATCCAGGAGGGTTCCTATCCGGATGCCGAGTGCACGCGAAATACGGATAAGTACGCCAAGGGAAGGTATGGAAACACCGGATTCAATATGATCCAACTGGCCGACCGATAGTCCTGCTCTTGTAGCCAGATCGTGCGGCTGGATCTTCTTGAGCTTCCGTAACATGGATATTTTTTCCCCGATTGAATTGTTCGATTTCATGGTTGCAGATTTTGCATGGTATTGAATTGGTGAAAATAGGAAAAGAAATGGAAGAATGGAAGATTGGGAGAATGGAAGAATGGAAAAATGGAACTGGAACATTGGAAGAATGGGAGGATACCATGGGACAAACCATTATTAAGCGTTATTTTTACGGAATTAAATTCCACAATCAACTATACCTGACATGATTAAACTATTCTCGCCTTTGGCCATAAAAAATGTTATTCTGAAAAACAGGATCGTTGTGTCCCCCATGTGCCAGTATTCATCAACGGATGGATTCGTAAATGACTGGCATCTGGTTCATCTTGGAAGCAGGGCAGTTGGAGGTGCGGGATTAATTATGGCCGAAGCCACCTCGGTTTCACCGGAAGGCCGCATAACACCCGGAGATGCGGGTATCTGGAAGGATGAGCATATTGAAGGGTTTAAGAGGATCACGGACTTCATTCATGCTCATGGTGCCGTTGCCGGAATACAGATTGCGCATGCCGGCCGGAAGGGATCATGCGCAGTTCCCTGGAATGGGGGGAAACAGATCCCGTTACACGAAGGGGGCTGGCCTACACTTGCTCCCGTTGCCGTCCCTTTCCTTCCGGGCGACAGAATTCCAATCCCCATGAACGAATCTGACATCCGCGGGGTAATTTCCAGGTTTAAAGCTGCTGCCGGACGGGCAGTACTGGCCGGTTTTAAGGTTCTTGAAATACACAGTGCCCATGGCTATCTGCTCCAGGAATTCCTTTCTCCGATCAGCAATCAACGGACCGATCAATATGGCGGTTCATTTGAGAACCGGACACGTTTATTGATCCAGGTGGTCGAGGCAGTAAAATCGGAATGGCCTGCCGAGAATCCACTGTTTGTACGCGTTTCTTCCACTGACTGGACCGAAGGTGGGTGGATGCCGGAGGATACCGTTAAGCTGGCATACCTTCTGAAGGCTGCCGGTGTTGATCTCATTGATTGTTCGGGCGGGGGAAACGTTCCGCATGCAGTTATTCCAACAGGCCCCGGTTTCATGGTGCATTTTTCAGAAGCTGTGCGAAAAACCGGAATCTTTACCGGGGCGGTCGGTCTTATTACCTCAGCACGCCAGGCTGAAGCCATACTTCAAGAAAACCGTGCAGATCTGATTTTCCTGGCACGTGAAATATTGAGAAATCCATATTTCAGCCTGATGGCTGCACAGGACCTGGGAGAGGATATTTCATGGCCAAACCAGTATCTCAGGGCTAAGTCCGTCAAAACCTGAAGGATGCCTGATCATACCCTGAGCAGGAACTTATTCCTTTAGCTTGTCAAACCAGAGGTTCCTCACCCGGCCGCTTGATACCCTGCACCCTTTGATATTATTATGGTCATCCCGAATAAATTCAACCTGACCAAAAAACCATTTGTTGGCCTTAAAGTTATCGGCATCTACCGGAGTTAATGTAATATCGCCTATCCGGAAATGCCGGGCGATAAGTATTCCGTCCCTGAGAACAAAAGAATAAGAAGTATTCAGTTCGGGACTGTTAAAATCACCTGTAAATTCTGATAAGTCAACATCTTGAGGATCAAATCCTTTCATTTTACGGGCAATGCTTTCCCGGCCCTTCAGAACTACCTTAGCCTGGTTCACTTCCCCCTGATCATCTTTGAGAAAAATCACTTTTGCGTCCATTCCCTTAACTTTGAACTCATTGGAAGACATCTGATCCAGGAAGATCTTCGAGTATCCCGGGGCTTCAGCACTAAGCTTATCATTCTCCAGTTCTACTGTAACCACCAGGGATTGTTCAAGCTCATATTTCCCGCAATATGATTTAAGTAAGTCAACGTCCGGTACACCCGGCTTATTTTCAAACCCGGAAACCCGCGATTCATCATTCGTCTCTGCCGCATACTTATCCTTTAAATAGATATCTGCAATCTTTAATGCCATCCCTACCGGATCGAAGGTTGCATCGTTACTCAAAACAATAACGGAAAATCTCTGGTCCGGAAATCGTCCCAAAAATGTGCGATAGCCGGCATCTCCTCCGGCATGACTCATAAACCTGAGGCCTTTATAGATTCCGACTTCCTGACCCATGGCATAGGTAATGGTATCTCCGTTGTTCAGAATTCCCTTTTCTTCCATTTCAGCAATTAGTTTTTTATCCCCGATAACCGGATCTTCGAAGTTACCCGCCCAGAGGCAGAGATCTTCAACGGTTGTGAACAAACTCGTCGCTCCTACATTAGCATAATTCAGCACACTCTTTTTATATCCGGAACCGGATGGATAAAATGAGTATGCCCTGTTCTTAACAATTTTCTCATGATCATCATAAAAAAGGGTATTTACCATTTTTAGGGGAGTAAATATCCGCTCCCGGGTGAAATCCGCAAATGACTTGCCCGAGACGCGTGCCACCACTTCTGCAAGCAATGTAAAGCCTGTGTTGCAGTATAAGTATTCATTCCCCGGGTCAAAATTCAATTCTCTTTCCCTGCTGACAATATTAATTATATGATCCGTCGTTATTACATCATCCAGGCGCCAGCCAGCCAAAGCCAGCAGGTTCCACTGATCGCGCAGTCCGCTTGTATGATGAACAAGTTGCCTGAGCGTTATGACTTTTCCGAAATCAGGTACTTCAGGTATGTATTTCCTGATATCATCATCAAGGGAAAGTTTTCCATCCCTTTCAAGCAGCAAAACTGCATAGGCCGTGAACTGCTTGGAAACAGAAGCTATGTGAAAAACAGTGGAAGGTCGGATCGGAATATCATGTTCAAGGTCCGCACTTCCATATCCTTTTTTAAGGATGATCTTTCCGTCTTTCATGACGGCAATGGCTGCACCAGGTGTCTCGGCATTATTCCAGGATGTGAACAATCGATCCACCTGCTTTTCCGGCTGGGCCTGTAAAGTACAGGACACTAAAAGGAAAAAACAAAATAAACCGGAAAGGCTGGGACTTATATGAGCTGGTTTCATTTTGTTTGATTGGTTAAAGCTGTTTTAGGAATGTTGGTTCTGAGCTAAAAGTTTTACAAAGATAAGGAATAACAATACTACCCGTTATCCAACACAAAAGTGTTTTTATCTGTTTCAATCAGGAATCTTGAAGGAAGGTGAAAAAATGCATCATAGGAATAAATATTCCTGGGCAGGGTGATGTACAATTCCTCTTTTGCCCGGCTGCAGGCAACATAAAACAGCCTTCTTTCCTCTTCCATTTCCTCGATGTCAGAAGCACGGTTGGAAGGGAACATTCCATCCAGGGCATGGGGAATGAATACAGCATACCATTCCAGTCCTTTTGCAGAATGAACGGTACTTATGGTAATCTTTCCGCTTTCCTCCCCTTCGTCAATTAAAGGAGTGGATTGGTCGGCTACACGCCTGGAGGGCGGGTCGAGTGCAAAATCAGATAAAAACCGGTCCAGGTTTTTATACTTTTTTGAAAGATCAACAAGCACATCAATATCCTGCATGCGTTGCAAGTAGTCATCTTCCCGGGCTTTTAACAGCGGCTCATAGAAATCGCGGATAATTTCAATTTTCTGGGTCAGGGCATACACAGGCTGGCTGGCCTTTGAAAGCATCAACCCCATATCATACAATTCATCAAAAAACTTCTTTTTCCGGAATTCCTGAAATGTAAACTGGTTGCCGGAATCCTGTATTGTAGAAATAACATGACTGGCAGTTACCTGCCCGACCCCGCCGATATATTTCAGAACACGGTGCCATGCAACAGCATCGGACGGATTGAAGGTAAGACGTAAAAAAGCCACTACATCCCGAACGTGCATCCTTTCATTGAATCTGAACCCCCCAACCACAACATAGGGAATTCCCCTTTTGCTTAATTCTGCCTGGATATACCGGTTATGCCAGTCAGCGCGGTTCAGGACAGCTATCTGGTTCATCGGGATTCCTGATTCCCGGAGTTCGAGTATCCTGTCTGCTATAAAGACAGCCTCATCTTCCTGATCATAGGCACGGTGTACAACAGGCATGTGATAATTCTGATTCCGGGTGAAAAGTTTTTTTCTATACCCTATCCTGGCATTCCTGATGATGTTGTTTGTGAAATCGAGGATATACTGGTTGCTCCTGTAATTTTCTTCAATTTTCACCACCGTACATTCCGGATAGACTTCGGGAAAACGCAAAATATTTTCATAATCCGCTCCCCGGAAAGCATAGATGCTTTGGGAATCATCCCCGACCACCATTATTCTTCGGTGTTTGGCAGCGATCCGTTGAACGATTTCATTCTGCACCGCATTTGTATCCTGAAACTCATCCACCATTATATATTGATAGGTTTCCTGCATGATCTCACGGAACTTCCGATTAGTTTTCAATGATTCATTCAGCACTTCCATCAGATCATCAAAATCGAGTATATGACTTGCCGTTTTATATCGGGTGTATGCGGAAAAAATCAGCTCAATATCGCCAATCCGGTCTTCCAGTCCCGTGAACTGCTTTAGAATGATTTCCCTGATGGTACTTTGCTTGTTCCTTGAATATGAAATGATATCATAAATCCGACCTTTTTTTGGAAATTTTCTGTCCTTGGTATTATATTTCAACTCAGTGCGGATCAGGTCAATAATATCTTCGGAATCACTTGTATCCACGATGGTAAAATTCGGCGGAAGACCGATCAGATTGGCATACTTTCGCAGGACGTAACTGGCAAAGGAATGAAAGGTGCCACCTGTTACTTTTCCCACATTTTTATCATGAAGTAAAGTTTCAACCCGCTGTAACATTTCAAGTGCCGCTTTTCGGGTAAACGTAAGCAGGAGAATGGATTGAGGATCGACGCCGGTCTCAATAAGATAGGACACCCGGTGTACAATTACCCTTGTTTTGCCGCTCCCGGCACCGGCTATACACAATACCGGCCTGTCAATTGAAATAACTCCTGTAAGCTGCGCGGAATTCAGAGAAAGGGAATAATTTACCCTGAATTTTGTGAAATCGATTTTTTTTACTAAGCTGCTTTTCTGTTTTCTTTTTTCAATGGACAGGGCAATTGTCTGCAAATGGCGGATCTTCATCTCAAGTTCAGTGGAGACCGGCAGTGCGGGGTAGTCCGCTGCGGATATGGCCCTGAAACTTTCCGGCAGGCTGGTTGTCCGGGCTGGAAGAGGATCTGGTTCCCGCGGGGTTATCCGGCTGAGAAATTTATTCAGCAATTCCTCGCGGTTAATGTTTCCTTCGGACCCCATCTTCAGTGATTATTATCTCATCAAAACGCAGGATGGTAAGATAATGAAAAAAGAATTAATTTGCATTGAACGGGGCATATTCCGGACATCAATACAGGGCATTCCGCTTTTCTATAAGTTTTTCATCTGAAATATAATCATCATATTCCATCTGCTTGTCAATCATACCTCCTGGACCCATTTCAATTATCCTGTTGCAAACGGTCTGGATGAACTCATGATCATGCGAGGACATAAGCACATTTCCCCTGAATTTGACCAGCGTATTATTAAAAGCCTGGATGGATTCGAGATCAAGGTGGTTGGTGGGGGAATCAAGGATCATAACATTGGCATTCCGGATCATCATCCTTGCTATCATACAGCGTACTTTTTCTCCGCCTGACAATACGCTTGCTTTTTTATAAATTTCATCTCCTGAAAAAAGCATTTTTCCAAGAAATCCCCTCAGAAACAACTCACTTGTATCATCGGAATACTGGGCAAGCCAATCTATCAGTGTAATGTTCTTCTGAAAGAATTTCTCATTCTCCAGCGGAAGGTAAGCTTTAACAATTGTCTGCCCCCAGTCAAACGTTCCGGAATCAGGCTTCTCATGGCCCTTGATGATCTCGAACAACGCTGTCATGGCCCTGGAATCGCGGGAAAGGAAAACGATCTTGTCATTTTTGTGGATCGTAAAGGTAACATTCCGGAACAATACCTTATCCTCTGCTCGTTTACTCAGATCCTTGACCGTGAGCACATTATTCCCGGGTTCCCTGCCGGGGGTAAAAATAATTCCCGGATATTTGCGGGTGGAGGGCCTGATTTCCTCGATATTTAGCTTGGCAATCATTTTCTTACGACTGGTCGTTTGTTTTGATTTTGCAACATTGGCGCTGAACCTGGCAATGAATTCAAGCAGTTCTTTTTTCTTTTCTTCCGCTTTTTTATTCTGAGTGAGCTGTTGCCGCAAAGCAAGCTGGCTTGATTCATACCAGAAGCTGTAGTTTCCTGCAAACTGCTGTATCCGGCTGAAATCAATATCCACTATGTGGGTGCAGATCGAATCAAGAAAATGCCTGTCATGCGAAACCACCAGCACTGTATTATCAAATTCCGACAGGTAGTGTTCGAGCCAGTTCACCGAATCAAGGTCGAGGTCATTTGTTGGCTCATCGAGAAGGAGATTGTCCGGTTTGCCAAAAAGGGCCTGTGCCAGTAATACTTTGACCTTTTCCTTACCTTTGAGCTCTTTCATCAGCCTGTAATGCAATTCCTCCTTTATACCGAGGCCGCTTAAGAGGGCGGCGGCATCACTTTCGGCATTCCAACCGTTCAGCTCGTTAAACTTTTCTTCCAGATCGGATGCATGTATTCCATCCTGTTCCGAAAAATCGGTTTTGGCATACATTACCTCCTTTTCTTTCATAATACTCCAAAGCTGGCTGTGACCCATGAGCACGGTATCAATCACTGCAAAATCATCAAATTCATTGTGATTCTGCTTCAGCACAGATAATCTTTCACCCTGTCCAAATGATACCGAACCTGTGCGGCTCTCAACTTCGCCGTATAACATTTTCAGAAAAGTTGATTTTCCGGCCCCGTTCGCCCCGATTATGCCGTAACAACTCCCGGGTGTAAATATCAGGTTCACATCCTGGAACAAAATGCGCTTGCCGAACTGAACGCTCAGGTTGGAAACGTTAATCATAGTTATAAAAAAGTCATGTATAGGCGGAACGCCTCAATTCAATTTATTACAGAAAAAGAGAAACAGGATGGATTAAAGTTCCTCGATCATGATCTTACGCCAACTTACTTTTATCCCGCCACCATCATGGATCTGAAGCGCGATTGAACCGTCAGCGCTGCCGATTTTATCATCTTTGAAATCAACCATTGACTGACCATTAAGCCATGTTTGAACCCTGTCTCCTTCAACACGAATTCGGAGCTTGTTCCATTTTCCGGGCATAAGGATGTTTTCCTTTTCATCAGGGATCTGGATCAGCCAACCCCTTCCGTATGATTCATAGATTCCTCCCGTATCATTTCCCTTCGGGGCAACTTCACACTGCCATCCGGATATTTTGGTGCCATCAATGGTTGACCGGAAGAATACACCACTGTTCCCGTTGCTTTCCTGAAGGAATTCCAGGGTAAGGTCAAAATTCTTATAAAACCTGTCGGTGGCCAGGTATCCGTATTGTTTGTCCGGTCCGCTTTCGCAAACGAGGTTTCCATTTTCCACATACCATTTTTCAGTTCCGTACGTTTTCCAGCCTGCAAGATCCTTTCCGTTGAAGATTGATTTCTTTTTTTCGGGTAAAGTGAAGCTGCATATCAGGAATACAAGGAGAGTTAACAGGACTTTAGAGGTCATGCGGGCAGTTTTTTTAATCATGTTTCGTTTCATAATGAGTTGAAAAAAAATGGGTTATTTGAAATTTGGTAATAAAAACAAATAGGTCTCTCCGGATTTGCGGGACCTATTCTGATTCAGAATTCAAAGATAGTTTTATTAATAATGTGAAGAAAGAAATGGAATTTAAAATATCAGGACATCCGTTTGCAGCGGGTATCCTGATACTTATCCGGAATCGCGCACTTTATTTCTGATCCTCTTCCGGCTTTAATTGCTGTTTTGCCAGTGAAGCCAAACCTCCTATTACGCCAAGATTCATTGAATCAAGAGCACTGCTTGGTACCACGATCATTGAACCTCTTTCCTTCAGGCCCTCCCCGATCAGGTTCATCGCGCGCAGCTGGAGAGCCACCGGATTGTGAATATATTGTTCGCTTGCTTTCGCAAATTTCTCTGCAATTTCGGTCTCTGCCGTGCCCAGGATCACCCTTGCCCTTCTCTCCCGCTCAGCCTGTGCCTGTCTGCTCATGGCATCAGCCAGCGCCTGAGGTATGGTTATTTCCTTGATCCCGACATTCTGACATGTAATGCCCCAGGGTGTGGTATTTTCATCCAGGACCACCTGGAGATCACCTGCGATTTTTTCACGATCCTGCAACAGGTCTGCGAGTTCATGTTTCCCGATTATATCCCTGAGACCGGTTTGCGCCACATACTCAATTGCATTGTTATATTCCTGCACTTCCAGGGCGGCTTTTTCCACGTCCCATACAGTCCAATAGAGTACTGCCACTACATTAACAGGGACCGTATCTTTGGTCAGTGTTTGCTCGGCTTTGAAATCAGTGACCCGGATTCGCTGGTCTATGTAATTAATAACGCGGTCGATGATCGGAATGATGATAAAAATTCCGGGACCTTTCAATCCTGTGTATTTTCCCATCCGGAGGACCACCCCTTTTTCCCACTGGTCAGCAATCTGGATTGAACTCGACAGGAATACGGAAAGAATAAGCAGCCCGATTAACCATTCCACAGAAATAAGATGTAAATAGTACAAAGTTGTTTCGGCTCCCGCAAGTAAGATCAGAATTGTGATCGAAATCGGGTTAAATGAGTTCTTGGTAATAATGTTTGTTTTCATGTTATTTTGGTTTTTGGAGTTCCTGGATAATGTCATCATTTGTAAAACCATACGTATAGGCAATTGTCATAAATTCCCTGCAGATCTCCTGCATTTTGTTCATCCTTTCCTTATCTGAAATGGAGATTTCGCTTTTGTTGATAAAAGTACCTGTTCCCTGGTATGTCTCCAGAATATTCTGGATTTCGAGCTCCTTGTAGGCTTTGGCAACAGTATTGAGATTCACTTTCAGTTCTACTGCCAGTGACCTCACAGTCGGCAACTGTTCCCCTGCAGAAAGGTTGCCGGATGCAATGCCAAACCTGATCTGGTCAATGATCTGGCGATAATAGGGGGTGCCACCTTTTGGATCTAAAATAAATTTTATCATTGTTGTATACATATATTGTAATATAATACTAGTACAAATATACAACAATATTTACATATTGCAAGAAAAAATATAAAAAACATACTGGTGAAGCAAAAATAAAATGGCAGTTTACGACAAAAGACGCCAGGATAAAATTCAGTCAATTCATAATTGACATGACACCAGTGCCCGGTCAGTTTTTTGACAACTTTCTTGACAGGAATTTGCGTTACCCGGTATTGCCTATTGCATTGGCAATGGCGTTTATACTTTCCAGAATTTCCAGTAAAACCGATTCTTCCTTATCGCTTTTGCCATCAGCTTTCAGCTTTCTCCATTTTGCGAGAAGCATTACCTGGTAACGGTGGAGATGCTCAAGCGGCTGGGCACGCAAAAGAGTGGAATAATAATGATTCGTGCGACGATCGACCATTGGTTTTTCGATGAGCACTCCCATCATATTCCTGAGCTTTTGCAATTCATCCGTGATCTTCTTAAGTATGACGGACCGGCAGATACCGTCCTCCACCAGTGATGCATATAGGCACATAATATCCTCATCGGTGGCGGCAAGGCTGGTGTCGATATTTGTGAAAATATACCGTACAAAAACATCATGGTCTACGAATTCCTTGAGTTTCCGGAACCAGTCATGATGGTTGTTCTTCAATTCTTCAAGAGCAGTACCCATGCCATACCAGCTTGTAATATGAAAGCGTGACTGGCTCCAGCTGAAAACCCATGGAATGGCTCTCAGATCTGCTAAAGTATGTGCCTGAGTTCGGTGGCTCGGTCTGCTTCCTATTCTGCTGGATTCAATTGCATCAATGGGAGTAGCCTGGGTAAAAAATTGCATAAAATTGGAATGAAGGATAAGCTCCTGATAATGCATCGCACTCTTATCCGATAAATATTGTAATATGGCTTTTCCGGGATGAGGTCCCGGTTTTTGCCGGCTATGCAGAAGGGTGTTGGTGACGGTTCCGGAAATCAGTAGTTCGAGATTATAGGCAGCATTCAGGAGATTTGCATACTTTTTTTCAATGATTTCGCCCTGTTCCGTAATCCTGAGTTGCCCGGTCAGGCTTCCGGGGGGCAGCGATCTAAGGAACCAATGAGCTGGTCCGGCTCCGCGGCTTATGGTTCCTCCCTTGCCATGAAAAAAACGTATTTTCACATCGTGCTTTCGTCCAACAGCAGAAAGCTTTTCCTGTGCCCTGTATAAATTCCACATGCTGGCCATGATCCCACCATCCTTATTGCTGTCGCTATATCCTATCATTACATCCTGCCGTACCTGGCACCGGTCGCTTATCTCCATCTGTTTACGGAGTGAACGCTGAACAAAAGGGACAGACAGGTACTCATCAAGAATTCTATCGCTTTGTTCAAGATCTTCAATAGTTTCAAACAATGGCACAATATGCAGCGACAGGGCATGCCCTTCGCTGGTCTTGGACCAAAGGCCTGTCTCCCGTGCAAAAAGATAAAGTATCAGCAGATCACTCACATGGCGGGTCATGCTTACGATGATATTTCCGATCGAAGAAACCGTATATTTTTCAGTATGCTCTTTCAGAACCGTGAAGGTTTTGAGCACCGACATAGCTTCCGGTTCAAGTTCTTCAGCATAGTTTGTGAAAGGGCGTGAAGATTTTAATTCAGTCATCAGGAAATTCATCCGATCCCCGATCGAAAGGGCAGAATACCGAAAATCAATTGCTGCTGCCTCCAGCAGCTGATCCATAGCCTGTTCATAAACCTTTGCATTTTGCCTGATATCGAGTTTTGCGAGATGAAAGCCAATGCTTTGCAGCAGCCTTATAAGATCCCTCACTTCCGTGCGGGCGATCGCAGATGCCCCGTGATCCGAAAGATCATTCTGAAGAAGCACCAGGTCAACGATCAGTTCCCCGGAATGACGATAAGAACCCGGATGTTCGATCAGGGTGATCACCCTCTCGCTGCCGGTATCAATTGGGAGCCGGGTGATAAGAAGATTCAGGTACAGCCGGTATACTTCGTTCCGGTATTTTGATTTGAGGAGTGTTCCCTGTTCACCTGCCAGGGCCAGGTAATGACGAATTTTGTTTCTGAGCTTTTCAGATACCCTGTCCAATCCCGTATAAAAACTGAGATTCCGGGATAAAATGGCCAGACGGTCTTTTATGATCTCGAATGAATTCATTCTGAGCGTGATCAGGGTTTCACGCGTTATTTCAGGTGTAACAAGGGGATGACCGTCCCGGTCCCCCCCTACCCAATTGCCAAAGGTTATGCGCGGAAGAACATTGGTTTGCATGATCCGCTCCGGATTGAATCCTGAGGTCCGCCACGCTTGTATCATTCTATGATCCAATATCGGAATAACTTCGGGGAATACATTCCTCAGGTAATGCAGAACATTATCCAGTTCGGAACGCACCTCGGGTTTTTCAAGAAAAATCTCACCGATAAGCCACAGTTTGTGCAGGATAAGCTTAATCTCGTTCCGGATTACTTCCAGTTCAAGCACTGTATAGGTAGTATTTTCCCTTCTTACAATTAAAAGGTACAGCTTACGGAACTGTTCAAGGACTTCCGGCCTTTTTGCCTCGGTAGGATGTGCTGTCAGAACGGCTTCTACGTGGGATTCAGAAAAGCCCGACAGAATTTCCTCTTCTGTAAAGCCTGCTTCTTTAAGAATTTCGAAATTTTTGCCCCACGATCCGTTAACTTCAGATATATTAACGGCCTCGCGTTTCCTCCGGTTCTGAACGGCACCGTTTACCTCAACGATATTGAGAAGCTGAAAGCAAATGGAATAAACCTGAAGCTGCTTAGGGGTATAATGTCCTTCATCCGGTGTAAGATCACTTAACCATGGCATGGTGCCAGCAAGTTCCGGCTCCTTTTGCTCCTCCAGGACTTCTCTGAAACAATTCAGCAGATACTCAAGATCAGCATATGGTTTACCAAGCTTTTGCTTTAAAAGTTCCAGAAGTTTCATATTCCGTTTACAGCATTTTATCAATACGATATAAGTAGAACACCATATTGCGGGGAAAGTTGTCAGGTGAAGTGCCATGAATGGCTTGAATGCCTGGAGTGCCTGAAGTACTTAGGGAGGTGCAGTACTTTGGAATAATTTGGAGCAAAAGAGCAAATTTTGTTGTTTCTTTGTAGGCACTCAAGGGCAATTAAGGCACTTTTAGGCACTGTATCATGGTATTTAAGCGGAAAAAATTGACGGAAACAAAAGAAAGAAAGCCTTCTATTTTTTCATTGCTGAAACCATACCGCAAAATGGTCATTCTCCTGGTCCTTTTTGCACTGCTGGGTAACGGGACTAACCTGGTGATACCGAAAATAGTTTCAGAAGCCATCGATTCCTACAACAACAACAAGGAAAATCTGAGCCGGACCGTTGCAGAATTCCTTGTCGCCGCACTATTGATTTTTGTGTTCAGTTATATACAGAGCATTGTTCAGACATACACTTCCGAAAGAGCAGCAAGGGATTTGCGCACCCGCATGGCCGAAAAGATTTCAGTTCAGAGTTATTCCTTTATTTTACAGGCAAATCCGTCGAAATTATTAACCAATCTGACATCCGACATTGATTCGGTTAAATTGTTCATTTCCCAGGCTGTGGTTTCAATTTTCTCTTCCCTTTTCATTATTATAGGTGCCAGTGTTCTGCTGCTTTCCATTAATTGGAAACTTGCATTGTCAGTTCTTATTATCATCCCGGTAATCGGAGGGAGTTTTTACCTCGTACTGCGAAAGGTGAGGGTGCTTTTTAAAAAAAGCCGGGAGGTAATAGACTGGCTGAACAAGGTCATCAATGAAAGCATACTGGGGGCTGCCATAATCCGTGTATTAAACTCCCAGCAACATGAATATGGTAAATTCATATCGGCAAGTTCCACAGCCAGGGACCTAGGACTTGCCATACTGAGCCTTTTTGCAGGACTGATCCCGGTCATCACTTTCGTGAGCAACATGGCAATGCTTACCATCCTTGCACTCGGTGGTCATTTTGTTATAACCGGTGATATGTCCCTTGGTGATTTTGCCGCATTCAACGGATATATTGCAATCCTGATCTTTCCGATCCTGGTTATTGGATTCATGAGCAATTTAATTGCGCAGGCTTCGGCTTCGTATAATCGCATAAACGAAATACTGCAGGCTCCCGATATCCGGGAAACCGGAATTTCCGGGGAAAGGCTGACAGGCCGGATCGAACTTCAGAATGTTTCGGTTTATTATAGTGAAAAGCCTGCCCTGAAAGACATTTCCCTTTCCATTGAACCCGGTTCCAGGACAGCTATTATCGGTCCTACGGCAGCAGGCAAGACCCAGCTGCTTTACCTCCTTACCGGACTGATCGAACCCG
>Ga0209593_10000497_pt1 | contig 18517 bp, 26 predicted proteins | sample PPLLaktember2015_3_FD_187260 | JGI IMG/M metagenome (GOLD analysis project Ga0209593, IMG submission 187260) | Freshwater sediment microbial communities from Prairie Pothole Lake near Jamestown, North Dakota, USA - PPLs Lake P7 Core (6) Depth... | ecosystem: Environmental > Aquatic > Freshwater...
AAAAATTCTGTGCGTAACGTGCGCCGTGCGGAGCCGTCCGCGAACATTAGCTCGCCGTTAGTTCGCAGCACCAACAGGTGATAGAAGCCGTTGCGACACAGCCACTTCTCGCAATGTATCCGTTAAATGCCGATTAATGGATGGGGTTGCGGCAGCCCCCAGAACGCCCTAGAACAATCCATAAGCCATTGATCCGGCTAATGTTTTGTATTCGGTTTCAATCGGCTTTATTCGGTTACATCCACGTTGGGAGTTAGCCCGGCGTTAGTTCGAGGGATCGGGGATGGCACGACCTAGACGCGACGGCACACCGTCGCGCGAGACCAACCGGCGCAAGCTGACCGACCTCTTCGTCTCGACCCGCAAGGCTGCCGACCGCGCCGAACTGGTCTGGGACATCAAGCAGCCCGGCCTCGCACTCTCGGTCCGGCCATCCGGCAAGCGCGCGTGGAAAGTGATCTATCGCTTTCACGGCCGGCCGCGTTGGCTCCATCTCGGCGACGCCAAGTCTATCGGGCTGGCCGATGCACGGCGGTTGACGGCGCGGGTGATACTCGACGTCGCCGAGGGTAAGGATCCAGTGGCCGAGCGGCAAGCCGCACGCCTGACCGGCACCTTCGCCGATCTTGCCGCGCAGTATGTCGAGCTGCATGCCATGAAGCACAACAAGTCGTGGCGGCAGGCCGACGCTCTGGTGCGTCGTCATCTCACTCCCCGCTGGGGCAAGCTGAAGGCTTCAGCGATCACCCGGGCCGATGTCCGCGCCGTGATGCTCCGCATCGAAGCGCCTATCGTTGCCAACCAGACTCTCGCCGCCGCGTCGGCGATCTTTTCGTGGGCGATCCGTCAGGAGATCCTCGCCTTCAATCCATGCAAGCTGGTCGACAAGAACCCGACTACCGCGCGGGCGCGCGTTCTCTCCGACGCCGAGATCGTTCTGCTCTGGGACGACCTCGACCCGGCGCTGAAGCTGATCCTGTTGACGGCCCAGAGGCCGGGCGAGGTCGCGGCCCTGCAGCGTGAGCACATCGCCGATAACTGGTGGCAGCTGCCGGGAAAGCCGCAAGGCAACTGGCCCGGGACCAAAAACGAGCGGGATCACCGTGTATGGCTGTCTGAGCCGGCGCAGGCACTGCTTGAGCGTGGCCTCAGCCCAAAGCACCAGTCACGCAACCTGCTGGGCAGGCTCATCACCCAGCACGGAATCGAGCGCGCCACACCGCACGACTTGCGGCGCACCTGCCTGACATGGATCACCCGCCTCGGCTTCGGCCGCGATGCGATGGACCGGATCGCCAATCACAAGACCACGACGGTGACCGACGTCTACGACCGTCACGGCTACGCCGACGAGGACAAGCGCATCATGACGGCTGTGGCGCGGCACGTCTCGAGCCTGGTCGAAGGGACGGCGACCAGCAACGTGATCAGCCTGCGGTGAAATCGCGCCGGAGGTCTCAACTCCATGGGGGAGTGAAACCCGCGAAGGAGCGCTCCGGCGCGTGCCGCCATGGCGGGCCCGAGGTTGCTCCGGCACGACAGCGGTGCCGAGCCTAGCACCGGCTCAGGCCGCGTCGTGATGCGCCTGGGCGCACTCCGCGCCGGGGCGCTCGACCGCGCAAGCGGTGCAGGCCTGCGGAGGAGCACCTCCGGCACGTGCCGCCCTGCCGGTCACGCCTGCCCGGCAAGACAACGGCCGATCCTACGCCACCGAGCGGCCTCTCGCAGGAGCAGACTCCGACGCGTGCTGCCGCCATGCCATGGGAGCCTACCCACTGCTCGTGATCATGGAAGCTTCAGCCGCTTGTGCTTCCACCGGCGGCTCCAGCGTTCATAGTCGGCGTGCTCGCGGCCGGTGAGGCTGCACATGTGCTCGGGGAATTTCTCGCCGGGATGGTCGGCCTCCCAAGCTTGCGCTTCGGCATCGTTGCTGGCTTGGCCCTTGGAGCGCCGCCACTGCCACACCTCGCTGTTGGGGTCGCCCATTTGCCGCCGATACTCTCTGGCGGTGCGTCCCGGATGCTCCTGTAGCCATAGCTTGCGTGTCGCGTCCTCATCGGCCTTCTGCATTGCCGCCATCTCCTCGCTGGTCGGTGGCTTCAGCGCTCGACGTAGAGCGGCAATGGCAGGACCGTTCATGAGGAACTGCAGTTCGCCACCTAGCTCCTTGAGGTGCTCGTCAGTCCAGCTTCGCCGCAGCAGGATGGCGGCGATGCGCGCGACACACCGCCTGCGCCCGATGTGACGCTCGCGCCAACGCTGTTGCTTCTCGGAATTGCTCAAGGCCATGCGATGCCGTTCGGTTACGGGGTAACCAGCAACGCTAAAGCGGTTACCATGTAACCGTCAAGCCGACCTGCGCCATGGTGCGCGCAGCATTGGGCTGGTCGTTCATCTGTTACGCCCGTCCTGCATGAAACTCCGCACCAGCCGGTTGGAGAGGCCGACGGCGCCAAGCCAATGCTTCCATTGCCGCTTGATCTTTTCCTTATCCCGGCCCGCGTTGTCCTTGATGTGCTTCTGCGCTGCGAGGAATCGCTCTCCAATCGCGGCCCGCGCGTCCCCGCCGGTGGCCAGGCGCCATGTCTTATTGCTCGCCATCAAGTCCCGAATCTCCTCGCGCAGCCGCTTGAGTGTATCGACCCGAGGCTCGTTACTAACGGGCTCGGGCGCGATCGGAGCGCGACCGTTACTAACGAGAAGCAGCCGCTCGCCCTCGGCGATGACTTGGCGAGCGAACGTTACTAACGCTCCCTTGGGAAAGTGTTTCGGCTGCAACCGGGCAAGCGCCGCCAGGATCAGATCGGGCGATTGCGGCTCGCCGGCTTGGGCCTTGAGCCGCGCGATATAGCGCCGCTGACGTTCGGCGTTGGTTAGGTCCATGGGTGAAGTCGGTCCTGATGGATGGGGTTGGGATGGTTGCCGTTAGTAACGCGTTACTAACGGGAGTGTCAACCGGTCGCTTACCAGCGCCCGCGCCGGCCGCCTCCGAAGAGGCCGCTGAAAAACGCGGTGAAGAACAATGTCGTCATCGGAAAGCGGTGGGCGCACCAGATCAGACAGCGCATGAACGTGATGAATCCGGCGAGCAGCCACAGCGGCTTGAAGGCAAAGCCGCCCGCCCCGAGGAACAGCACGAACAACCACGCGGGATCCATTTTGCCGAGACGATACGGATAGGGAATCCACCGATAGGGTCGCATCTGCCGCGCATGCTCGGGCCCGAACATCGGCTCTTGTCGAACCAGCACCGGCTCGCGGATCGGTAGTTGCTCGACCGCTTCGAACAGCGCGCGCAATTCGTCGTACCGCTGCACGCCGAAGGCGGTCTTGTTCGGCGCCATGCTGGCCAAGCCGGCGCGCATCGCATCCAACCCGGCGGAATCAACGTAGCCTTCGTTGAGGCAGTCGCGCATGGCATCGCGCGCGTCACGGTAGGCGCGATCCAGTTGCGGGGTCGTTATCATCGCGCGGCGCCTCGTTTGGCGCCGAACAATCCAAGCAAGGTCAACAGCCCAACCACAGGCGCAAGGACGGCATCCGGAGCAAGAAGGATCGTCGTCAAATTGAGCAGGATGAGCACGGCCGCGACAATCGCGGCGGTGATGACGAGAAACAGTTTCATCGGCGCACCCGCTCGCGTGCGAGCCACGCATCGGCACCACCGGTCGCGATATCACAGACCATGGCACGCGGACGGCTGACGATTCCGGCGTAGGTCTCCAAGAAGACGGGGCTGTTGCGATATTTCCGGTCGAGCTGCGCGCGGCGCTTCGGATTGGTGACGATCAGACCGGGGCAGGTCTCCAGCGCGGCGGTGTCGTAGCCGTAGTTGCGCGCGTCTTCCTCGGCCGACTCCGCAGCGGTCTGTCCGGCGAAGGCCGGTGTAGCCAGCCACAGCAGCAGGGCAACGGTAGTGAGCAGACGTTTCATTTGATTTCTCTGGTTTACGTTTCAATCTCGTATGTACACACTATACATATAGTTGACACCATACGCAAGGGGGTGCTAATAAAGTTCTTCCGGAATCATCAAGGGGGATTTGCCCGTGTCGGCAAAACTGGACGAGAGCGAGCGGTTCAACATGATCGCGCCCGCGTCATGGCTGAAGAAGGTCGACCTGTGGAGGCGACAGCAGGACGATGTGCCGAACCGCTCGGAGGCAATCCGGCGGCTGGTCGAGATGAGCCTTGAGGGCGAAAAGAAGGGCCACAAGCGGGGCCGTGCATGAGCAGCGGCGGCCGCTGGTGAGCCGGACGGGGTCGGCCGCTGGTCTAGGGCGGCCGAGGCGGCAAACGCTCAGGGGGGCATTCCCCCCGCTTGCACCAAGGCCTTGACTCGGCTCGACAATGTCTGGCTTGGGAGGAAACCCGGCGGTCGGCGGGGTATTTTCGTTACATTTTCGTTACAGGTTCCGGCGGGCCCCGTCAGGCTCCTGATGACGCAGCGTCAGATGCCTCCGGCAGCCGCTCGGCGGCCGCCGCCTCAGCCTCTCGTTTGTGAATGCTGCACAGGCCATCAAATCGAGCTCGATTGATGCAGCGGGAACCGTCGGCGACGGTGCCCTGGCAGCGCGGCTTTTCGGGCAGGACCGGACGTTGGCGTGGCATCGTGAATTCCTTCAATGCACCGTCGTGCTCTCGCGCGCGATCGCGATCACGGTGATCAGCAGCGTGATGCTTTTGCCCTCACGCTGCAACAGCCCCACGAGCATCGGCTTGCCGCCGTCCGCGATGATTTGCGCGGCATCCAGTTCGGCGGCTTCGCGACCTTTCCGGCCGAGCAGAACGCTCAGGCCGCCGATGATGATCTCGGCGTTGTCGGTGGCGTGCGACTCGATGGCCTTGATTGTCGCCAGCACCGCATTGCTCTTGCTCACGCTCGACCGGCCGATGCGCGGCCAGCCCTCGGTGGAGATCACGGTCGCGGCGCGTGGCGTCGCGCAGGCGATGACGAGAGTACCAGGCGCTTGATCGACGTCGACACTCTCCACCGCGCTGCGCAGGAACGGCAGGCATTCGCGCAGGCGTGGTCGTGCGGCTGGATCGTGTACCTCCTCGATCAAGGCGGCGATTTCAGCGTGCATCTCAGTTCAAGGCCCGTTGGTGCAATTGGCGCTCGAGCTCACTGACATAGTCGGAGGTCGCGGCGGCTTCACGTTCGGCCGCTCGTTCCAACTCAGCCGCCGACGTTGCCATCGCGGTGGCGGCCTCGTTCAACACACCGGCGCAGGCGAGCAGTGTCGCGTGGAGCTCCTGGCGCGCTTGGGCGGCCGCCTTGGCCCTGTCCTCGATGCTCATCCCGGTTTCAATGCGCCTGTGTCGGGTCTTCCAGTCTCGCGCACGTTGGTGTTCACATTGATTGTCGCACTCGCCGCCGCAGCCGCGATGATCGCGGCCGCCGTGTTGCCATACACCGAACCGGCGCCACTCGCTCCGGCGAGAATGATGTCGGCGGCGGACTGACCGGCCGCGCCGAGCTGGATCGAAGCGGTCGAGAAGGTTTGCGCAAACGTCGAGGAGGCAGACAACAGCTCGGCCGGAAGCGTGCTGGTGACCGTCGCCAGCTGGGTGGCGGCGGCCGTGATCGAAGCGCCACTGTCCTCCAGCGCGAGCTTACCCGGCGCCATGCCGTGGGTGATCGGCTTGACGGCACCCTCCGGCGTGATGGTGGTCATGCCGTTGATGTTGATCGGCTGACCACCACCAACGTTGAATTCAAGCGGTCCCTTCGGCTTGAAGAAATCGAGCGCCTTGATCGCCTGGGCGCTCCACGGGGTGGCCTCCGCTGGGCGCGGGCGCGGTAGCGGGACCTCCGGCCACCCCTCGCGCGGCTGCCAGATCGGTGAGGTCGGCGCTTCGAACATTTTCCAGAAGGCCGGCCAGCGTGGATCCTTCTGGCCACTGGCGACCGCCAGCTTCTCGGCAATGGTCGCTTCCTGTTGTTTGGCCGTGGCGATCTGCGCCTCCACGGCAGCGAGCCGCTCCTCGGCCGCCTTGATGGTGCCGACCCGATCCGGGTGCTTGGCTTCCTCGATCCGCGCGCTGTTCAGCTTCTGCTCGGCAAGCGTTCGCTCCTTGTCCAAGTTGGCCAGCGCGGCCTGCGGCTTGGTTAATTCGCGCGCCAGCTTGCGCGCCTCCTCGGAGAGGTTGCCGTATTCGTAGCCAGGTGATCCTGGTCCGGCCGGGCCGGCCGCCGCGCCGGTGGCAATCACACCGGCACGCAGCAGCCACGGCATCAGCTGGCCGATCAGGCCGCCCTTACCGGCGGCTTCGAGCTGTGCCGCACCAGCGTGCTGTAAGCCGACCGCAGCGGCGTTCAGGCTGATGCCGGCATAGGCCAGACTCTTGGCGGTCGCGCTCGCGCCCGGATCCATCGCCCCGGCCATTCCGGTGGCGATGCCGACCGGGGCCGACACGGCAGCGATGGCCTGACCGATCAGGCTCTTGGCCGCCAAGGCGACCGGGGCTATCGCGGCGGCGGACAGCGCACCACTCTCGACCTGCCGCTGTGCCTCCTTGTCGCCCTGCGCCGCCCGGTGGGTGACGTCGGCGATGTCACTCAAGCCTTTGGAGAGGGAGCCGAGTGCGGGCACCAACAACGGAGCCGCCGCGCGTACCGCTTCCCCGAACGCACCTTGCAGCTGCGAGCTGACCGCCGCAGTGGCACCGATCACGGACAGTCGCGTCGCTGCGCGCTGGCTCTCCAGCGTGCCGGAGCGCGAGCGGAAATCTCGGAGCGCCTCGGCGTTCTCATTGCGCAGCAGGATCATGCTCGCGAGCATTTCCTGGGCGGTTCTATCGGAAGCGATCTTCTGAGTCTGGCGCGCGACGTAACCGGATTTCTGCGCGTCGTTGAGCATAGTCTCGATCTGCGCGTCGGTCTTACCCTGACGCTTCAAATCGTCTCGCAGGCGCGGGATCAGCCGCTCATTGACGTAGGTCTGCGGGCTGCGGCGCAGCAGATCGCTGTCGGCCTCGGACATCTCACCGGTGAGGATCTTGGTTCTCTGGCGGCCGACCCGGCCGGTGGTGACTTCCTTGCCGCTGATCAGGCCGAGCCGATATTGTTCGGCGAGTGCCGCCGGCTTGGCGCTGCCTTGGAGATTTTTAATCAGCTGATTGATGCCGACGGCGGCGCCAGTGCCCATTTCCTCAAACTTGAACATCGCCGAGGCGATGGCTTCCGGCTCCAGCGAGAATTTCGAGACGCGCAAATACTTCATCAGCGCCAGGTAATTTTCACCCGTGGCTTCTTTTCCTATGGCGGGGATCAGCTTGCGGATATTGTTATATTCCGCCGCTGCGGCGCTGACGTCGAGCTTGCCTGACTGATCGAAAATCTTGCCTTGCTGCTCCATCGCCTTGCCGAACTTGGCTGAGGTAGCCTGCGCTTGCTCCTGATCCATGCCGAGCTTGACGAAGGTGGCGGCGAGTTCGAGGTTCTGGTCGGCGAGATATTGCGCGGCATCGGCACGCTGGCGGAAATCGGCTTCGTCACGCGCGGCGCCGAGCTTCACCACGCCGGCCATTTCGGAATATTGCTGCATGATGTGGCCGCGATTCCACATCCCGCCGCCGACGCGCTTGGATTGCTCCTCACTGATCTTACGAATGGCGTCGTCGACATAGTTACGACGCATGCCTTGCGGAATTTCCTTGAGCGCCAGCGATGTCTCACCCACATCCAGCGTGCGCGTGCCTTCCTTGATCTGCCGGGCGGCGGCATGGGCCGCAACACCGCCGGTGATGCCCGCCGCGAGGGTGCGCAGCAGGATCGGACGACGGGCAGACGCGTGAAGAGCGGCGATCTGGCGCTGCGCCTGGGTGAGGCCGGAGGGATTGACCCGCATGGTGATCGCGCGTGAGGCATTTTGCAGGCCGCGTAAATCGGCGCTGAGTCTTCTGATATTGGCCGACGCGGCGGTCAGGCCTTTGGAATCGATATCGAGATTGATCTTTCGACTACGAAGTTTTTCCGCCGTGGCAAATAATTTTTTCAGCTCCGCGTTGATCTTCTTAATCTGCGGAGATGAATTGTCTTTTAAACTTAAAATCGCTTGTTCGACAAAACTGGCCATGATGTTTCAGACCCTTAATCTGCGGCCCACCCCGGGCGTATTTTCGGCAGCGCCGGTGGCGGCGCCGGATGGACGGGCGGTGGCGCCGGTGGTGGAGCCGGCCGTGGTGGGGGCACATAACGCGGCGGCGTGTTGCCCATCGGGGTTGCCACCGGCCCGGTGCGCACCAGCAAATCGCGTGTGGGATCGTACGAGGCCGTGTCACCAAAAATGCGCTTGGCGATGGTGTTGAGCGCGGTGACCGGGAGCTGGCCGCTGCCGCTGGCCCATGATTCTAGTGCACCAACGCCGATGTTCAAATCGCGCGCGAGGGCTGCGGCCACCTGAGGGCCGTGGCGAAACTTAACGCGCAATGCTTGACGCAGAACATCGGCCCCGGTGACTGCGGGTGCGGCATCCTTGGCGTTACCGAAGAAACTCATGGGTCAGCTCCGCTGTATTCCACCGGCCCCGGTGACCGTCATAGCAGCTTGATCCTGCGCGCCAGTGCGTCGCGCTGTGCGTCGGTCAGCTGCACGGTTCCGGCGACGAAACCCAGCAAATCGGCAAGGCGCAGGCCGGCAGCTTGCGCCACCTCGTCGGACAAATAATGGCGCGCCCGCGCGCGCAGGGCGGTGAGATCAACGGACATGCCGGCATACCTCCTGAAGGCCGCGTGCGAGCGTTTCGAAGGCTCGGATATACAAATCATGCTCCTGGGCACTGAGCCTTTGCAATGCGCGGAACGGGGAGGATTCCTTGCGGCTGAGCACCTGACAGCGATCATTGGCCGGGGTTTTAACCAGCGAGATCTCGATCAAGCGCGCCCGGGAGACATGCCAGAGGTTTCCACGTTGCTCTCGCGCCAGCGGCCGGGCGGCCACGCTGAAGTAGCCGAGCTGCTGCGCCTCGGCGTCGTCGGTCTCGGCGATGCAGTGCAGATCGTGGCCGCAATACATAAGGTGCGTGACCTCACCGATCTGATGCTGATGATTTAGGTATAAGGGAATATCGCGCCGCGTGACGTCGATGGCACCGCCGAGCAAAACGAAGCCTTGCAGGTGCGTGTGCGCCGTCGCTGCGATGCCGCTGACGATCATCGGCGCTGCTGCCGGAGTGCGGCCGCGATCTCGCCGGCCAGTTCGCGTGCCTTGCGCATCCGGCCGATGGCCTCGTCGAGCGCAGATTCCGGTGCGTGGCTGGGGGTGTATGGCGTCCTGATCGGACAGTCGGCGACGATGCGCATGCCCTTGGTAATCGAGGCGCGGCGCTTGATCAATTCTTCCCTGGAGAGCGTCATTCGGTCTATCCTCCGCGAGCGTTGGGAGGATCGAGCTCGCCGCAAGGGCGGCCCGATCCCCCAACACCACACCTTGCCTTGCCTGCGCGCAGGAGAAACACGAAGGCGGGCAAGCCTAGCATACCGAGCCGGTGAGAGCCATCGTTTGAGCCGGCGGCTCAGGCACTTCTGGCGCTATTCCTTGCGCTCCGGAGGGGGCTTTTTTGGTGGTGGTGGCGACCGTGCCGCTTCGTCCGCGTCGAGCATCGCCCACACGCGCTTGGCAAAATCCTTTCCCTCGGCGGTCGGGAAGAATTTGAGGACGTTTGCGCGGCGGGCTGCCTTGCGTGCTTCGTCTTCCATGGGCGTGGCTCCCGTGAGCTGAGGAGTCGTACCACGCAGCCGCTTCCTGATGCTGCCCCCTCAAGGAAGGAGCATCGCGAAGTCGCCCTAGCTGCAAGACGTCTTCCGAGTGCTGCCTGACATGTACGAGCGACAGGTGGTCGACGCCTTGGCTCCGGTGCTCGAGCACGACGTGATCGTGGTGGATCCCGACCGCCGCGATGTACAGCTCGTCGCGGCGTCAGCGAAAGTTGGGGCCAGCAGCGAGAATAACATCGTGATAGCAAGAAGTGTTTTCATCGTGATGTCTCACGCCGCCGGGGTTTCGCCAGCGAGCGGATGAATTCCCGCATGATATCGGTGCGCGTGCGCCCGGTCTTCTTGGCGTACGCGGCCAAGATCGCGGCTTCGCTGTCAGGCAGTCGGATGGTCAGGGTGGTTGCCATCGGTGCAGGATGGCGCACTTATAAATGCAGTACAAGGTGGTTGCGGAAAAAATCTGCGCGGAATTTGCACTAAGAAATGCAGTACGTTCCGGAATCGAGCCGCGTGGCGGCCTAAAAAAGGGGACAATGTCCCCTTTACTGGATCGCAGCGGTGCCATCGGTGCAGGATGGCGCACTTATAAATGCAGTACAAGGGCGTCGCGAGAAAAAATCTGCGCGTGAAGTGCACTAATAAATGCAGTACGTTCCGGAATCGGCCGCGCATAAGAATTGTGGGCCGCGCCGCCAAATCAGAATCGAAATCGGGTTTTGCCCGAACGACCGTGGCGCTGACGTTCAGCCTTCCAGTCCGAGACGCTCGCGCGCCCGCATGACGGTCTTGTACGAGAGCTTGCCCAGCCCGCGACGCTCGATCTCGGTGGCGGCCGCACGAGAGGATAGCTGCGACAACTCACGCAGAACCGGCTCCAGTTCGGCGTCACGCGCCGCAGCAGCGGCCTTGTTGGCGTCGCCGATATCCTCACGGCCGAGCTTGACGCCGCGCTGCTTGGCCGCCTGAAGGCCGGCCCGGGTACGCTGTGAGATCATCTCACGCTCGTGCTCGGCCACGGCGGCGAGGATATGCAGCGTCAGACGATTGGCCGAGGGGAAGTCGCAGCAGACGAAGTCGACCTTGCCATCCATCAATGTCGCGATGAAAGCCACGTTGCGGCTGAGCCTGTCGAGCTTGGCGATCACCAGTCGGGCGCGTTGACGCTTGGCGGCGGCCAGGGCCTCAATCAGCTTGGGGCGGTCGCTCTTCTTGCCGGATTCAATCTCGACATATTCATCAAGCAGCTGCCAGTTCCCACCATTAAGATAATCCGCCACTGCTCGGCGCTGCGCATCGAGGCCATAGCCGCGCTCGCCTTGCTTGTCGGTACTGACGCGCAGGTAGGAGATAAATTTTCCACGCATTCAGGTGCCTTTGGGACTAAGTCGCGAGCGTCACTATGTCCCAAAAACGATCCGAATGCAAGCTAATCATGCGGCGCGAGATTAAAACTGATACCACGATACCGGAGCGCGCCTGTGGCCGGGCTAGTCCGCCTTGGGTGGCTCTTCGCTGTCGTCGTCGGAGTCGACCAGCGCGGGCGCTGGTTCGTGTTCGAGCAGCATCGGCATCTCGGCGCGCTCGATCTCCTCGATCTCGGCCTTGCTGAGGAAAGTACCCGGCGCCACGCCGATCACGTTAATGGTCATATGCGGATTCTCGAAGGGCTCGCCCGTGCTCTCGTCGACCTTCACCGGTCGCTCTCGCGGTATCAAATCCGCGAGCCAACCCGCGAGCGCGATGGGGTCTTTACGGCCGGCCTGCTTAAAGAAACCGATCAGACCTTCACGGCCACCAAGCTCCGCTCCCGCAGCGAGAAGCGCCTCCCGAATATCGAGCGTCAGCTTATTCTTTTTGCCTTTGCGCCGACCGCCATTGCGCTGATGCCCGGGAACGAACCGCCCATTGGCACCCCGACCTGGATCCTTATGGGCCACCACATTCTCCACGAATTTGTGGTTGGAGTGTACGCCGCACCGGGCCGATGCACCACAAACACGTGCACTTGGACCGTCATCACCCCATGATACTGACCGTGAAACCGACCACGCTGCCTCCAATCTTTGCCCTCTGCCGTGGCCCTGGCGATCGGCTGGTCGCAATTTCACCCAGCCGCCGGCCGCACGATCGCGGGCTCGAGCGGGTCGAAATCCGGCCTCCAGCGGCCCAGCGGGCCCCGAGGAGAGGCCGCCGGCATCTCGCCGTGGTATCGAGCCGGCGAGGCTGAAAAAGCGCTCCAGCGGGCTCCCCAGGCCATTGCCGCGAGATCGGCCTCGCTGCGGAGCAAGTAGCGCAAATTTGCGCTACCGTTTTGCGCTTCCCAGCCTAAGCCTTTGAGTTATCAACTTAAAGCTCTCCTCGCCGAGGCATTGGTAGCGCAAACCTCGATTTCGGGGATTCCAGACGTGTATATATATTTTGGTGTTTACATATAAACATACATGTTTCCAATTGTGATGATTTTGCGCTTTTGCGCTACCAATTGCAGTTAACAATCTGAAAACACTACAATAGCGCAAATGGTAGCGCAAAGTAGCGCAAAATCTTCCTGTTTTTGCGCTACCATCGGCCATCACTGCCTCGGCCATCACTGCCTCGGCTGTAACACCTGAAAATTCAAAGGTTAACCGACCATTCCCCACGGCGACACCTGCTCGGCGCGGCGATACGAAGAGGACACCCGCGCCCCCCACGGCAAGAGAAATTTAATCACCTGCCAGACACCACTGACACTAGACCTGTGGCGTTAACCCAGTTATTTGGCTGCCGAGGCAAACCTACATGAGGTGGCACAGTGGTAGCTAATAAAAAGCCAAACCAGACGGCGATGACGATCCGTTTCGGCCGCGACCTGGCCGACCGGGCCAAGGCGGTGGCCGAGATCGAACACCGCACGCTGACCGCGACCGTCATTGTGGCAATCGAAGAGCACGTTGCCAGGGTCGAGGCGGCTCAAGCCAAGGCTGCGGCGGCTCGGGACAAGATCGCGGCGGCTCGGGCGAAGGCGGCGAGCAGGGCGGCCGGCGAGAACGCGCTGGATGAGCTCACGACGTTGCTTTCGCCTCGCTCTACATCCCGAACACCGTCGGCTTCAGCCTGAAGCCCTTCAAGGTTTTGAGGTTCTTTTTCGGCTCGCCGTCGACGATGACGGTCCTCGGTTTCCCCCGCTCGGCCTTGGTGAGATCGACCAGCCAAACCGACATCGACCTTTCGTTGAGCGGGTCGATATCCTTCGCCTCGGCGAAATCCTTCCACGCCGCATAAAAATCCTGAATGAGGGTCTCCTCCTCGGGCGGGGCCTTCTCGACACGCTCGGCAATGAACCGCTGCCGCAGATCGTATTTGGCCATGTAGTCCTTGGTATCCGCCACCACCCGCGCGGGCGCGATGATCTTGCCGTCGGCTTTCAACACCGCCAGAAGTCCGTTGATCGCCCAGCGCAGGATCCCGGGCGCTTCTTCTTTCAGCTTCGTCGCCAACTGCGGATCGACCAGCCCCTCGGCGTCGAAATTCCGGTCGAATGGAACGAGCATCAGGCGCGACTTGAGCGCCGTGTCCACGTTTTTGAACTTCGGCCGGCTGTTGCCGAGCAGCGTGAGCGTCATCGTCCGCGCGAATGTCACTTCGTCACGGGCAATGCCGCGTGCCGTGATGGTGGCATTGCCTGTGAGATCCTTGATCCGTTGCGTATTCCATGTCGCGCCCTCAGGCACCTCGGAGGCGATCACCATGCGCTTTCCCTTCAGTGACCAAACCTCGGTCGAATGCTTGGCAAAGTGTGTCGCCATGAACACCTCGAAATTGGTCGAGTACCCGTAGTCGCCCGATATCCAGACCAGCGTGTCCGCATAGGTGTTCTTGCCGTTGCGGCCGCTGCCGCTCAGGAACGCCAGTTTCTGGTGCGTCGGGTCGCCCGACAGGCTCACGCCGGCCCACTGCCGTTCTAGTTCCCCGACCTCCTTGTCGGCCGACGTCACCTCGTCGATGAAAACATGCCAGCGCGCGCAATCCTCCGTCTCCGCTGGTGTGACCCGCGTCAGCATGGTGATGAAATCCTCCGGCCGTGCCGGCCGCAGCGTGCCGGTCTTGAGCTCGACCGTGCCACCTGGCGTGCCGAGCAGCCACGGATCCCGATCGAACAGCACCGAGGTCGCCCGAAACGACGGCAGCCCGCGACAGATGCGCTCGATCCCGGCTGCGGTGCGCTGGCTCTGCAGCTTGGTCGCCTCGGCATGGGTGATATCACCCATTGCACGGTAAATTTTGGCGAACGCCGCCGCGAAGAGCCCGACCGCATCGAGGAATTCCAGAGTCTGTTTTCGGGCCCAGTGCGTGCCGACCCATTGCAGCCAATCACCTGTGTCGGCGTCGTAGCGCCAGCCGTCGTCGAACTTCTCCGCGAAGGTGTCCGCCAGCGCCCGCTCGCTCACCTGTCCGTGCTTTTTCAGCCATACCCGCGCTTGGTTGATGCTGCCACTGAGCGGATTGTTCATGGCTGCGCACTCCGGGGCGGGGTCGTCAGCTCTGCCTCGATGTCTGCGAGCCAAGCCGGCAGTCCGGTTTCCCAGATCTTTTCCGCCATCACTTCACTCAGGGCATCGATCTCAGCTGCGGCGTCCGTGTGGTTCAGCACGAAGCGAAACAGGTGCCGGCCCGGCGCGATCTGGCGCACCACCAGAAACACCCGTCGGTCGGGTGGGATGACCAGCGGCTCACCGCTGGAGATGCGCAGGCCGTCGAGTTCGGCCGCAGCGGCCAACCGGACGCGATGATTGCGGTGGGGGAAACGTTCGAAATAAAGCCGGTCGGCCTCCAACGCGCGCGCCGCACCGGCTTCGAGATTGCGCATTTGCCGTTCGCGCCGCCGCCGTTCGGCACGGCCCAGCCGGAAATCGTGGATCTCCAGCTTCATGGCGCACCCGATTGGGTCGACCGGCGCAGTTTGGATGCGTCCATGACAAGGCTCCTCCAGCAGCGTTTGGCTGCGTTTGCCTCGATGGACGTTGGCTGGTATCAAACGAGTGCAGGATCGTTTGCTGCCGCGCCTCGCGTCCAACGAGGGTGGTTTCGGACCAGGTGAAAAGGCTCGCTGATGCGGGCCTTTTCGCTTAACCGGCTCCTCTGTCGTTCGCATACGCGCGGGCGCGCGCACGCATCTTGAGCGTTCGCAGCACGTCGTGCGCCTCGTCTCGCGTCGTGACCCAGTTGCCGGCCATCAGCGCCTTTTCGAATTCGCTCGCGCGCTTCAGTTGCGACATCACGTGCACCTCGTCGTCCGGCACAGGCAGTCCCAGCGCCCATAGTTCTTGCTTCAGCCCACCCATTGGCGGCCTCCAGTGCTGGTGTCCGGTACCCACCAAGGGGTTACCGCGCGGCGCTGCCCCCGAAGGGGACCGCGCCAGAATTCCGTGTCACGCCGTGCGTCGCCGGCCCGTGCCGAGCGCCTGCCCGGCAAGCCGGCGCATCGCCTCGGCGCGCGTGATCGGTTCACGCAGCGTGTTCAAAATCCAACTATCGATCTGGCGCAGTTCACCCGGCCGCAGCCGGACCACGACCTGATGTCCCGGCCCGGTCTTCGGCTGTCCGCGCCCTTTCTGGCGCACGAAATCTTGATTCATGATTGCACGCTAGCTATTCGCGACCGCCTGTCAAGTGCAGTTCGGTCGTGCGCCAGTATCCATTGTTGAGATGCAAATATTTATTGACTTCATTACTTGGCGCTATACTTCGTGATACCAGTAATTGCGTGGCGCTCAGGCCTCCGCCCGCCGTGGCATGTAGATGAGGCCCGGCCGGCACCATCATTGGATATCGCCATCGTGATGGGCCGGGCCTCAGCACCGGCCGACGAACCGTTGGGTGCCGTGGTACCAATGAGCCGATGCATTCCGATTGAATCGAGGCTCGGCCGGACGTCGTACGGATATCGCATCCCGGTTGGGCCGAGCCTCGCGCCGACCGGAGACGGCCGACGAAGAACGAAGACGCCCCGGCTGCGCTTCCTTTGGGCATCGACCCCGGCCTGAGCCGGAGCGCCTTCACACCGCGCTCGCACGCGGTACCAGGAACGGAAGCCCCGGCCGTTGCCGCTTTGGACATCGACACATCGTTGGGCTGGAGCCTCCGATTCATTGTCATGCAGCACGCCATTGCTGCCAAAGCCATTTTAAGAACTGCTTTTCGACGTAGCGCCTCGCGCGATTGGCTGCGTGCTTCGAGTAGCTCTCCCACACCTCGCCTTTGCGCTCGGCATCGGGACGGCGGTGTTCGGGATCCGCCGCCGCTTCGTGGCGCAGCCGGTGCAAGAACATCTTCTGCCACTCGCTCAGCTCCTCGCGCGCCTCGACGTCTTCATCAAGCCGTGGTCGCGGGCCGTGGCCGAGATGCCCGATTAATCCACCGCCTATATTCCACATGACTGACCTTCGCGGCGGCGAGTAGCCGTGCAACAGCGCCTCATCGGCATCGGATTTTTTGCGCTGCCGCTCGCCTTCAATCACCGCCAGGCCCATGCGTTTCCACAAACCTTGAACGGTTCGGTATTCGCCTATGGCACCGGCCTCGCCGACGATCCCGGCGAGCGACAACAATCCGAATCCCTTCGTTTGCTCGACCACACCGGCAATCGGCAGCTGCTTCGCGAGCTGCGTCAGAGTCTTCTCGATCTCCGCCCGTCTCGGTTCGAGCTGCATGCGCGCGAACAACAGGGGGAACAGCGCACCCGCGACCTCGTCGCCATCGTTCACGCGGTCCATGATGGTGTCGGCGGCGTCGGTCTGGAGTTTTAACAGATCGGCTGCCCGTTTAAGGCCGGGTTTATCGCCTTTCCCCTGAACCCCAACGTGCCCACGGCAGAGTGCGGACATTTGCAGCGTGAGACTCTTTTCGCTGCGGTGCCAGACTTGCCGGTTGCGCCAGAGTTGTCGAATTTGAGCGACGAGGGGATCGACAAAGCGCCGATCCTCCTCGTCGCTCGCACCGGCCGTACGAACTGTGGGTGTCGAATCGACCATGGGCCGGTGCAGTTCGGAATGAAGGTGAGGCCCGGCCGTAATACTGTTGGGTATCGACGACACATTGGGCCGGGCCTCATCAACCGTCGTTGTCGACAGCTGATCGGATGAAGAAGCCCCGGCCGCCTTTAACCTGGACGTCGTTTCGATCTTGGGCCGGGGCTTTGCGACGGCCCGCAAGGGCCGTCGAACTGGCGAAGAAACTGGAGCCTCGGTCGCGGGCCGTCTGGGCGTCGGCGAAGGACTGGACCGAGGCTCCGGGCCGGCCACCGGCCGGCGTTCGATTGGTGAGGCCCCGGCCGCGCGCAATCCGGGTATCGGGTCGGATATGGGCCGAGGCCCCTCGACGGCCGTTGCCGACCGACGTTTCGAGAATGAAGGAAGCCCGGCCGGTGGCTCGGTGGATATCGCACGGTCGGTGGGCCGGGCTTCATCGCCGGCCGTCGCCGGACGACGATTGGATAAAGTAGGCGCCCCAGCCGCAGCGGGAACGGACGTCGGATGGGAAGTGGGCCGGAGCGCCTGCACACCGCGCGAGCGCGGCGTATTGAAAAATGAGTCGGTCATGCCACCGCCTCGGCCTTCGAGCGCAGTGCCCCCAACCGCGTCTCATCAAGAACACGCCGGACGATTTTGTTGACTGGAACGGCATCGGCGACAGCACCGAGCCAGCGGCCCTTGATGGTCCGGTCACGGCCCTGCGTGAGGTAATCAACCGAAGCCGCCCGGACTTCAGCGCCGCTCGCATCGCCAAGGCGCTTCCCACTGGGCAGACGGAAATTCATCAGGGAGAGTTTATTGACCGCAGCAGCGGTCCTCACTCGGCTCTGGCCAGCCTTCCGGGTTGGCGCATGCCAGACCCGTTCGCGTTGGTTGCGAACGGCCAGTGAGATTTGTTGCTGACAAACGTTCCGGACGATCGGCACGATCAGCGCCTCGCGCAAGATCTCATCGGACAGCAGCCGCTGCACCATGGCGCTGATCGCTTCGGCACGATCACCGCCGGCATGCCTCAGCTCTTCGACCGCGATCTGATTCAGAGTCGGCAGCGAACGGACGGTGGTCGGCTCGTAAGCACGCGCAGGCTGTGGTATCGTGAATTCACTCATGGTTTCGATCCTCAACATCGGAATTATGGGTTGCGCGCCGGCGTCCGTTGCTGCGGAGGCCGGCGCATTTGCGTTCACGCGTTCGTTGATGCCGGCGTCTTTGATCGTCGCCGTGTTGGTTGTTCGGTTGTGGTGTCCACACGCCGTCCGTGGAATTTATGCTCGCGCAACTGTCGACGTGGCCGTTTCGCGATCCAGTCGTCGATCTCGTCGGCGAACCACGCGACCGTGGCGGTCCGCTTGCCCTCCGGCCCAAGCACGATGGGGCGCGGAAACCCGCTCGTGTCCATCCAGCTCCAGAGCGTGGAGGCTGCGATGTCGTCGAACAGACTGAGGACTTGGGGCTTGAACAGCAGCGTACGGCCGGCCGTGACCGGTTGCGCGGGCGTGAGGGTGCTGGCTTTGGATTTGCGCATCGCCTCGGATACCTTGAGCGAACCCGTTGCGGGGTTCGCGGCCAAACCGAAATGTTGGGTAAAAGGTATGAGGCAAAGACGCGTGATCGCGTCTGACCGTTTTTATTCTGCGCTTGCCTCGAAAGTCCAGCGAAAAAATTCTGTGCGTAACGTGCGCCGTGCGGAGCCGTCCGCGAACATTAGCTCGCCGTTAGTTCGCAGCACCAACAGGTGATAGAAGCCGTTGCGACACAGCCACTTCTCGCAATGTATCCGTTAAA
>Ga0209593_10000499_pt1 | contig 18466 bp, 17 predicted proteins | sample PPLLaktember2015_3_FD_187260 | JGI IMG/M metagenome (GOLD analysis project Ga0209593, IMG submission 187260) | Freshwater sediment microbial communities from Prairie Pothole Lake near Jamestown, North Dakota, USA - PPLs Lake P7 Core (6) Depth... | ecosystem: Environmental > Aquatic > Freshwater...
CGCACCCGTGAAACCTCGCGATTTCCCGGGTATGGTCCGACTCCCTGTTTTAAGTACTGTTTAATGGTCCTAGCATACTTAGTGGACCCCCATACGGTGGAGTTTTTTTATTGACAATAATTCAAATTTATATTATCATCGATCTTCCAGGTTTCATGGTCCTTTTAGCACCAGGATTCCTACAAACGAAACCCCCAATAAGCATTTCGGAGGATTGCATGAATTACACGATACGCCGACTCTCCTTTGGAGATACCATTAGAGAAGCAATAAATATCTACCGGGATAACTTCGGCCCATTATTCTTTATTTCACTCTTCAGCAGCATCCCTACCGTTTTATCCCCTATTATTAACCCGCTGCCCGAAAACAGGACTCGCTACAACCTAAAATTCCTCTTGATTTTTTATAGTACATATATTATCGTCAACACCCTCTTAAACGCCCTATCCATCGAATACATCTCCAAACGATATACCCGGAAACCGTTGATTATCGATGAATATATTAAAAATGTAATTCGTGTACTCATTCCTGTAATCCTCTTGTCGATCATCGAGATCATCATGGTAGCGATCGGGTTTCTCCTGTTTATTGTCCCCGGGATATACCTCTTATTGGCCTTCTGTTTGTCCAGCCAGGTTTTAATTTTCGAGAAAAAAACAATTACTCAATCCATATACCGGAGCTTTTACCTGACCGAAGGATTCAAATTCGAAATACTCGGTTTTTTCGCTGTTCTCCTGGGCATCACTCTCGGGGCAACCTATATTATCGAAGGCGTGTCGGCGATATTGAAAACCTTCCAGGTAACGACGGCCTTTCAATTACTCCTATCCCATCTGATCCAGGTACTAATCGCTCCCATAGGCGCATGCCTCTTCATTCTTGTCTATTTCAATCAACGGGTTGAAAAAGAGGGATTTACACAGGAACAATTGATGCAGTAAACGAACCCTAACAAGAAAAAGCCCTCATAATATTTTTTCTCCGGTTCTAAGGATTTCAACTGCTGCCGGGTTGTCTTCATTAAAATCCTGGATAAGAAACGGGTGAGGTTCGATATTATAATCGATCTCCCGTGCAATTTGCATTAACAAAAACCGAAAATCGAAACTATCGCCGATAAACCGGTCGGTCAAAATAGCAACATCGATATCGCTCCATTCGGAAGGGGTCCCTTTGGCATAAGAACCGAACAGGAAGCTGCCAATGACATTAATATTTCTTTTTTTCAATGCATCGATATATCGATCGATGGATTGATAAATTATATCTCGATTTTTTTCCTTTTTTTTCATTCTATTCACTATGCTCTAATCATAGTTTTTTTTTATTGAAAAGTCAAGCAAATGTCGGTGCTGTGCAGAACACGCTCATCCGTGAGGGATTATAAAAAGATTCACATATACCAACCACAAACCGAAGGGGTATCCCCCAGGAAAAAAAACAATTGTTGACAAATAGAAAAAATAAGGTAATATATATCGTGAAACATTTCACACGAAAAGGAGTTTAAATTTCTTGAAGTGAGGCCAAAATGACAGCAATACCGGTCAAAACCATCGAACGATTAAGCAAATACCGCCGAGTCATCAACCGACTCCTGGAAAAAGGAGAAACCTACATCTTTTCCCACGATTTGGCCCACCTGATCGACAGCACCCCCGCCCAGGTCCGCCGCGACCTCATGCAAATCGGACACACCGGAAGCCCCAAAAAAGGCTATGAACTCAAACAATTAAAAGGGAATCGGCCTGGCCGGCATCGGCTACCTGGGAAGAGCCATCATGAATTACTTCGGTGGCAGAAACCCCAAACTAACCATAAAAGCCGCCTTCGACACCGACCCCGATAAAATCAACCGCGTCATTTCCGGCTGCCGCTGCTACCACATCGACCAAATCCCCGAAGTGGTCAAAAAAGAAAATATCACCATCGGGATCGTTACCGTTCCCTCCTCCGCCGCCCAAGACATCGTCAACCGCTTCGTCCGCACCGGCATTAAAGCCATCATCAATTGGGCCCCCACACCTCTCCAAACCCCTCCCGACGTCTTCGTCGAAAGCCGCGACATAACCATGTCCATCGAAAAAGCTGCCTTCTACGCCAAAACCCTCAACTCCAAAAAAAAATAATTTTTTCTCACTCCCCTGTTGACAATTTTTTAAAATCATATTATCATTATTGTGAAATTATTCACAACGTGATTTAATTCACAAAGGAGTGAAAGCAATGACCGTTAATTCATCGCAAATATCCGGCCCAATAAGTCAAACTCCCAACGTGGACCTTATACTCGGGAAATATGTCGACGCACACCGGGACAAACTGATCCCCATTCTCCAGGAAGTCCAGGAGATGGACGGTTACCTTTCCCGGGATGCCGTAATAAAAATTGGGAAGCATCTCAAACTGCCCACCGGCAAAATTTATGGCGTAGCCACCTTCTATAACCAGTTTCGATTTCAATCCATTGGAAAATATCATATATTGATCTGCCGTGGAACCGCCTGTCACGTAAAAGGCTCGGCAGCCGTTTTGAAAGCCCTTCAACGGGAATTAAAAATCGAAGCGGGCCAGACCACCCGCGACGGGCTCTTCAGCCTCGAAGTGGTTGCCTGCATCGGCGCATGCGGTCTTGCTCCCGTTATCAATGTGAATGGTGAATTTTACGGGAACTTGACGGTGGATAAAATACCGAAAATTTTAAACCAATACCGAAATAAAGAGAAGGAAAACAAAGATGGAAAAAACAATTGATACCCCGAACCAGGACTCGAAAGAGCAAGAATCGCATCATGGGAACAAGAATATTTTAGGATTCGTTCCTGGAAAATTCAAAAACCCGTTGATGGACCGAATTCGAAAGAATTCGCTTTTCGTTTCCATTCCTGGGATCGATATGGATGACCCACTCTCTCTTTTTTCAGCGCTTCGGCGAGAGAAAGTAAGCCGCCCTGTCATATATATCGGCGCGGGAACCTGTGGACTTGGCGCCGGCGCAGGAAAAACCCTGCAAGCGGTACGCAGCTACCTGGACGAAAAAAAAATCGAAGCGGAGGTCCTGGAAGTCGGTTGTATCGGTCTTTGCTCTGCAGAACCGCTGATGGAAGTTCAATTACCGGGAAAATGCCGGTTGAGTTTTCAATACGTGACCGGGGAAAAAGTCAAAGGGCTTTTGGATGCACTATTTGCGGGGAACGTACCTTATGAAAATCTCCTGGGTCAGCATCGACAGGCGGGAATGGAAGCATGGCCCAAAACACCGTTCCTGGATGAACACCCGTTTTTCGGACCCCAGACGCGGTGGGTGTTGGCCAATTGCGGCATAATCGATCCCACCAGCATCGATGAATATATAGCCCACGGCGGGTACCAGGCTTTTGTTAAAACCATTTATTCCCTGACCCCTGCGGAATTATGCGATACGGTAGAGAAGAGCGGTTTGCGAGGAAGGGGCGGCGGCGGTTTCCCCACGGGGAAAAAATGGAAATTCGCACTTAATACACCATCCGACCGGAAATACATGGTTTGTAATGCGGATGAAGGCGATCCCGGGGCGTTCATGGATCGGGCCGTCATCGAAGGAGACCCCCACCGGGTATTGGAAGGTTTGGCCATCGCTGCATATGGTATCGGTGCGTCCAGGGCATATATCTACATCCGGGCCGAGTACCCGTTGGCCATCGAACGGTTAAAAATTGCGATTGCCCAGGCCAAAGAATACGGCTTCCTGGGTGAAAATATCCTGGACAGCGGTTTCTCGTTGGAAGTACTTATTAAACAAGGTGCAGGCGCTTTTGTCTGCGGGGAAGAGACGGCCTTGATGCAAAGTATAGAAGGAAAACGCGGTATGCCCAGGCCCCGTCCTCCATTTCCTGCTGTCAGCGGCCTCTTTGGAAAGCCCACCGTCATCAACAACGTTGAAACCCTGGCCAATATCCCCTCCATCCTGGATCGCGGTCCCGAAGCTTTCAACAGCATCGGTACCAAAAACAGCAAAGGAACCAAAGTGTTTGCACTCTCCGGTAAAGTTTCACGAACCGGCCTGGTCGAAGTCAAGATGGGAACTACGGTTAAAGAAATCGTTTTCGACATCGGCGGCGGTATCCCCGGCGGACTCCAATTCAAAGGCGTTCAAATCGGCGGACCCTCCGGCGGCTGCATCCCCCAATCCCATATCCTCATCGAAGTGGATTATGAATCCCTGAAAACCGTCGGCGCAATGATGGGTTCCGGGGGCCTGGTGGTGATGGATGAAAAAACCTGCATGGTGGATATTGCCAAATTCTTCATGGATTTTATCCAGCGGGAAAGCTGCGGAAAATGTATCCCCTGCCGCGAAGGAACTCGCCGGATGCTGGAAATCCTCCAGGCTATCACCCGCAGCCGGAGAAATGAAAACAAATTCGATACGCTTGAACGTTTTAAAGGAATATTAAACCTGGAGCAGCTCGCTTCGGTTATTAAAGATACCAGCTTGTGCGGGCTCGGACAATCGGCCCCCAATCCCGTACTCAGTACCCTAAAGTGGTTCAGGGATGAATATGAAGCCCATATCTTCGAACGAAGATGCCCCGCCGGTGCATGCACGGAACTTCTGAATTATTCCATCGATACTGCAAAATGCACGGGTTGTACGGCTTGCAGCAGAAAATGCCCCACCCAGGCCATCATCGGGAACCCGAAAACTCCCCATTACATCATCCCGGGTAAATGTATCGGCTGCGGTACATGCGTGGACACCTGCCGTTTCGATGCGGTTGTGGCAGCCTGATTTTAAAAGGAGATCAACATGAATAACGGTATTAATATAGAAGTCAACGGGAAAAAATTGGAAGCCAAAGAAGGCGAAACCATATTATCCGCTTTAAAACGATCCGGGATCAACGTCCCCACGCTGTGCCACATGGAAGGTTTAAAACCTTCGGGTGCTTGCCGTATCTGCGTCGTCGATGTGGAAGGTTTCCCAAACCTCGTTCCCAGTTGCTCGTACCCCGTGGCCAAAGATATGAAAATTAAAACCCATTCTCCACGCGCAGTCCAGGCCAGGAAAACCATCATAGAGCTGTTATGCGCCAACCACCCGGATGATTGTCTCTACTGCGAACGAAACGATAACTGCGATTTGAGCCGCCTGGCTGTCGAATACGGCGTACGCCAACGCCGTTACGCGGGGGAACGAAATCGATTCCCGTTGGATGTATCCAGTCCTTCATTGGTACGGGACCCTGAAAAATGTATCCTTTGCGGTAAATGCGTCCGCGTTTGTGAAGAAGTCCAGGGCGTTGCAGCCATCGATTTTATTCGCCGCGGGAGCCGTACCACCGTGGGATGCGCTTTCGAGCAGAATCTCAACGTTTCGAGCTGCATCAATTGCGGCCAGTGCATCATGGTTTGCCCCACCGGTGCTCTCCGGGAAAAAAGCCACCTCAAAGAAGTGATCGAAGCATTGAACAACCCCGAAAAATTCGTTATTGTCCAGCACGCCCCCAGTATTTCCGTGACCCTGGCCGAAGAATTCGGCATGAGTGCCGGTTACGATGTGGCCGGTACTATGACCGCTGCACTCCGTCGTTTGGGGTTCGACCGCGTTTTCGATACCTCCTTTTCTGCCGACCTCACCATCATGGAAGAAGCCTCCGAACTGGTTCACCGCATTCAAACCGGTGGAACTTTACCCCTCCTGACTTCCTGCTCGCCCGGCTGGGTCAAATTTGTTGAAGAGTTCTACCCCGATTTTATCGGGAATCTTTCATCCTGCAAAAGCCCCCAGCAGATGTTGGGAGCCATTATTAAACATGTATTTGCCAAAAATGAAGGAATCGACCCTAAAAATATTTTCAGTGTCTCCATCATGCCCTGTACCGCGAAGAAATTCGAAGCGAAACGCCCGGAGCTGGGTGTAGATGGAATTTCAGATATCGATGCCGTTTTAACCACCCGCGAATTAGCCCGGTTAATCAAGCAATATGGTCTCGATCTCAATGTCCTCGAGCCTGAAGCGCCGGATACACCTTTTGGAACACGCAGTACCGCCGGGAAACTTTTCGGTGCCACCGGCGGCGTCATGGAAGCGGCTGTACGCACCGCCCATTATTTTATTACCGGTAAAGAACTGGATAACCTTCGCATTCAACCCCTTCGCGGCCTCTCCGGTATTAAAGAGGCGAAGATCAACATCGAAGGCCTGGAAATTAAAGTGGCGGTGGTCAGCGGACTGGGAAACGCCAGGGCCCTCCTGGATGATATCCGTGCCGGCAAGAGAGACTACCATTTTATCGAAGTGATGACATGCCCCGGCGGCTGCATCGCCGGCGGAGGCCAACCCCACGGTACCAACCTCGACGCGGTGCGCGCCCGGATGCAGGCTCTTTATAACATCGACCAACGCGAAACCGTACGGGCTTCACACAACAACACCATGGTCCAGCAACTCTACGAAAAATTCCTCGAAAAACCCTTGAGCGAAAAAAGCCATCACCTTCTCCATACTCATTACAGCAAACGCGAAGTCCTGGTTTAAAATGAAAAAGGAGCGGACCCTATGAGCATCAAAAGCGAACTGGAACCCCTGGTCAGTACCATCAAGGACCGATGCCGGGCGTGTTACACCTGCGTCCGCGAATGCCCCGCCAAAGCGATCCGCATCTCCGGCGGACAGGCGGAAGTCATCGGCGACCGCTGCATCGGCTGCGGGAACTGCTTCAGGGTATGCAACCAAAATGCAAAAAAAATTCGAAACTGCATTCCACGCGTTTCCATGCTCTTGGAATCCGGTACGAAAATCGCCGCTTGCATTGCTCCCAGTTTCCCCGCAGAATTCGAAGATATCGATTATAAAAAATTGGTGGGAATGATCCGCTCACTGGGATTCCATTATGTCACTCAAGTCGCTTTCGGCGCAGACCTCGTTGCCGCTCAATACCGAAAACTCCTCCAGGAACACAAAGATAAATGTTATATCGGCACCACATGCCCCGCTATCGTCACTTATGTAGAAAAATATCATCCCACACTGGTTCCATACCTCGCCCCCGTCGCATCCCCTATGATCGTTCAAGCAAGGGTCCTGAAACAAATTTACGGCCAGGATACTCCTGTAGTTTTTATCGGCCCATGCATCGCGAAAAAAGAAGAAATCTGGCGGGATAAAAAATGGAAATCGTTAAACGGGGCTTTAACCTTCGCGGAATTGCGCATGATGTTTAAAGAAAAAAATATAACGCCGGAAACGTCCGAACCCTCCGAATTCGATCCCCCCCATCCCGGCAAAGGCGTCCTGTTCAGCCTAAAACGCGGTATGCTGGAAGCTGCGGAAGTTCGCGAAGATTTACTCACCAATGAAGTGGTCGCCACAGACGGGGCGAAAAATTTTGTCCAGGCTGTCAAAGAATTCGAAAGCGGTGCTCTCGATCCCATAATACTCGAAGTTTTGAGCTGTAACGGCTGCGTCATGGGCGCCGGTATGACGGTTCAAACCCCCCAATTCACCCGCAGGACTGCGGTAAGCCGCTACGCAAGGAACCGATTGAAAGATATGGATAAATCCGGCTGGGAAAAAGAAAAAGAAAAATTCGACTATATCGACATCTCCATGGATTTCCACATCGATGATCACCGCCTCCCCACTCCTTCACCGGATGAACTCAAACAAATCCTGGAAAAAATGGGAAAACTCAAACCGGAAGATGAGTTAAACTGCGGCGCTTGCGGTTACGATACCTGCATAGACCATGCCATCGCCATCCACAAAGGCCTGGCCGAAAACGAAATGTGCCTCCCCTATACGATTGAAAAATTGAAAGAAACCGCACGCGAATTATCCACTTCGTTTGAACTGCTGGTCAATACCAAAAATGCACTGATGCAATCGGAGAAACTCGCCAGCATGGGCCAATTGGCCGCCGGGATCGCCCATGAAGTCAATAACCCACTGGGGGTTGTACTCCTTTACGCCCACCTCTTATTGGAACAAATCCCACCCGATTCCGAAATGGCTGAAGATGTGAAAATGATTGTCGAACAATCGGACCGCGCTAAAAAAATCGTCAGCGGGCTGCTCAATTTCGCTCGTAAAAATAAAGTCGTACTCCGGGAAACCAAATTGAACGCATTAATCGATAAAAGCTTACATGCTATTATCATTCCAGGGAATGTCCGGATAAAAATTACCCATAAAAAAGAAGACATCATGGCAGAGATCGACCCGGACCAGGTCATCCAGGTCCTATCCAATTTGATTACCAACGCCATCGAGGCCATGCCTTCCGGCGGTATCCTCGAAATCATCACCGATTCCGACGACCGCTTTGTACATATGGCCATTAAAGATACTGGGATCGGTATCCCTTCGGATAACCTGAAAAAAATCTTCGAACCTTTCTTTACCACAAAACAAATCGGAAAAGGAACCGGTTTGGGCCTGGCTGTCACTTACGGCATTATTAAAATGCACTATGGGAAGATCGATGTCCAATCCAACACCGACCCGGCTGTAGGACCTGTCGGTACGACCTTTACCGTTTCCCTGCCCAAAACACGGCTCGAAGAAATGTCTGCCATTATAAATTCTTAATTTTACTGCAAGAGCGGAGGAAGAAATGAATGAAATAAAAAAGTCACTGCTGGTAGTTGATGACGACCTGGACATCCTGGAGCAAACCAAACTCCACCTCGAAGCTGCCGGGTACAACATCACTACCGCAGAAAGCCAGAAAGAAGCCGAAGAGATTTTAAAAACCTTTACACCCGACCTGGCGGTCCTGGATTTGATGATGGAAAACCAGGACAGCGGGTTTATTTTGAGTTATAAAATAAAAAAAATGAACCCGGCAATCCCCATTATTATCGTTACGGCCGTTACCAGCCAAACCGGTATCGCCTTCGATATCACCACTCGACAAGAATCATCCTGGATCAAAGCGGATGCGATTATCGAAAAAGAAATCCGGTATGAACAATTGATCGGGGAAATTAAACGCCTTTTAAAGGAGTAACCCATGAGCGAATTAAAACTACTGGTGGTGGATGATGAACCGGGCATGCGCCTGGGAGTCGAACGAACCCTGCGGCACTACCGTTTTAAACTGCCGAATTTTGAAGACGAAGTCACTTTTAATATTTCCATGGCGGAAACCGGCAGTCAAGCCCTCGATATCCTTGAAAAAGATAAACCCGATATCCTCGTACTGGATCATAAATTGCCGGATATCCAGGGCCTGGATATCCTCTTGCATATCACCCAAAAAAAAATCGAAATCCTGACTATTATGGTTACTGCTTACGCCTCCCTGGAAGTCGCCATCAGCGCCACCAAAAACGGCGCCTATGACTTCCTGGCCAAACCTTTCACCCCCGATGAACTACGAAATACCATACAGAAAGCCGCTAAACATATTTATTTACAGCGCCAGGCCCAAAAACTCGCCGAAGAACGCAAACAGGTCCGTTTCCAATTTATTTCCGTCCTGGCCCACGAACTCAAATCCCCCATCGCTGCCGTGGAAGGTTATTTACGAATTATCGAAAAACACATGTTAGGCGAATCCATCGATAAATACGACAATATGCTCAAACGGTCGTTGAAACGCTTGAACGGCATGCAAAAAATGATCCTGGATATCCTGGACCTCACACGCATCGAGTCGGGAAAGAAAAACCGCGAACTCACCGAAGTCAATGTTGTCGAAGTCGCCGGGGAAAGTATCGACGGCGTCACCCAGGACGCCCGCGAACGCGGCATTCAAATCTCCGTCGATGCTCCCGATATGGTCCCCATTAATGCCGACCGCGGCGAAATCGAAATCATCATGAATAACTTTATGACCAACGCCGTTAAATACAACAAAGACAACGGCAAGGTCGACGTTAAAATCCATACCGACCCCCAGGGCGTTGTTTTCTCCGTCTCCGATACCGGCATCGGTATGAGCGACGAAGATCAAAAACGACTCTTCGGCGAATTCGTCCGCATTAAAAACGACAAAACCAAAGAAATCCTGGGCAGTGGACTGGGTTTATCTATCGTTAAAAAATTACTGTCATTTTACGACGGCAGCGTTACCGTTAATAGTGTGCCCGATCAAGGGACAACGTTTACCATTCGTTTAAAAAACATTCCACTGGAAAAAACAGACGCAGCCGGTTAAATCTACAGGAGATAAGTGAACGCGATGAGAATCGAAAAATACTTCCCGGGCGATAATTCACTGCCCGGTAATTTTTCACTTGTATCACTTTCCCCGGATCCGATCGACTCCGCTCAAAACATCGACCCATTTGTCCAAGACCCCGGTTTGGTCCGAATCGGGGCTTTTAATATAAATAAGATCTCTTCTGATCTAAGAATTCTCCCCTTCGAACCCCAATGCGGGTTTGGAGAGATTTTCCTCTCCCCATTGCACACCGGCTCATCCGTGATGCCGGGGAAAGTCGACCCTGTTATGCTCGAAACAGCAGCGCAGGCTTGCCTCCATTTAGTGACCGGGGATGCCATGACCGCGGCGGCAACTGTTCATTCGCTTGACGATGTTGATGCAACAACCCCTTTAACTCCCAATAACGATAGACCTCTAACAAAAGTTTTTGGTCCCGCCGCACCATCCGTGATGGTTTACAAAAAGGTGGGATCGGGTCTTTTAGATAGATTGTTGTCGCCTCAAGTCATGGCTTCCCACGGTTTTTTCTTTACATGCAAACAAGAACCTAACAAAGAAGGAAAAAATGAATAAAACGCGAACAATGCAGGCGGATCGCTTCCATATCGGTTTTTTCGGCAAACGAAACGTGGGAAAATCCTCCCTGCTGAATGCCATTACCGAGCAGACCGTCGCTATTATTTCCGAAGTCCCGGGTACTACGACAGACCCGGTATTCAAAGCCATGGAACTCCTCCCGTTAGGACCCGTTGTCCTCATCGATACCGCCGGCCTGGACGACGATCATATCGAACTGGGCGAATCGCGGAAAAAAAGATCCGCCCGGATCCTGGGAAAAACCGACCTCGCTCTCCTCATCGTAGACAGCAGCTCCCATGATTTCTCCTTTGAAGATTCGCTGCTGCACCACCTGGAAAAAGAACAAATCCCCTATATCGTCGTTTTGAATAAAATCGATAAAGGTATTTCGCCGGCCGCTGAACAATGGCTGGCTTCCAAACCCCATACCCGGGTCAGCTCCGTTACAAATTCCGGCATCGCCGAACTCAAAGAAAAAATTATCGCCATTGCACCCAAAGAATGGGAACCTCCCTTTTTACGGGATTTAATCCATCCCGGCGATATCGTCGTCCTGGTCGTTCCCATCGACCTGAGCGCTCCCAAAGGCCGTTTGATTATGCCCCAGGTTAAAGCGGCCCGTGATGTCCTGGACGCCGACGCAATCCCGGTTATGTGCAAAGACCGCGAACTATCGACCGCATTAAAACGTTTGAACGTCGATCCCGCCCTCGTGGTCACCGACTCCCAGGCGTTTTCACAAGTGGCCGCCATTGTCCCCAACCATGTTTTATTAACTTCTTTTTCCATTCTTTCCGCCCGCCAAAAAGGAAACCTCCCGGAACTGGTCCAGGGTGTAAAGGCTGTAAAAAAACTAAAATCCGGCGATAAGGTCTTGATCGTCGAAGCCTGCACCCATCACCCCCTGGAAGACGATATCGGCAGGGTTAAAATCCCCGCATGGCTGAACCAAACCGTCGGCGGCGGCCTGGTTATCGACACCGTACCCGGTTTGGAATTCCCCGATGACCTGGCTCCCTACAATCTTATTATTCACTGCGGCGCCTGCACCCTCAATCGAAAAGAGATGCTCCGCCGACAAAAAAAAGCCGCTGAACAATCCGTACCTATTACCAATTATGGTGTTTTAATTTCTTTCTTGAAATCTGTCTTTCCCAGGGCCTTAAAACCCTTCCCGGGAATTTACGCCCTCTTAGAAAAGACCGAATCTCCGTGACAATACCATTTATAAATATAAATGGCACTGGAAACGAAGATTTGAGCCTCCTTACGTTGAGAAAAGTGTCACTGCCCCACAGACAGTCCTCCTTAAATTGTCTGTGGGGTTTGTGACATGTTTTTGCGTTAAGTTTAATATGGGTTAACAAAAAAAGAAACTAAAATGAATCCCAGTAGAAAGTCTAATTTTAGAAAATACAATTTTTACCGTAAAGGTGGGTTTAGTCGGTTTACCCTCTCACCCTCTCACCCGCTTACCCTCTCACACTCTCACCTTCTCACCCTCTCACACTCTCACCTTCTCACCCTCTTACCCTCTCACCTTCTCACCCTCTTACCCTCTCACCTTCTTACCTTCTCACCCTCTCACCTTCTTCTTTTCCTCCCCGTGCCCTCCGTGTGCCCCGTGAGAAACTCTTCTCAAACCCCGTATGAATTAGGCGTTGAACCTGGGAACCGGAGTTTAAAATGGATACAGGTTTTATCGATCATAAAATAATAAACGATACATTAGCCGCAACCAGGCCCCCCAGCCGTGACGAAGTGGAAGACATCACCACCCATGCCCGGCAATTAAACGGCATCGACTTCAACGAAGCCGCCCGCCTACTCATGGTCGAAGACCACGAATCGATTCGACTCATCCTCAAAACCGCCAACTATGTTAAAAATGAAATATACGGCAAACGCCTGGTACTCTTCGCACCGTTATATGTCTCCAATATGTGCAACAACGAATGCATGTACTGCGCCTTTCGCAAAAGCAATACCTTCATCCCGCGCCGCACCCTCTCTCTAGACGAAATCCGCTCGGAAACCGAAACCCTGGTGGAACAGGGACATAAACGCATTCTCCTGGTCTCCGGCGAAGGACTGGGCGAGTCGGCCCTCCCCTACTCCTTAAAAGCCATCGATACCATTTATTCAGTCAAAAAAGGAAAAGGAGAAATCCGCCGCATTAATATCAACATCGCCCCACTCCCCGTAGACGGTTTTAAAAAACTTAAAGAAGCCCGCATCGGCACTTACCAACTTTTCCAGGAAACATACCATTACGACACCTACAAACGCATGCACCCCACCGGCCCCAAAAGCGATTACATCAACCATCTCACCGCTGTGGACCGCGCCATGGAAGCAGGCATCGACGATGTCGGCGTCGGCATCCTTTTCGGCCTCTATGACTACCGCTTCGAAATCATGGCCCTTTTACAGCACATCAAACACCTGGAAAATAAATTCGGGATCGGACCCCATACCATCTCTATCCCTCGACTCGAACCCGCTTCCGGATCAGAAATCGCCTCCCACCCGCCTTTTAATGTTACGGACCGCGACTTTGCCAAAATCATCGCCATACTCCGTATTACCGTTCCTTATACCGGTATGATCCTCAGTACCCGCGAAACAGCCCAAATGCGCCGCGATGCCTTCTCACTCGGTATCTCCCAGGTCAGCGCCGGCTCTAAAACCAACCCCGGCGGGTATTCTCACCCGGAAAACGAAACCGGCGAACAGTTCTCTCTCGGCGACCACCGCACCCTCGATTGCGTCATCCACGATATGGCACACATGGGATATATTCCCTCCTTCTGCACCGGCTGCTACCGCCTCGCCCGCACCGGCCACGATTTCATGGAACTCGCTAAACCCGGCTTAATCAAACTCTACTGCCTACCCAATGCGTTAACCACTTTCAAAGAATACCTGGTAGACTACGCAGCCCCCGAAACCCGCGAAACCGGCGAAAAACTCATCACCGAAATGCTTAACCATATCCCTTCCTCAAAAACCAGGGAACAAACCGCTCTTTACCTCCAACGAATCGAAAATGGCGAAAACGACTTGTATTTTTAATAGTTTTGTCTTCGACGACCGGGAAACCCTTTCGAGAAAGGGTTTCCTGGACCTTCCTAAAGCTTTTATTATATATATTTTTTTAAATATTTCGAGGTCTAACCCATGACGGACGGGCTCGCCAAAATCCACCACCTGATTTGTCTTCGACGACCAAAAACCCTTTCGAGAAAGGGTTTCTGGACTCCCCAAAGCTTTCAATTATCTACCTTTTTTAAAGTTTTTGGGAATGCAAAACCCTTTTTACAAAAAGGGTTTTGCCCGCCGGAGGCAACTATTGCGGTGAATCAGGGCTCGCCGCGGACCAATTTCATCGATACTCTAACAAAAGTCTTTGCCCAACCGCGCCATCCGCGATGGCTTTTACTAAAAAATGAGTGAAACAGGATTGTTAGAATGATAAATCAAAGATTGCAGCAGTTGTTTGATGGCCCGACAGTGGACGATATCCTTTTTTACCTGGAAACCAACCAGGCCGAAGAGGTCGAAGCTCTCTATTCGTTTGCCGATGAAACCCGGGAAAAGTATGTCGGCGGCAGTGTGCATCTGAGGGCCATTATCGAATTTTCCAATTACTGCCGCAGGGGTTGTTGTTACTGCGGCATCAACCGAACCAATAAAAATATAAAACGGTACCGCATTCCTCCCAAAGAAATCGTCGGTATTGCCCGCGATGCCTATTTTAAAGGATACAAAACCGTTGTGCTGCAATCCGGCGAGGACCCGCATTACACCCTCAGCGATTACCTTTTTATCATTTCTGAAATCAAAAAAACCGGGAACCTGGCCATTACTTTGGCCTTTGGAGAAAAAAACGAAGAAGAATACCGCGCTTATTTCGAGGCCGGCGCCGACCGGTTTTTATTGAAGCACGAAACCTCGGACCCGGGTTTGTACAAGGAGTTGAACCCCGGCATGAGCCTTGAAAACCGGATCAATTGTTTAAAAACACTGAAAGCCATCGGTTTTGAAACAGGAGGCGGCATCATGATCGGGCTTCCCGGTCAAACATTGGAGAGTATCGCAAAAGACCTCCTGTTGTTCAAAGAGTTGGACCTGGATATGATTGGGTGTGGGCCTTTTATCCCTCACCCGGAAACGCCGTTAAGGGACTATCCGCCGGGAACAGCCGAAATGACTTACCGGGTACTGGCGTTGAACCGGGTTATTATGCGGGATATCAATTTACCTGCCACCACAGCGCTTTCGACTGTCGATGAAACGGAAGGCCGGCGTTTGGCGCTGCAGCGTGGGGCTAATGTGGTTATGCCTAATTTCACTCCCCCGAAATACCGGCGATATTATGATATTTATCCCAATAAAAAGCGGATAGAAGTGAGTAATATGGATTACAGGAATGAGTTGGAAACGATGCTGTCTGGAATGGGAAGGTATGTTTCTCGAAGTGCGGGGTATCATCAAAATAATAAATAATAAATATCGTTAATCGTTGATCGTTAATCGTGGTCCGTCGGCTGCGAAGCAGCCGTCAAACCAAACTGGCGCGAAGCGCCGCAAAATCCCCATTCATCATTCATAATTCATCAATCATCATTATCTTTTCTCCTCCGTGCCTCCGTGAGCTCCGTGAGAGGCCTTATCCGTTTCCCGTTTCCCGTTATCCGTTATCCGTCGGCTGCGAAGCAGCCGTCAAACCAAACTGGCGCGAAGCGCCGCAAAATCCCCATTCATCATTCATAAATCATCAATCATCATTATCTTTTCCCCTCCGTGCCTCCGTGAGCTCCGTGAGAGACCTCTTCCGTTTCCCGTTATCAGTCGGCTGCGAAGCAGCCGTGAAACAAAATCCCAATTCATCATTCAGCATTATCTTTCCCTCTTCAGCATTCCGCATTATTATTCACCTATCCCATTTTTACCTCGGCGATAGCGAAAGAGCCTGGATTATCGCGAACAAATCTCTCAAATACGCTAATTTGCTCACTTTTGCACCTTTTTACCTCATCGGAATGCAAATTTTCTGCTTTTTAATGCAACCAGTGAAACATTTGTAACCCCCACTGCAAATTAATGCAAAATTTCTACAACGATGTAACTTAAACCTGCTTTTTAATGCAAATACTTAAAAATTTGCAGCCCCCATTACAACGATGATATCTTTTGGTGGAAATGAGAGGTAAAAAAGCTTTTTAATGGCTTAAAATTTTAATCGATGGCTTAAAAGCTCAAAAGATGGTTCAAAAAAGTTCAACGATGGCCTAAAAGCTGCAGGGATGAGCGATGAGTTAAGCTTTTGGCGAGCACAGGGGTTCGCCCAAATCCCAATTCATCAATCATCATTATCTTTTCCCAGGGAACATATTCACAAAAAAATGCACCACCTCTGTTATTTTCCCGTCGCGTTGGTGCCTCATGCGGGCCATTTTAATCGAAGCAAAACCGGTTTCCACTTCTTTCGGTTTATCTGAAGGCTTGTATTTATAGTCGATCGTGGGGATGTATTCCAGGTAGGATTCCCATAACTGTTGAAAATCCGATGCCTCTGCATAAACCAGGATATAATTAACAGGCAGGCCGCCCGGATCATACCCGAAAACCTTTTTCAAATGCAGATCGATCACATTTCTGTTAAGCCCCGTTAAAATAAAGGCTTCGATGATGCAGGCGGTTCTTCCGTCCGGGTTTTCGATCTTGATGTCCAGCTCGCCCAAGGATTTCCCGGAAGCGGAACTGCCCCAGCGCGTTTGATCCTTGACCCTATAACCCCAGTTGCTTAATAACAACGCGATAAACCCGTTCCTGCTGTCTTCATCCGTGCGGATGGTGCCGGCAATCCCCAGCAATTGCGATAAAGCCGTAATGAGGGTTTCGATTAAGTTATGTTTCGGTTTCGGTGGGGCCACCAGTGCCAGCATTTCTTCCACGGATACATCGATATAACTCTCAAAACAGGTAACGTGGGTCTTGTTATTTTCCAAAGCCCCTTTGAGTTTTTCATATTTGTAGAAGTTGGGGGTTTCGGATTCGAGGCACTTCGAGCAGATGCAGGGGACCATTTCGTGGTAATGCAGGTTTTTTTCCATGTTGAGGGTGGAATGGATGGCGTCGAAGTGGCTGCGGATAATGGCCAGGAGTTCGCGTTGGCAGGAGCCGGTAATGGCGATGGTTACGCGGCGGTTTAACGGTTCCCCGGCCACATGGGCAAAGGAGTCTTCGAACTTGAGTTCCACGCGGTTTTTCCAGAAGCGGTTTTCGTAGATCAAATAAAACATGCGGGCCATGAAGCGGCTCACAATCCCTTCCGGCATGAAGTCGTAATGGTATTCAAAGCGCAATGTGCGAAAACCAGGAAACCTTTTCGTGAACCCCACTACGTGGGGGTTTATTGCAGAGCCGTGATATTGTGCGATGTCTCGGGTATTGTCTGACTCATTGAATGTTTTCGCTGCTCTCGAATTATTATAAAACCCGTCCGTGACGGGCTGGACCTCCAAAAGCTTTTGGTTATTGTTGACAGATGTATCGATTGGTGTCGGAACACTGTCCATCCGTGATGGTTTATAAAAAGGGTGTCCGTCCGTGACGGGCTGGACCTCCAAAAGCTTTTGTTTATCACTTTTATCAAAAATTTTTGGAGGTGTCGGAACCTTTTTATAAAAAGGTTCCGACGAATCTTTTGAATCTTTTGGCGGTTGGAGTTCGGGGACGAAGTGAAGGTCGGTGCCGGTGAAATTGAAACAGAGTTCGAATTTTTCCATGAGTCGGACCAATTCCGGGTGCTTGTCATGGGGGTACTTTTTGGCATCCCAATATCGTTTTAAATCTTCGAATTTGAAACTGCCGTTGTTTTCCTGGATTTCCCTGGTGTCGATGAGTTTATAGACCGCTTCCGTGGCCCATTCCGGGTTGAGTATGACGGTGTGTTGGAGCAAAGGGTCGGTGCGGTAGTGGAGGATGACGCCGAGGTCGTGGAGGTACTCGCTGACAAACTGGGCGCGTTCGAGGTTTAAGCCATACTCCCGGCAGATGGAAAAATATTCCTCCTGTCGGATGTAGTTTTTTTTCTTTTTTTCTTGTTCGAGTCGGTCGCGGATTTGGACCCAGACGCGGGGGAGTTTGTCTCGGAGGTGGTGCATTCGGGAGAGGTTGGAGCGGATTTCTTCGGTCAATTCGGGGATGCCGGAGTTATCTTTGCAGCTTATTTTGCAGTAGGCTTGAATATTGGGGAATTTGGATTTAAACCCGGCTTCATCGATGAGTTTGGTGCGGAGGTCTGCTTTGTTCATGACCATGATGACGGGGCTTTGGGCGCTGAGGAGTTTGACGATATTGAGCCAGTAGTCGAAGCTGCGGGTTTCTTCTTCGCGGCGGACTTCCCACACGAAGAGGTAAAGGGAGCGTTTGGTGAGGAAGAATTGGTGGGTGGCGTGGTAGATGTCCTGGCCGCCGAAGTCCCAGAATACCAGGTTGACGGTTTCCGTGGAGGAACCGGTCCCTTTATCCGTATCCGTATCCGTACGGGGGAAGGGGACGTGGAGTTTCCAGGGTTGGATGTTGATGCCGTGGGTGGATTCTTCTTTGATGGATTCGATATTGAAGGAGTTGTCGATGAGTTTTTTCATGAGGGTGGTTTTGCCGACTTCGCCGTTGCCCACGATGAGGAGTTTGCATTGGAGGAGGCGGACGGA
>Ga0209593_10000501_pt1 | contig 18426 bp, 25 predicted proteins | sample PPLLaktember2015_3_FD_187260 | JGI IMG/M metagenome (GOLD analysis project Ga0209593, IMG submission 187260) | Freshwater sediment microbial communities from Prairie Pothole Lake near Jamestown, North Dakota, USA - PPLs Lake P7 Core (6) Depth... | ecosystem: Environmental > Aquatic > Freshwater...
CCGGGTCGTGCAGGAGGACAAGGAACTGCCCGAGAGCGGCGGCCTGGGCCGGTTCGCGCTGCCCCCGCTGAACGGCCTGCAGGGCTTCTTCGGCATCACCGAGGGCGTGCTCCTGGCCGACCAGCGCATCGGCCTGCCCGAGGGCTGGGACAAGCCCAAGGCCGCCTGACCACCCCAAGCCCTGGGCTCCCACCCGGGGCGTTTCGTCACCCGTAATTCTTCAGGAACCCACGCCATGGCCGTCTTCACCATCCACTTCCTCAAGGACGATGGCGACATCGTCCAGCACCCGGCCCGGCGCTACGCCGAGGGCACCCGGCTGCGCCATGTGATCGCCGACGCCAGCCGGTACTTCGCCGACCGCCGCTTCGTGGTCGAGGACGACAACAAGACCATCTGGTTCCAGCACCAGCCCGAGCACCACGAGAGCGACACCCAGCCGGCGGTGTTCCGGTGATGTGGACCGTCCTGTGGGCCAGCGCTGCGCTCGTCGTGCTCTACCTGATCCTCGTGGACCCGAGCAGGGAGGCGGTGCAGAACCTCCTGTTCTGGATCGTCTGCGTGGTCGTCACTATCTTCTGGGGTATCCCCCATTTGCGTGACAAATTTGGTTGACGTGCTGTAACCCCGGGCTTCACAATACAGGCTTACACCTCACCAACCCTGGAAGCAACATGTTCAACCCCGCCAACTTCAACGTCGCCAAGTCCATCGCCACGCCCGTGCTCAAGACCGACCCGACGTCGAATCGCCTGACCGCCGAAGTCGCCCAGAAGATCAAGGCCCTGGAGCAGGCCGCCGCCCGCTTCGCGATCCGCCGCGACTCGTTCGCCGCCGGCAAGTCGGAGACCTGCCTCGACATCGCCGCCAAGCTGGAGCGCTTCGGCTCGTTCGCGAGCGACAAGCAGGCCGAGTTCGCCGACAAGCTGGTGGCCTGGAGCCTGCCGCGCCAGTACAGCGCCGTGATCGAGGCGACGGTGCTCCCGCCGGTCGACCTGCCGAAGGCCCCGGTGATCGAGGAGCGCAAGGCAACGACCCTGCCGAAGCTGTTCGACCTGATGCAGCGCCTGTCGAAGCTGACCATCGGCGACATCACCATCGCCCGCAAGAATCAGGACAGCCTGTGCTGGATCAAGCTGGAAGGCGTCGAGAAGGTCGTCGGCCGCATCGTGGACGGCGGCGTGGTCACGCTGTTCGCCCGCCAGGACAACACGGGCCGCATGGTCGACCAGCCCGCCCTGCTGTCGCGCCTCGCCGCCATCGAGACCGACCCGGAAGCGGCTGCGGTGCGCCACGGCAAGGCCAGCGGCCGCTGCTCGGTCTGCTCGCGCGACCTGACCGACCCCGAGTCCATCGAGCGCGGGATCGGCCCGATCTGCGCCGGGAAGTTCTGACCATGGGCCCCGCCAGCACCGCCCTGGCGGCCTTCCTGATGGCTGGAGCCCCCAGCCATACGGACATGGCCTCCATGGTCCCCACCGCCGACCGGCAGTACACCTACGTCGCAGCCGAGGACTGCAGGCGCGGCCACGGCTGGCTCTGGAAGTCGGATCTCGACGGCAAGGGCATGCGCAAGGTCACGATCTACTTCATCGGCGCGAACACCGACGCCGCCACCCTGGCGACCATCCTCTGCTACCCGTACACCCACCCGAGGACCAAGCTGTGAAGCCCACCAACTTCGATCTGGCCCTGGCGCGGGCCAGCAACCGCACCAGGGCCCGCCAGGAGGCCCAGGAAGCCCTGGACCTAGCCAAGCACCGCGAGCACGTCGCCAAGGTGCTCCTTGACCCGAGGAAAGCCATGAACAACTACAAGCGCCAGCAGGCCACCCGCCGGGAGAACCTGCTCGACCCCGACTGGGGCACGGTCCGCTACTTCCCGAAGTTCACCGCCCAGACCACGGCCGAGTACGTCCGGTCCTATCAGGCCCTGAACCGCAAGACGTCGCAGGCCCGCGAGTTGACGTTCGCGCGGCCCGACGGCGGGAGGCTCGCATGAAGATCAACCCCGCCCACAAGGGCTCGATCCAGGCCCCGCCCCCGGGCGAGGCTCTGCGAGATCCGGCCTTCTGCCGGCTCGTGGTCGGCCTGCTGCTGATGCGGCTCGGCGGCGGCCCCCAGACGTTCACGCAGGAGGATCTCGACCGCATGGTCGGCCTCTTCGTGATGGAGGGCCGCAACGCCGAGGGTGAACTGATGTTCGGCCTGGGTTCGCCCCGCACCCCGAAGGAGAAGCAGCAGTGACCCCGAGCACCAAGCCGGTCACCCGGCTGTCGAGCGCCTGGGTCCGCGACCAGGGCATGCGCGCGGTCGTCGTCACCATCACCGGCAGCGTGATCGAGCTTCGCGCGAAGGGCCGCCGGCAGGTCGAGACCGTCGACATCGCCACGCTGTACTTCCAGGCCGTGAAGGCCCGCGTGATGGCCGAGAGGAAGGCCAGGAAGGCCGCCAGGAGAGCGAAGTGATCTGCACCATCTGCAAGCAAGACCCCAGGCTGCACAACAATTGGCGGTGGGAGTGCTCGGTCGCCGAGTGCCCGCACCGGCACCTGTCGCGCCAGCGGACCCAGACCGAGCGCGAGAAGCGGGCGACCATCGACCCGCCGATCTCGACCCTGTTCGACAACCTCAACGACCCGAAGACCTACGGAGAAGAACCGTGACCAAGAAGATCCTCGACCTTCCCCTCCACCGCAACCGCGTCGGCGGCAACGGCCAGCGGGACAGCCAGGACAGGAAGCGCGACGGCCACACGCCGGCCTGGGACAAGCAGTCCCTGGGGGTGATCGAAGCCGCCGCCCTGCGCATGGCCTGGGCCCCTGCAGCCCAGGGTTTCGTTACGGAGAATTCGGACGGGACCGATCAAGCGTGACAAATTCCTCTTGCGCTGGAGTAAAACCTGGGGCTACACTTGCAGCACGCAATCAGCGTGTAAACAGCGAGCCCCCCGAAATGAACCGCAAACCCATCACCCGCGAACAATGGCTGGAACGTGCTGTCGACGTCATCCGCGCGTCGGTCAAGAAGACCGTCCAAGTCCCCCCGGTCAAGGTCTCCTGCTCCTGGCCGGGCGGCGGCGACAGCAACAAGCGGATCGGCGAGTGCTGGTCCACGCGGGCCTCGAAGGCCGGCATCAACGAGGTGTTCGTGTCGCCGAAGATCGAAGACCCGGTCCGCGTGCTCGGCATCCTCTGCCACGAGTTGGCGCATGCCGTCGACAACTGCACGAGCGGCCACAAGGCCCCGTTCGTCGCCATCGCCGCGAAGATGGGCTGCGAGGGCAAGCCGACCCAGATGGTGCCGAAGGCCGAGGTGTCGGCCGCCTGGGCCGAGAAGGTCATCAAGAAGCACGGCCCGTTCCCGCACCGCACGCTCGACAAGTCGATGTCCCCGGTCAAGAAGCAGACCGCCCGGATGCTGAAGCTGGAATGCGTCGAGTGCGGTGCGGTCTGGCGCATGTCGGCCAAGCACGCCATCAACGTCACGATGTGCCCGTGCTGCGGCAGCGAGGCCGTCGGTCACGGGGATTGACGGCCGCGTGATACCCCGGGCTATACTGAACCCGGGGTATCCCCTTGGACCACACTGGAGCACATCGATGTCATACAACCCACACGCGCGGAACAGCGACCCGGACACCAGCCACCTAGCCGCCGACATGACCGACAAGCTGGCCGGCAGCGTGGCCGTCTTGCAGGCGGTCCATGCCTTGGGTGGCAACGCCACCGCATCGGAGGTCGGCCGCCACTTCGGCTGCGACTACGACAAGGGCCACCAGCGCATGAGCGACTGTCACCAGTTCTTCCACTGGCTGATGCAGTCCGACGAGAAGCGCCGCAGCGTCTTCACCAATCGCCCGCAACGGGTTCACTACATCACCCCGGCCGGCTACAAGGCCCTGAAAGGTTTCTGATGAGCAGCCACGCACCCTTCCCGCCCAGCGCCACCAAACGCTGGAAGATCTGCACCGGCAGCTTCGCCCTCGGGCTGCAGGTTCCCGAGCCCCCGGAGACCGAGTACGCCGCCGACGGCACCCGGCTGCACGCAGTGGCCCGCGAGGCGCTGGTCGACAAGACGGTCCCGTCCAAGGAGGACGCGGCCGCGCTGAAGCCCTTCCTCGACTACGTCGCCAGGATCGCGAAGACGTCCATCTGGCTGCGCGTCGAGCAGTGGATCAACCACTCCGCGCTGCTCTCGGGCACGCCCGACGTGCTCGCCATGCACAAGGACGCCACGCTGGAGGTGGTCGACCTGAAGAACGGTGCCGGCATCCTCGTGGACCCGGTCGAGAACGACCAGATGCTGACCTACGCCTACATGGCCCTGCGAGAACTGGAGGGCGAGGGCCTGACGGTCCCCTGGAAGATCCGGCTGACGGTCGTCCAGCCGCCCGACGAGGCCAAGCAGGTCAAGTCCTGGGACACCACCCGCGACCGGGTGCTGGAGCACGGCAAGGCCATCGGGGCCGCCATCCAGACCGCCCTGGAGGGCCGGGGCGAACTGGTGCCGGGCGACCACTGCCGGTTCTGCAAGGCCAAGGCGATCTGCCCGAAGCTGCGCGGCGAGGTGGTCGAGGCCCTGGCCGGCACGGTGCCGTCGAGCCTGACCCCGGCCGCCCTGGCGACGTGGCTCGACCGCGCCGACCGGATGGAGAAGTTCATCGATGCCGTGCGCGAGGCCGGCCACGACATCGCCTCGCGCGCCGTCGCCGAGGGCACTCCGGGCATCCCCGGCTGGGGCCTGAAGCCGAAGCGGGCGACCCGGTCCTGGGCCGACGAGGACAAGGTGCTTGAGATCGCCCGCAAGCGCCGGATCAAGATCTGGCAAGACAAGCTGCTCTCGCCCGCGATGGCCGAGAAGGAGCACCCGAACCTGCCGCAGGAACTGCGCGAGCAGATCATTGCTGTATCCTCGGGGATGAACCTTGTGCGGTTGAAGGCTGGTGAAGCCCCGATGCACACGGTGAAGGTGCCTGAAGACGCTTCCAAGAAGGAACGGCTCCAGGCGAACATAGCGTTGATGAAATTTCGGAGATAGGAACATGGCAACGAAGATGAATGGCAATGGAAAGACCGGGGCTGTAGCGCTCCAGGGCGGCTTCAACGTCGCGAAGTACCGCACCGGGGTCGCCAACGTGGCGAAGCGGCCCGCTGCAGGCGGCCGGGCAGGCTTCCTGAAGATGGACAAGGACGACCACGGCCGCTGGAAGTTCGGCCAGGGCGACACCCCGGTCGGCGAGGATGACGAGTTGTACGTCGACCCCGACGGGATGGTCTACGGCTGGCAGTGCTGGGCCGACACCGACCTGGGCGTGCCGGCGGCCGTGCTGGGCAGCATCGTGGTGCCGACCGACCAGCCGCTGCCGCCCAAGCCCGACACGGTGCCCGAGAACGGCCGCGAGTGGGCCGAGATGCGTGGCCTGTCGATGGTGCTCAACGGCCAGCCGCTGATCTACACCACCACCAGCATGGGCGGGCTCGATGCCGTCGCGGCCTACATGGCCGAATTCGCGGCCCAGCTTGACGTGGACGAGACCAAGCTGATCGGCGTGATCAAGCTGTCGAGCGACTGGTACAAGAACAAGAAGCACGGCGGCCGGACCTATGTCCCGATCTTCACCGTCCAGCGCTGGGTCTCTGCGTTGCCGAAGGAAGCGACGACCCCGGCAAAGGCCCCCGCGAAAGGTCCGGCAAAGGTGCCCGCGAAAGGTCCGGCAAAGGCCCCGCCGCCGCCGCAGCAAACGCCCCTGCGCCGTCAGGCACGCTAGTCCGGACCCTGACCCCCGGCATGGAGCCGGGGGCTTTTCGTTACGGGTAGTTCAAGGAGAACTGCATGCACGTCGCCAAGGACATCCTCTGGCTGGACTTCGAGACACGCTCGCGTGTCAACCTCAAGACGCACGGTGCCTACCGCTACGTCGAGTGCCCGGACCACCGCATCCTGATCGCCAGCTACGCCCTCGGCATGGGCAAGCCGAAGGCGGCGATCCTCCCGCCCGGCGGTGCGCTGCCGGTCGACCTGCAGAACATGCTGGCCGACAAGCGGCTCCAGATCCGGGCCCACAACGCCGCCTTCGACCGGTTGCAACTGAAAGGTCGGGCCCCGCCCATCGAGCGCTGGTACTGCACCGCCGCCCAGGCCAGGGCGGTCGCGCTGCCGGGCAAGCTGGAAGACCTGGGCCGGGCCACCAAGCAGGATCTGCGCAAAGACCCCCGGGGCCAGGATCTGATCAAGCTGCTGTCGATCCCGCAGAAGGACGGCCGCTTCAACGCCGACCCGAAGCTGATGCGCGAATTCGCCGACTATGGCGCGAGCGACATCTACACGATGCGGGCCTGCAGCCTCGCGATGCCCGAGATGCGCCAGGAGGATCTCGAAGCCTACTGGGCCGGCGAGCGCATCAACGACCGGGGCCTGCCCATCGACACCGAACTGTGTACCCTGGCGACACAGTACGCCGAGGCCGAGGCCGAGGAGGCCGCCGATGCCGTCATCGAACTGTCGGACGGGGCCCTGCGCACCGTGCGCGGCACCAAGCTGACCGAGTGGGTCTACGAGCGCCTGGACCCGGTGCTGCGCAAGCACATGGAGGTGTACCGGAAGCAAAACAACGACATGGTCCAAAAGGGTTCGGGGCTTGGGGGCAGTGCAGGTTCCGACACGGCGAAAACTACGGGTGCCAACGCAGTAGGTGCGGTAGCCCGCAAGAAGATCTCCCTGGCGACCGACATCCGCTCCACCCTGCTGGACATCGCGACCGACAACCCCGACGCCATCCACACGACCGTGGTCCAGATGATCGAGGCCGCCGAGGCCGGCTCGATGATGAGCACGGCCAAGTTCAGGACCATGCTCGACCGGGTCGGTGCCGACGGCCGGCTGCGCGGTGCCTTCGTCTTCAACGGGGCCTACCAGACCAACCGCTGGTCGAGCACCGGGGCCCAGGTCCACAACTTCCCCCGGCTGGTCGCGGCCGACCCCGAGGCCGTGCTGAAGAGGATGCGCCTGGGCCGGCGTTTAAACGGTGTGCTGCTGACCCTGAAGGGCATGCTGCGGCCGGCCATCGCACCGAAGGGCGGCAAGGTCATCGTGCGGGCCGACTGGAACGCCGTCGAGGCCCGGACCCTGCCGTGGCTGGTCGACAACGCTGGTGCCCGGGAGTACATGAAGGTCTTCGGTGATCCGGCCCGCGACATCTACATCGAGCAGGCCCAGGCCGCCGGCCTGGGGCCCGTGCGCCAGCCCGGCAAGGTGGTGGTGCTGTCGCTCGGCTATGGCGGCGGGAACGGTGCGCTGGGCAAGATGGCGAAGAACTACGGGGTAGCCATTCAAGAGCCCCAGACCGTTGTGCGCCGCTGGCGGCAGGCCAACCCCTGGGTGGCCGACAAGCAGACCGGCTGGTGGGCATCGCTCGGCCGCTGCTCGATGAGCACCATGAACGGCGGCCCGCTCTCGAAGGCCGGGCGGGTGTCATTCGCGATGCGCGGCGACGACCTGACGATGACGCTGCCGAGCGGCCGGGTCATCTGGTATCCGCAGGCCAGGGTGGTCGACGGGGTGTACGGGCCCGAGATCGAGTACCTCAAGGCTTCATGGAAGCCGAAGGCCGACGCCAAGGAGTGGCCGACCGCGCGACTGTGGCACGGCGTGCTGGCCGAGAACGCCGATCAGGCCGTCTGCGCCGACCTGCTGCGCGAGGCCATCGTACGGGCCGAGAAGGACGGCATCGAAGTGATCGGCCACGTCCATGACGAGATCATCACCGAGGCGTCGCCGAGCAGGGCCAAGGCCCAGGGAACCAAGCTGCAGCGCTGTATGCTGACGGTCCCGAAATGGGCGGCCGGTCTTCCGCTGAAAGTCGAGACCGACATCTCCCCACGCTTCCGCAAGTAGTGGCCCGAAAAAGAACGGCCCGGGCGTTGAAGGCCCGGGCCGAATGTCAAAGCCACTACAAGGAAGCTGCGTGCCATGTCAAGCTCGCGACGAGATCATAGCCGTGCCATCAATCCCCAGCTTCTGCAGGCCACTGCGTGGTTGCTGCACCGCGACAAGCAGCCGTACTACAGCAACGGCACGCCGCGCAGGGGCAAGCTCGACGTGCCGGCGGATCTCGCCAAGCTGGCGACCTACGAAGCCGCCCTGGCGACCCTGAACGGCGGCGGGCAGTTCACCGGCCTGGGCATCGCGATCAACCGGGGCCTGCAGTTCATCGACCTCGACAAGGTCCGAGATCCGAAGTCCGGCCGGCTCGTCAAGTGGGCCAGGGCCCTGCAGCAGCGGGCGGTGGAGATCGGGGCCTACGTCGAGGTGTCGATGAGCGGCACCGGCATCCACATCGTCGGCCACGGGGGCGAGATCCCGACCCACAAGAGCCCGCACGTCGAGACCTACTGCCACGGCCGCTACATGGCGGTGGGTCGCAAGGTGCTGTCGACCGGCACCGACCCGCTGCCCGACCTGGGGCCGGTGCTGGCCCTGATGGATCTGCCCTCCAGGCCCAAGCCCGAACTGCGGCTGGTCGGCAAGCCGGCGGCCCGCTGGCCGGTCGAGCGCCATGTGGCGGCCGAGTGCCTGAAAGGGCTTGAGCCCGACATGGAGTACCCCCACTGGATTCACGTCGGCATGGCGCTCCACGATGCGTCCGGCGGTGCCGAGGACGGGCTGGTCCTCTGGGATACATGGAGTGCCGAGGGCAAGAAGTACGAGGAAGGCGTGTGCGCCCGGATGTGGGCCGGCTTCAAGGCCGGCGGGGGCATCACGATGGGCACGCTGCGGCACATGGCCCAGAGCGGCGACGATCCCATTTCGTCACCCGTAACTCTCGAGCCCAGGGTGTCGACGCGGGGCCCGGTCGAATTCACCGACGAAGAGTTGGACGCCATGGAGATCGCGCCCACGCCCTGGATCGTGGAAGGCCTCCTGGCACCCGGGCTGACCCTGCTGGTCGCACCACCGAAGATGGGCAAGTCGTATTTCGTGCTGCAGATGGGCCTCTGCGTGGCCGCAGGAAGGCCCTTCCTGGGCCGCCAGACGCGACAGGCGAAGGTCAGCTACTTCGACCTTGAGGAGTGGCCGGCGCTGCTGCGGGAGAAGCGGGATCTGATCCGCAAGGGCAACGGCATCGTCCCCGGTCAGGCGAAGATCCGGTATGCGATGGAGATGTCGGGCGGCGACATCACCGTGCAGCACGACATGCAGCGGCACATCGATGAAGGTGCCGAACTGCTCATCGTGGACCTGCTGGCCCGGGTCCGCAACGAGGTGACCGAGGACGCCAAGGTGAACGCCTATGCGCGGGACTACGCTGCCCTGCGGTCCTTCGCCGACTTCATCGTGCAGCGCAATCCCCACGTCGCCCTCGTGATGGTCCACCACACGAACAAAGGGAACCACGAGAACTGGCAATCGAAGATCAGCGGCTCCCAGGGGTTGGCCGGCGCGACCCACACCAACATGCTGATGGACCACGTCGACCTTCGCGGCGTCGAGGACGACAAGCGCAAGGAGGCCTTGAAGTACCGCCGCTTCTTCGTCGCCGGCAAGGCGGTCGAAGATGACGAGATGATGCTGGTGAAGATGCCCAACGGCGGCGGCTGGGAGGTGACCGACAAGAGCCCCAGCGAAGTCAAGATGCAAGGCAAGCACGCCCAGATCCTGCAGGTGCTGCGCGAGGCCAACGGGGATTGGGTGACCGCGAAGGCGGTGTCAACCCAGGTCGAGGGCACGCCCGCCAGCACCAAGCAGATGCTGATCCGGATGGCGCACAAGGGCGAGATCCAGTCGAGCGGCAGCGGGGGTGCAGGGTATCGGCTGAAGCCGTGAGCGAGTCGGGGATCGAAGCCTCCTGCCGGGCCTACGCCGTCCGGCGGGGCTGCTGGCCGATCAAGCTGCACCGGGGCGTCACGGGCGAGCCCGACCGGGGCTTCGTCCTGCCCGGGCACCTCTTCTGGCCGGTCGAGTTCAAGGCCCCTGGCGGGCGGCTGCGACCCCGCCAGCGGGTCCGGCACGCTGAACTGGCGGCCCTCGGCATCCATGTGAGCGTGATAGACAGCACGGCCCACTTCCGGTTGCTGCTTGACATGTATCTTGAGGCTACATCAGAATAGAGGCTCACCAACCCGAGGCTCCAAGTGCAGTACAACCCGCTCCCCTTCCAAGAGAACGCCATCGCCAAGGTCTGCTGCACCGAGGGCTTCGCCCTGCTGCTCGACCCGGGCATGGGCAAGACGGCGATCACCCTGGCCGCGCTTTGCGTGCTCCAGCACCACAAGGTGATCAAGGCCGCCCTGGTCGTCGTGCCGCTCCGACCCCTCTACCTGACGTGGCCGGCCGAGGTGGCGAAGTGGGACCAGTTCAAGCACCTGAAGGTCTCGATCATCCACGGCACGCCGCAGCAGCGCCAGAAGGCTATCCAAGCCAAGGCCGACGTGTACCTGATCAACCCGGAAATGGTCGACTGGCTGGAGGCACTGCTCTGCGTTGGCCCCGCCTTTGGTGGCCCCGACGTGAACGACCGGCATCCGGCGCGTCTGTTCGGCACCGAGCCTGAATTGCTGGTGGTTGATGAGAGCACCCGGTTCAAGAACGCCCGCAGCAAGCGCTTCAAGGCCCTGAAGGCCCTGCTGCCGATGTTTAAACGCCGCCTGATCCTGACCGGCACGCCGGCCCCGCAATCGATTGAAGACCTGTTCGCGCAGATCCAGATCCTCGATGACGGCGCGCGCCTGGGCCGCTACATCACCCACTTCCGCAAGCAGTTCATGTTCCCCGAGACCATCCGCATCGGCGGCGGGGACACGGTCGACGTCTGGCACCCGCGCAAGGGCTCGGACGTCGAGGTGGCCGGCAAGATCGCCGACATCAGCCTGCGGCTCCAGGCCGAGGACTACCTGCAGATGCCGAAGATCTCCTACAACGTGATCCCCGTGACGCTGCCGACGGCCATCCGCAAGATGTACAACCAGCTTGCCCAGAACCTCGTGACCGAGACCAAGGACGGCACCACCCTGACCGCCCCGACCGCCGCCGCTGCCGTGATGAAGCTGCGCCAGATCGTCAACGGCTGGGCCTACCACGAGCAGGGCTCGACCTTCCTGCACAACAACAAGATCAGCGCCCTGTGCGATCTGGTCGAGGAGCAGCAGGGCACGCCGCTGCTGGTGGCCGTCGCCTTCGTCCACGAGGTGCAGGCCATCCGCGAGGCCCTGAAGACGGTGCTGCCGACCGGCACCACGGTCCACTACCTCGGCGGCGGCGTGTCGCGTGCCCAGGCCGACCACATCGTCGCCGAGTGGAACGCCGGCAAGCTGCCGGTCCTGCTGGCCCACCCGACGTCGGTGGCCCACGGCCTGAACCTCCAGGCCGGCGGCCACTCGGTCTGCTGGTTCGGCCTGACGTGGTCCCTGGAGGAGCACATCCAGTTCAACGCCCGCGTGTACCGCCAGGGTCAAAGCAAGCCCGTGGTGATACATTACCTCGCAGTGCAGGACACGGTCGATGAGGACATCGCGCAGGCGCTGTCCACCAAGGCCGACGTCCAGTCCGCAATCCTCAACCGTCTGAAAGGCAACAAGTGAAAAAGACCAAACCCACTTCCGGCCCTGGCGCACGCCAGCCGATCCTGAAGCTGCCGGCGACGATGGGCGACAAGCGCATCACGCGCCACCCGTTCGTCTACCTGCTGGAGTCGTACCTCGAAGCCGACCCGGAGGACCACAACAAGTCGGTCCTCGCCAAGCACCTCGGGGTGCGGCCGCAGTCGATCTACAAGTGGGAGCGGGCCTGCCGGAAGGACCGCAACTTCCCGCTGCCGGTGCTCCGCGCCCAGCAGATCGCCACGTTCTTCAAGGTGCCGCCGTCGACCTTCCGGCCCGACTTCCCCTGGGGGAACGCATGAACCTCGACCTGACCGACGAGGACGTGAACCTGCTGCTGCGGGCGCTCGGCGAACTGCCGGCCAAGGTCAGCTACACCCTGCTCGGCAAGATCGGCGAGCAGGCGGCGGCCGAGAATCGCCGCCGCCAGCAGGCACCCCCCACGAGTGAGGGGCTCGCCGCCGGGACCGACTGAGATCACCATCAAAGCCCCTGCAGGGGCCTTTGCCGGGGTGCCCCTTCCTACCCTGGCGCAATGGGAGATCTCAATGAAGAAAGCACTACTGGCCGGCGCGCTCATGCTGGCCGCAGCCTCGGCATCCGCCGAGGTCTGCACCCTGTTCGCGAAGGATGGCTCTTGCACCTTCGCGACGGACACGAGCGGCGGGACAACGATCTTTTCCAACCCGACGAACCTGTCGAACATCGGGTCCGGTGTCATCACACCGTTCCTCGGGACGCAGCAGAACGGGACGGAGTCCGGGGTTACAACCGACATCCCGAACGTCAACCTGCTGCCGCTGACCGACAAGCGCGACAACGCCAACACCTTCACCAACACTTTCACGAGAAGTGACCTGGGGGTGGTGACCTTGGGCGGGACGGACTACTACCAGTTCTTCCTCGACACCAACGAGCCTAGCTCGGTCGGCGACAAGCTGATCAGCATCGACACGATCCGGATCTGGGACGCCCAGTCGGCTGCGCTGCAGTTGCTGACCAACCAGAACGTGACCAGCTTGGCCGACGTCGATGGCCTGTTCTCGTCGCTGATCTATGCGATGGGGCCGACCAACCAGATCGTCATGGACGGCACGCTGTTCTCGGGCTCGGGCCTGGGCTACGACCTGTCGATGCTGATCCCGGTGGCCGAATTCGCTGGCGTGGCGCTCGACAGCCGGCTGATCTTCGGCACGTCGTTCGGTGCCGCTGGCGGGTCGGCCTCGACCGCCGATGGCTTCGAGGAGTGGGCCTACCGCTCGGCCACGCCGAACGCGGTGCCCGAGCCCGGCTCGCTGGCGCTCGCCGGCATCGGCCTCCTGGCCCTGCGCTTCGCCATCCGGCGCGGCCAGAAGAAGGCCGGCACCCTGCCCGCCTAGTTCCCCTGGAACTCCTGGGTGACGCGACCGTCACCCAGGTTCGCCGAGCCGCAGTCGCGCTTCTCGGTCATGCACTTCTGGCCCCACAACTCGGTGATCGCCTGATCCCACCCGTTGATCCAGTCGCCGTGCAGGCTGTAGCCTGCGGGTCCAGTGTAGACGTCCGACGACAGCCGCCACTTGCTCGTGTCCGCGCTGGCCGGGATGGTCCACTTCGGCAGGAACGTGATCGCCGGCAGCACCACCGGGTGCGTGTCCGGGCACCGGTACTGGCGCTGCGGGTCGCCGGTCCAGAACTGGATGTGGTAGGCGAGGTGGCTCTTGTGGTCCGGGCTGTCGAGGTTCTTGCCGTCCCAGCACTGCGGGAACGGGATGTTGGCCCATAGCTCGTCGCCGGGCTGGCAGTTGGTCGGAATGCTCGACCCCTTCGTGCCGGGCCGGTCCGAGCCGGTCGAGGGGATCAGGCAGAGCCATGTGCCGACCCCGCCCGCCGTGGTGCGGGTCGGATCTCCCGCGATCATCTTCAGCCCTGGCGGCAGCGGTGCGATGGGTGGGTTGTTGTTGAAGTACGGCCAGTTGCCGGTCTTGTAGTAGATCAGCAGATCTTTCGGCGCGAGCGGCTTGTTGGTGGCGGTGTCGATCAGCGACGGTATCCAGTAGCCGGACTTGTTGATCGTGCCGCCACGGCACGTCGCGTTGCCCTTCGAGCGGATGTTCGCCGACGTGGTGAAGGCGTCGATGGCGGTGTTGCTGAAGAACGTGTGGTGGTGGGCCGCCCCCGGCTTGCCGGGGTAGACGATGGGGTCGTCGTAGCCCATCTTCGACCAGTTGCAGATCAGCCGGAAGTCGCCGCCCTCCTCCCAGCCCCAGGTGACACGGGACGGCGGGATGTACCCGGTCTGCGTCAGCCACTCCCCATCCACTCCAGGCTGCGGGACCGGCCATGTGCTCGGGTCGCTGACCGGCAGGCCGACGTGCATGTCGGGCGGCGGCTCGACCGGCTTGGGGGTCCGGATGTAGGTCACCGTGTTCTGGCAGATGACCGTCTTGCTCGTCGTCTGCTTCAGCTTGGTCGCCGCCGTCGAGCACTCGGGCTGGGTGTTGTAGCGGCTGACCAGCAGGTTGTTGCTGTAGAGGATGTACTTGCCCGGGACGCCCTCGACGTTGTAGACCGGGGGCACCTGGGCCTGGGCGGCGACCGGCAGCAGCGCCAGGAGCAGCCGCTTCATCCGAGCCTCCAGGGCACGTTGATGCCGCCGAACAGCATCGACAGCAGCAGGATGACCATGATGATGCCGAGCACGACCTGGGCCGCCAGCAGGAACGGCGGGGGCAGCGGGATCTGCCCGAGCACCCACCAGATCAGTCCGAAGACGAGCCCCAGGATGAGGATCGTGATGAGGATGTTGACGAGTGCCATGGCGGTCTCCGGTCAGGGTTTCGTTACGGGGAATTCAGCGCTTGCGCAGCAGTTCCGCCAGCTTGCGGGCCTTCGCCGCCTCGGCCTCGGGGTCGAGCGGCTTGGGCCTGAAGAAGTCAACGGGAGGTGGTGGAACCGTTGCAGCCTGGGGTGGTAGCGGGGGCGGGTTGGTTGCCTCTTCCAGCGCCTTCTCGCGGCGGCGGCGGGCTTCTTCGAAGATCGTTGCCATTGGGCTTCCTTTCAGGGTCGTCGGTGTCCACGTCGATGGAGCGGTGGGTGTTGATGTTGACAGCCGCCGTCCCGCACTCGTTCGCGACGGCGCAGCCGGCCAGGGCCAGGGGGAGGAGCAGGGTCCACATGGTTCATGTCAGGCCGTCTTGACCCACACGCCGAAGTTGGCTGAGACCCGCGAGAGCAGCCGCCAGTTGCCGGTCGTGAGGACGGTATTCGCGGCGGGCGTGTAGCCGTACATCGTGATCGTGTTCGATCCGTTCAGCGCGATCTCGCCAAGTGCCTGAAGGCCCCCGAACGAGGCCCCGGCGGCCTCGCCAGCGATGATCCCGCCGATGGGGATCGCCGCCGCGTTGCTGTTCGGATCGATGACCGTGTTGTGCCACGCGCCGTTCGATGAGTGCTTGACCGGCTGGCCGCCGTCGGCGTTGATCCAGATGCGGGCGTTGTTGTTGGCCCCGAGGACGAGCGGGTAGGCCCCGGTCGGCGCTATCGCGGCTTGCTCGCCCGTCGGACCCCACCCCAGGCTACCTGCATAGGCGCTGCCGTAGTAGTCGATCTCCAGCGCACGGGAAGGGGTGTTCAGGTCGTTGTAGATCCGCAGGCCCTGGTAACCCGGTGCGCTGCCGGCACCCGGCAGGCAGCGCAGGAGGAGGGTGGGGCCGCTGCCGATCACCTCCAGGCCCGATGCCCCCATCGTACCGGCCGTGGGGGGCCCCATGCGCACTTGGCCGCCGCTCCCGAAGATCCGCATCCGCTCAAGCGGGTATGACGTCGTGCCGTTCTGCTGGACCCCGAGCACGAGGTCGGAGTTGTTGCCGGCGGGGGCAACGCCTTCAGCCCACATGCCGGCCACGAGCGACGGCGAGGCGATGTCTCTGAAGGCGTCGAAGAGGAGCGCCCCGAAGGTCATGGACGAGGCCGAGTTGGTCCGGTTGCCGAGGATGATCTGGGCCCCCGACGAATCGCGGATCTGGAAGTTGCGCTGCTCGGCTGCCGAGGTCGACATCCCGAGACTGAGCCAGCCGAGGGGATTGAGGGTCGCCCGCACCCCTGAGTTGGTGGCGAGTTGCAGGTTGTGGTTGCTGATGGTGCCGATCCACGCGGCCAATGCCCCATCGGCCATCCAGTCGGCGATGACACCACCGCTATCGGTGCTCTGGGCCCGGAAGCGTGACGCAGAACCTGGGCCCATCGCATGGACGCGGACGGCCGGCGTGGTGGCCCCTACCCCGACGCCGAAGTTGCCGTTGGTGTCGAAGACTCCCCGCTCCGCGCCGCCGGCCGTGAACCTGATGGGGCCGCCGTCGGCACTGATGCCCACCCCTTGGGACAGCCCGGCCGGGCATGTGAAACTGCCGCCGGAATCGCCGACCGCATTGACCACCCGCAGCCCGCCGGCCCCGCCGTTGCCGATGCCCCGAATCGCTCCCTGGACATCGACCATGTAGCTTGGGTCGGCAATCTTGCCGACGCCGACGCGGCCTTCGAGGTAGCTCACGCCCGTCGCGTGCAGCGTGCCGAATTCGCCCTGGGCCGAGGAGATCACGGGTGCGGTGATGCCCACGCTCGCGCTGATCGTGTCGGCGTCGATGGTGCTGCAGAAGACGTCGGTGACCGACAGGTTCTGGATCGTCCCGTTCAGGGCCGTGATGTCGCCGGCCAGGAGGCCGGCGGCCGACCACTGCGCGACCTTGTCCCCGAGGATCGAGATCGCCATGATGCCGCCGCCCGGGTCGCGCCACATGCCGGTGCCGGTCTCCGAGGAGAAGGCCCAGGCCGGCAGCGCCTCGGACCCGTCGATGAACCGGAAGGGGGCGACCAGCCCGCCGCGTCCATACCGATCCAGCGAGTCGGTGATGCCCTGGGCTATGTCATCCAGGGAGGTGTTCGCCCAGGCCGCCTGGATGACCGTGTTCGCGGCGACCGGCGGCAGGGGCAGCGTGTAGTTGCCGGAAACGCTACGAGGCATTCTGTTCTCCGTTCATTCTCGAAGGGCGGCGATCATGGCCTGGATGGCCGGGTCGGCGTACGGCCCGAGAAGCTGCTGACCCCGGGACTCCCCGAGCAGCACGCGGGCACCGGGGCCCGACGTCGCCAGCCACGCCGGAAGGCTCGCGCCCAGGCCGAGCGCCATCTTCATCGGCGACTGCAGGGCGGATCTGCCCGCCGTGCCGCTGTCGGGGATCGTCTGGGTGAGCGTGCGCGCGGCGGGGTCGAGCAGGTCGTCGTACCGGCGGGTGACCTGGGTCCGGTCCTGCTTCGCCAGGGCCTTGCGTAGGGGACTCGGCATCGCAAGCTCGTCGGCCCGCCGGCTCGCCACCTCGTTGATCGGGATCATCCCCCGGTAGGCCCGGTTCGCGGCGTTTAAACGCCCCGCCTCGACCGCCGGCATGCCGCCGCCCTGGGCCCAGCCCTGGCGCATCGCCACCTTGATGTCGTTGATCGCCTGCCCCAGCACCCGGTCGTGCGGGCTCCCCTTGAGGTAGTCGCGGGAAAGGCTCCCCAGTTCGCTGTCCAGTTCCTTCAGGCCCCGCCCCTGCAGCAGGCTGTACTGGCTGAAGTGCTTGTCCCACAGGCCGGTCAGGATGTCCCGGTACTCGGGGATCAGCCTGGGGTTCTGCAGCGCGGCGTTGTAGGCGTTGGCGGCCTCGAAGATGCCGCCCGGGTTCGCCCGGATGTGCGGCACCGCCTGATCGTAGGCGTCATCGATGGCGTCGTTCGCCGCCCGCACGGTGCGCAAGCCCGGGGTTCCAGTGGCGCGCTCGATGGCCCGCTCCTGCACGTCCTCGACCGCGCGCCGCCGGCCACGGTCGATCACGTCGCCCGCGAACGGCAGGCTGGTCAGCTTCTGCTCGGTGGTGTTCCAGAACCCGCCGGCCGCCTGCCCTGGCGTGAGCCGCACGCCCTGGCGGATGAGGGCCTGGGCGTCGGCGGTCGGCCGTGCGACCCCGCGCGTGAGCGCCCCGCCCGCCCCGCCGAACGCGCCGCCCAGGCCGGCCTGCCCGGCCTTCTTGAGGAGGTAGGTGCCGCCGTCGTCGCCAGCCTCGGTCGGTGCCATGGCGGCCGAGACCGCGCCCTGGCCGACCATCCGCCCGAGCCCGCCCCCGCCGCCCAGGTAGTTCAGCGGGTTGAGGGCGTTGCCTCCCATCCGGCCCCAGTCGACGCCCTCGGGGGCCTTGTACTCGGCGTCCCGCTGCTTGACGACATCCTCCATGCTGGCCGCGCCCGGGGCTACAGCCTGCCGGATCGGGTTGACGAGGAAGCGGTCGGCGAACTGGCCCGCACCGACGACCGGGTCGGCGAGGCCCGACAGGACGCGCGAGCCGAGGCTGGTCGGCTCGGGCTTGGGCTCGCCGAACTTGACGCCGCGCCGGTCGAGGATGTACCCCGACGGCAGCGGCGGATCTTCCTCGACCTCGAAGCCGGGCGGCGGTTTCGGCGTGGCGCTCATGGCACCGGCTCCCACTTGCCGTTGACGAGTTGCAGCCGCTCACCCGACGTCGGGTTGATCGCGAACTTCGGCTTGGCCGGCAGCGCTGCCGGTGCTGAAGCCTCGGGCGCGATGCCGGTCCGCGCCGTCACGGCCTGTCCGACCGCCTTGCCCCAACGCTTCCTGGCGTCGGCCGCATAGGCCCGGCCGCCCTCCAGCTTGGTGATCACCTCCTCGATGGAGTCGGTCTGCGGGTAGATGATGAACTGCTGGGCCCGGGCCGCCTCGCCGGCCGACTGGGCCGCACCGTACAGCCGGTTCATCTCCTTCGCCGCGTCCTCGGCGAAGTTGGACCGCAGGGCCTTCGC
>Ga0209593_10000502_pt1 | contig 18419 bp, 12 predicted proteins | sample PPLLaktember2015_3_FD_187260 | JGI IMG/M metagenome (GOLD analysis project Ga0209593, IMG submission 187260) | Freshwater sediment microbial communities from Prairie Pothole Lake near Jamestown, North Dakota, USA - PPLs Lake P7 Core (6) Depth... | ecosystem: Environmental > Aquatic > Freshwater...
AAGGCAAAAGCTGTAGCGGTTTAGCAATTATTCCCCGAACAACTACTTTGTCCATAATGTCTACAATGTCCATAATGTCCATACTCCGCAGCCTATTCTCCGACTATTGCCTATTGACCGGAAAAGTTAAGAAACACAGCACGGAAAAAACATCAGGATGCTTGCAAATAATCAAAAGGGAAACACAGGAAATGAGCCGCGATTTTCTGCAAAGGCCAACCCACATCCACGAACGAGTAAATTTTACACATTATCGCTTAGCGTTTAACCGTTAAACGGTTAATTTTTATTCAACATCGATTAATTTTAACCGGTATCGATTGAATTTTACCAAACATCGATTAATTTTAACCGATATCGATTAAATTTTATTCATCATCGCTTAACTTTTAATTGATATCGATTAAATTTTATAAAACATCGATTAACTTTTAACCGATATCGATTAAATTTTATAAAACATCGATTAACTTTTAACCGATATCGATTAAATTTTATAAAACATCGATTAACTTTTAACCGATATCGATTAAATTTTATAAAACATCGATTAACTTTTAACCGATATCGATTAAATTTTATAAAACATCGATTAACTTTTAACCGATATCGATTAAATTTTATAAAACATCGATTAACTTTTAACCGATGTCGATTAAATTTTATCAAACGATGATTAAAACGTAACCGATAACGGCTAAACTTTATCAAGCATCGCTTAAATTTAACCGATGCCGATTAAATTTTATCAAACATCGATTAATTTTAACCGATAACTCCCAAATCCACGCCCGATTTGTCTTCGACGACCAGGAAACCTTTTCGAGCCCACCTTTTTGTAAAAAGGTGGGACCAAAAACTTTTGTTAAGGGGGAAATTCTTTCTTGTTTGATTATTAACTTTAATTTTATCAGGGTTATGTTTCAGTTGAGAGCGTATTACCAACTATTATCTGGATCAATAGATTTTTGAGCGATGTCCGAATATCCCGGCACTGCAAACGCCCCCCACGTAGTGGGGTTTTGGGAAGTGCCGGAACCTGTCCATCCATGATGGTTTACAAAAAGGTCCTGGCAAACTGGTAGTGTAAGAACGTTGTTGGCAAAATGTAACCGCGGTTTTCTCAATTTTTTAAGCATTTGCACGCACCGTGCCATGTTTGCGCCATGTTTGCCCCTTGTCAAACCGTAAAAAAAATTAAAACTTTCCACCCCACAATTCTTGACTTTCACCTCTTCGGTAAATTATAATTTGAGTCACCATGAAAAATTTAATCTTAATCAGCTTTCTTATTACAGGTTCTTTGTTACTGAATTTTCAAGGTATAGACGCAGCCGAAAAGAAAGAGAACAAGATATCCCGGTTCCCTTTACCCGTACCAAGCAATTCGACAGGATACAAAACCGCACCCCGCGAAAACCGGGGCAGTGAAACAAACCCGTACCATGAACTGGGTATTCCTATCATCCAGAATTACATGATAAAAGATTTCATACAGGATTATCCCGATGAATCGGGCCAGGTCTTTTCGATTACCCAGGATCACCGCGGCGTAATGTATTTTGGACTCAACAACCACATCGCACAATTCAACGGTAAAAATTGGTTAATGATCCCTGTTCCTTCCGGATCGGTGCGAGATATGCAAACCGGCCGGGATGGTACGATTTATGTGAGTATGAATAGCGATATGGGCTGCCTGGCAGGCGATGACAGGGGAACTTTATCATATATTTCGCTGCTGAACAAGTTGAACATCGACAAAAAGGAACTATCCAGGATATATAGTATCCACCTTACCCCGGATTATGTAAACTTTATCAGTTCGAATATTATGTATAGATATCACGATAAAACTTTTGAAGTGACCAGGGATAATGCGCTTCGCGTCGGATATAATGTACACAATGTCGCTTATACGATCAACAAGAGGATTGGAGTAATCCTGGATGGAGTTATTCACCACATCCCTTATTTCGATAAAATAGACTTCGGCAAGACCATTGTGCTGCCGTGGAGTGACGACCGGGCGCTGATTATCAGCTCGCAAAAAGGGATGTTTATCCACGATCTCAAACGTTTCACCGACGCAATCAAGTCGAAGAACGCCGATCAGCCCATCGACTCTTATTTAACACCGTTTACTTCCGAGATCGATCCCTATATCCTCGAACATGGAGCTTACTGCGGAACCCCCCTGGACGATAAACGATTCGCAATCGGAACCAGCGGCGGCGGGGTCATAATCATGGACGATCAAGGCAGATTCGTACAATTGCTCAATGTCGAAAGCGGGCTCGTCAACGATTTGATTTTCAGCCTATTCGTCGATCAAACAGGAAATCTGTGGGTCGGTACAAATAAAGGAATTTCCTATATCGCTGTGAGTTCTCCTTTGACTATTTTCGACAATCACAAAAACTTCAACGACCCGTTATCGACCGCAATGAGATACGATGGAGTATTATACCTGGGAACAATTAACGGGGTCTGTTTTCTGCCACCTTACCGGGTGAATCAACCCATCGGCAATTACAAGCTCACTCGAATACAAAACTTGAAAGATCAGTGCTTTGGAATGCTCATCTACAAAGGAGCCTTCATCGCCGTATCCGGGAATGCTGTCATCCAGGTTACGGAACACATAACAAAATCGGTAATACAAATCGATCAATCAATCATATCGATGACTCAAACGAAACGGTTCCCCGATTATATTTTTATGGGGGTGGACCGCGGAATACAGGTAGTGAAACTGAAATCGAACCAAGACATACCCGGGAAATCGGTTCAATCTCAACCTATCCTGACAGGGGAAATAGTCTCGAATAAAGCATTAAAAAATATCGATGCAAATAATATTTATAGTATTATCGTAGATGAAAAAGGCGATTTATGGGCGCCTTCGAATCGAAAAGGGATATACCACATCCGTTGGCACGGGAAAGAGCTGGATGATCTCAAAATATTCAATTACGGACTGGAAGATGGGCTCCCCTCCCTGAAAGAGAATACCGTAGCTTCTGTAAACGGGAAGGTGTTTATCGGTACTAAAAAAGGATTATACCAGGCTGTCGAAGAACCGACAACTAAAAAAATACGAATCGTCCCGGAAAATACGTTCGGTATACTTTTTAACAGAAATGGAATTTCCATAACGGGCATTTTAACGGACCTCGATAAAAACCCCTGGATTATTACACCCAAAGGCGCGGGAATCATTAAACAAGACCCTGCAGGTAACTTCGTATGGGACACAAAGATAACAGGGCTGCTTTCAGGGAACCTGGTTTATTTATACCCGGAAACCGGCCAGATAAGCTGGTTAAGCACCCAAGAAGCGCTGTATCGTTATGATGCCGGGATACAAAAAAATTATAACCGGGAGTTTTTTACATCGATTCACAAAGTAGCTGCCGGGAGTGAACAGTCCAGGCGGATTCTTATCATGGGCGGGTATTTTGATTTAAAAAGTAATAAACCGGGAAAGCCGGGACGTGCGACATTTAAGCAGCCGCCCTATGAGTTATGCAGGTTGGAATACAGGGACAACTCCATTTCTTTCGAGTACTCCGCAACCTTCTATGAAATGCCTGAGAAGACTAAATATCGATACATACTGGAAGGTTTTAACAAAAATTGGAGCAATTGGTCCCCAGCCACTACCAAAGAGTATACAAACCTCCCGGAAGGCGATTACATATTTCGAGTGAGGGCACTTAATATCTATAACAAGATAAGCAGGGAAGCATCATATTCTTTCAGCGTACTCCCTCCGTGGACGCATACTTGGTGGGGGCTGTCGCTCCGGTTCATCGGCTTTGGATTGCTATTAACAGGGGGTATTTTACTGTATACCCGTAAACTCAGGAAACAGAAAGAAACCCTGGAACGGCTGGTCGCCGAACGTACACAACAACTTAAAGATGCCAGCCTGACCGATCCGCTGACAGGTTTGCGCAACCGCCGGTTTATCAGTGAAATTCTCCAGAATGATATCGATGCCTTTGTCAGTTTTAAAAACTATCTCCAACTGAGCAAGGAAAATAAGCGAAAAATGCACTCCGAAAATATCGTATTCGGTATTTTTATGATCGATATCGATCATTTCAAACAAGTTAACGATACATATGGACATGATGCCGGGGATCAATTGCTGCGACAATTAGCCCGGATACTGAAAGATATGGTCCGGCAGGACGATGCCGTTATTCGCGTGGGAGGTGAAGAATTCCTGGTGATCCTGAAGAAAAGTGAACCGGAATACCTGGAACGATTCTCTTTGAATGTTTTGGAGAAAATCGCCGCAACCGACTTCGAAATAGGAAACGGAATTGTTCTTAAGAAAACCTGTTCCATCGGTTATACTGCATTCCCGGTTTTTTCAGGCCAACCCGACCTCCTGTCTTTCGAGCAAAGTATCATGGTGGCCGATATGGCGCTTTACTATGCCAAACAACATGGCAGGAACCAGTCGGTATTTCTAACCGAAGGAGACCGCAGGCCAAATGAACGGCAGGAAATCCAGAAAGTTGTAACTACCCTCAATTTTTCCTTGAACGAAGGGTTTCTTCGCATTCCTACAAAAACACCCGCAAATTCGATAAAATTAAAGTGAAGAACGGGGAAGGTGCTTTATACCTTCGAGATGACATGAAAGAAGTTACTAAAGAACAATTCAAAGAGATTTACTTTAAACTAGGCGGCGGTACGGCCACGGGCTGGGGACTAAATTATTGGAACACATTCTTCGAGACTGAAAAAAGACCGGGGATGAAGTATCTATTGGAAATACCCAAAACACCGGAACATAAAAGAATGATGATCGTTACAGACTACGGCACGAACGAATATCGATTGTTCTTTTTGACCGAAGAAAGCGAAGAATCATTTTTCGAATTCCCGGACGCGACCCAGGAATAGGTGTTTTAATAGTTTCTTTATACTTGCTCTTAAAATCGATTACAGTTAAATCCTTGCTCGGAGCCAGGGTCGGTGCTTTACTTTTTGACTTTTCCAGGATTTTTCTGTTATTCGATGGCCTCGGAGAAAAGATCAACGCTTTCCGTCTCCTCGTTTTCTACCAGGTAATACAACTTTCCACCCTGCACTGAAAAACTCCCCTTCTCAACCAGGCTAAAATCGATTTTCGGCGATAATAATTGTTTTTTCAGCAGATTTCCTTTCAGGTCAAGGACCAGGTACTCGTTCCTATTTTCATCTGGAAACAGGAAAACATATAATTTACCATTATCTGCAGCAAAATTGGAAAATGCCGGGAAAAATACGGGGAAAGCCATGTCGTACATTGTCTTGTATTTTTTCCATTCGATTTCTCCAATACGGTTTTTAAACTGTGTTATAATCCTGTTCTTATCATCATTTGTGATTTTCTTTCTTTCATATTTTCGATCGATCTCGCAGATTTTATCTCCTGAGGCGCTGAACACTCCAAAATAGAAACCCCTGTCGGTTGAACCGATAATTAATTTATCTTTGTCTACAACTGCTTTAACGCAATCCCGGATCCACAAGATACTTTCTTTTGAACCGCCCCACCTTGAAAATTTAGTGAATTCAGCCTTGTAGATGTCTTTCTTTTTTGCGAGTTTAGAATCGAAGAGGCTAAAAACCTGGGAAGCTTTTTCATCGGTAGGTTTTGAAAAGAGATAACTAACGCCGACGAAGTTTGAGCCTAAAGGGATAAAGCTGCCTGCATCCGTTCCTGTGCCTTTTATTTCTTTGATCAGTTTCCCGGAGTTTGAAAAAAAACAAACTTTCGGGAAAGCGGAGACGCAGATAAAGTCAGGTCCGATGGTGATGCGGTTGATGCTCAAAAATTCCGCAGGGCCGCCGCCAAATTTTCCGAATTCAGCTTCTTTCTTGAAATTTGTTTTCGAATAGACCCGTATGAGGCGAAGTGCCTGGTCCCAGATGTAGATTTTATTAGTGCCGACAAGAACTGCGGGGGTTTTAAAGCTGTCGTTGAAAGAAGCTATTTTTGCAGGGTAAAGAAAGAGGCTGAAAAAGGTTAGTATTATCAGGGATAAAGATAATTTTTTCAGTTTCGCCCAGCAGCGAGTTGAGGTTTTTTGGGGTGAAGGAAGGTTATATCCCATTTTCAATTAAATCATATATTGCTTCGAGTCGTTGTTTTTTAAGTTTTCGTTCATCAAGAGATATTATATCAAAGGTAGTTTTTTTTTCAAGACATTTAACAAAAATCTTTTTTTTGAAAAGAAAAAAAGGGCAAGCAAGAAATATGCACGGAAAAAGAAACGGGGGACCCGGATTTTGGTAGTATGGCGCAGCGTAAATCGGATGGTGCAATTTTCTTAGAAATTGGCTGTTGCACAACAACAATTTCCAGGTTAATATATTCATGTGTTCAATGCCGGATTCTTTACCCTGTGTCAAAAAAACATTGAACCGAAAATAAATATAAAGGAGTCGATAAATGATCCTATTAAACCTTGACCGAACCAATAAAGTACCTCTTTTTCACCAGGTATTCGCCCAATTAAAACTTTTGATCGAAGCCAACACGTTGAAACCCGGTTTCCGAATGCCCCCCACCCGGGAACTGGCTAAAAATCACGGCGTCAATCGTTCCACCGTATATAAAGCTTACGAAGAACTGACAGCCCTGGGTTACCTGGAAAGCAGACCGGGTTCCTATTCCACCGTACGAAAACGCCACAAAATCGCCACAGAAGATCAACGGGCTAAAAAAGGCTTGATCCCGTGGGCCAAAAATTCCTCGGAAGAAGGCCGCACCCTTCACAATGCTTTCGAACGTTTCAAATCGAGACTCCCCGAAAACATCAACCCTTCCAACCTGGTTAACCTCGCTTCCCTCGAACTGGATACCCGCAATTTCCCTGTTGAAGCCTTCCGAAGATGCATCAATACCGTTATGGTGGAAAAGGGAGGACAATTACTCACTTACGGGGACTGCGCAGGATACAAACCCTTGAGAGAATACATCGCCCAAAGACTCCGCTTCCACGGTATATCCGTTAACTACGACGAAATTCTCATTACCAACGGCTCCCAAAACGCCATCGAACTGGTATTGAAACTCCTCACGGTTCCCAATAAAAATATCGCTGTCGAAATGCCCACCTATTCCAATGTCATCCCGTTACTCAACTACTTCAAAGCCAATATCGTCGGCATCCCTATGAATGAAACCGGCATGGACCTGGATCACCTGGAAAAAGTCCTTCAAAACCAGGATGTTTCTTTCATCTATACAATGCCAAATTTCCACAACCCTACCGGCATCACCACAGACCAAACCCACAGGGAAAAACTGCTGGGCCTCTGCGAAACCTATCGGGTCCCCCTGGTGGAAGACGCTTTCGAAGAAGAAATGAAATATTTCGGGAAAGTCCCTCTCCCCATTAAATCGATGGACCGCCTCCATATGGTGATCTACCTGGGAACTTTTTCCAAGGTTCTTTTTCCTGGAATACGCATCGGCTGGGTCGCCGCAGAAAAAGAATTCATCGAACGGGTTACCGCTATCAAAAAATTCTCCGACCTCTCTACCAATTCACTGATCCAGGCTGCACTCCATGAATTCTGCGAACAAGGATACTACACCCTCCATATTAAACGAATGCACAGGGAATACAGGAAACGCATGAACACCGTTATCGGTATGCTGAGAGAAAAGTTATCCCGGTTTCAACACGTATCCTGGACCGAACCGGCCGGCGGTTACCTCCTATGGCTCCAACTCCGAAACACGGGAAAAAACGAAAAACAACTGACCGACCTCTTCTACCATTATGGACTCATCCTTATTCCCGGTTCCCATTTCTTTCCTCCCCGCCCCGAACAGGCTCAAACGCATCAATTCCGCCTCTCCATTTCGACTTGCAGCGAACCTGAAATCCGCGAAGGAATCACACGGCTTGCCAACGCACTGTCCGATATTTATTGTGAAAAAGGAGAAAACCATGCTGCTTAATTGCAAACCAGGAATCATTTACGGACCGGTCAATTCCAGGCGACTGGGACTCTCCCTCGGCGTGAACCTCTTACCTCCCGGTGTTAAAACTTGCACTTTAGATTGCCTCTATTGCCAGTACGGACGAAGCAGTACTACTGGTATAGAAAAAATCGATGCCGCATCTTTCCCCTCACCCCACCGCGTCTGCGAAGCTTTGGAAGAAGCACTGTCCGGCCTCCTTCACCCCCCGGCTTATATCACTTTTTCCGGGAACGGCGAACCTACCTTACACCCTCGATTCAACGAGATCGTGGATGCAGTTCGAAACCTCAGGGACCGATGTTCACCCACTTCAAAAGTGGCAATTCTTTCCAATTCCACTACCGTTACCCGAACCCAAACCCGCGAAGCACTGGAAAAATTAGACATGAGAATTATGAAGTTCGACGCCGGTTCCGATGAAATGTTCTCCCAATACAACCAACCGGTTCGCGGCATTTCCCTGGACGAAATCGTCGAAGGTTTGAGAACTCTCGGTAATGTTACTTTGCAGTGCCTATTTAGCGGAGGACCGGATGGAAATGACCCGGATTTTCACGTAGAGGAATGGACCAGGAAAGTTAAAAAAATTTCCCCTCTGTTCGTACAGGTTTATTCACTGGCTCGCCAATCACCGACAGAAACACTCACACGCCTGCCTGTCTCCCAATTAGACGCTATTCGAAGACGCGTCGAAAATGAAAAAATCCCCTGCTCCACTTTTGAATAACAGTTGAAAATTACCGGGCAACCAATTCTCTATACTTCGCAGGTGTTGTCCCAAAAAAACTTCGGAATACCTGGATAAAATAATCGCACCGGCAAAAACCCATCCTGTTGGATACTTCTTTGATAGTTATATCCGAGTTGTCCTCCAATAAATACGCGGCGCGCATCAGTTTTACTTTGAAAAGAAAATCCTCGATGGTAAAACTCTTCCTCTCCTTAAAAGCGCGTGATAAATGAGACCGGTGTATTCCCAAAGTTTGGGCAATGTTATCGACAGTGGTAGCAGCCAATTCATCGATGTCTCGAGTTAATACATACTCGACGGCTCGTTCAGGTATGTTTCTCTCTTTCATAGGTGTACCCTCCTCGACAATTTGGGTCTTCCAGTAAAAGCAGAAAAGACCATAAAAATCTCCATATTTTTTTCGTGTTATGTTGTGTTGTAATTTTATATTGTGTAAGATGTACCGAAAAGGCAAGATTAAATTATACGATGATCGTTCAAGAATGTCAATATGCTTTTGAACTTTTCAGCAGTTCTGCGAAAATAAATTCAAACCTAAAAAGGCAAGTTAGCGAGCCGGTATTTTTTGTTTCAATTCATGGATAATCCCAGCATCTATCCAATATATACATGAATTGCCGTTCCCCGGCTGGAGATAGATTTCTTTCAGTTTCGCGTAAGAAAACCGTTCCCCCGGTGCAAACAAATCTTCCTTCGGCCGGTTGGACATGAAAAAGAAATACTTTTTATCCGGGGATACATACGGGGTATAACCGATTCCACCGGTCATATTGATTTTATTGCCCATATTGATCGGCCCCATCCAGGTATCGTCGGGGTTTCGAAAAACGATAAAATAGTCGGTGGCGCCAAAAGACTCTTTCAGACCCATAATACAAACGATCAGGTAGTCCTCGCCCGGGGAAATAAAGGCATTGAATTGGGATATACCCGCGTTAACCTGGGAAGGAAGTTTCTGCGGTTCCTGGTATCGATCGTTTACACAGCGCGAACGGTAAATCGCATTGCTTCGGTCCGGGTGCTCACGGGTGAAATAGAGCGTACGGTCTTTGGTTATCGAAGGAAAAAATTCATCGCCTTCCGAATTGACTGGTGATCCGAGGTTCTTGGGTTCACCCCAGCCCTCCCCTACCCGGTCCATTACCCAGATATCCATGTTTTTAGGCGTGGGGGGCCCGGCTTTTACTTCCGACTCTACCGAGGGTTGGTTTGAAGCAAAGAAAAACCTCTTCCCGCCAGGAGAAATACACGGTTCGATGTAGGTATACCGGGGATCCGATGCAAAAGGGGCGACTTCCGGTTCTGTCCAAATCCCATCCCGGTTCCGGGTCACCAATATCGTCGAATACTTGTAATTCCCGATTTCAATACAAAAATAAATCTCGTTACCATCCGGGGTCATGGCAATATCCCGCGTCGGCATACCTGTTGAAACAGTACCCGGTGCAAAAATCCGGGGTTCGGATCCCGGCGGCGTCTGGCCCAGGTAAGCACCTTTCAGAACCGGGCTTTTCGTTCCTGCATCGATATGACCCACCACCATCAACCCTAAAAAAACAATCGTTCCTATTTTGATTATTCGTCCCATCATAGCGGCATTCTCCTTTTTTTATTGTGAATTATTATTTTAAACGAAGGGAATAAATATTTCAAACCGTTATTTACCGGGGGTCTGCCTTTAAACGCTTGATAAATAAGGAAAACGGGAAAATTTTTTTATTGTTTGAATGTAATCGGGAAATTGTCTATAATTTCTATTATTTGGGTAAAAATAGTTGGGCTATACCAAAAATAGTTTTCTTTAAAAGCAACATAAATAAATGATTTGATAAAAAAATGACAGTAGAAAGAATAGTGTTTTTTTGTTACATGGCTCTCGGTGTTTGTGTAGGAATACCGCCCATCGAATGCTTTCCGTAAATCACTCGTTGATGGCTGTTAAACATAAAGTACGCCCTTATCAAAGCAAAGGGGAAAAATATACAAAAATTAAGGAGGAACCAACGATGAGTATATTGGAAACTGAGAACCTTGTATCATTTAAAGAAGGAAACATACCGGTGCTCATAACTGTCCCACACGGCGGGACAAAAAAACCGGAAGATATCCATGTTTCACGAACCGAGTCTAAAGGTTACAAGCCCAGGGATACGGAGAAATTCTCGACGCAGTGCGATGAGAATACCTATGAAATGGGGTTTCGATTGGCGGAAAAGCTGAAAGAAAAGATAGGCCTTCAGCCCTATTTTGTGGCAGCGGAGTTTGACCGGAAATATGTGGATGTGAACCGGGATAACAGGTTGTTGGGCCCGATGGAGATTCCACATGAGAATCATGCCTACGACAGCCCGGTAGGTCAAAAATACTACGACTTTTACCATGAGAAGATTCGTCAATATGTGGCTGACATCCGGCATCATTTCAAAAATGAAGGCCTTCTATTCGATATACATGGGTCTGTTCTGCAAGATAATAAAATCGTAGTAGGAATGGTGCTCTACGATCCTGCAGACTTCCAAAGGTATTTTCGAAGAGGTCACGTTTCGGTAGATCGATTGCTTGACCGTTTTGGGACCGATCCCCTTTATCACACTTATTCCGGTTTTTTAACCGCGATGAATGGAAAGCCCCTTCCCGGTGATATTCAAACCGAAGTGGTGCCAACGGATCGATTCCAGCGGGCCAGTCCTGCCGGGGGTTTCACTGTCATTACGTACGGCAGCAACCGTCCCAAAGGAATCAATGCGTTTCATCTCGAATGCAGCAGGAAACTTCGAACATTATGGCTGGGACATACCGAAGAGATTTATTCCGATGCCATCCTCACTCTTTACCGGAATATCATCGATGCCCCTTTTATTAATGAAACAATCTTTGCAGGTAAAAAAGAAGTGATCGGCTGCGGCAAAAGCAAACCCGAAAGTGTCGCTATCGAGTTTTCCCTCAATTATTCCCCCCGGAAAGACTACCCGTTTGTAGTCATCGTTCATACCCGGAATTCCTTCAATTGTCAAAACAAAGTGCCGGTTATTTTAAACGATCAACCCATCGGCGAAATGGTTTTGGGAAAGTCGGTCAGTATGTTTGAAGTCGAAAATAAAGGATGGTGCAAATTATCCAAAAAGAAGAACTTGATTAACATCTGTATAACAAAACAAGGAGATAACGACAATGGATCATATTTTGGATTCGAGGTTGTGAAAGTCAGTATTGTTTATTGTTATGCGACATTTTAGTTTTAAATTCTTCCAGCGATTTTTTTGTGTCCCCCATGCCTAAACAATATTATCGATATAAAAAGTGGGTTATTCGCCCCCCCCCGATTTCGGTAAATCCAGGGCTTTCCACATTTTTCCAGGGATTTCATCGATGATCGTTCCCCCTTCTCCGTTCTCCGTTCCCCAATTGTTAATTGATAATTGAAAATCGTTCCCCGTTACCCGTTGTCCGTTGTCCGTTCGTTTTTTGTCTCATCGGTCCCGATTGTGGAGAAGTTTAAAAACTCCTTGATTAATGTGCTGGCCTGGTTTAAAGTTTTTTCCGCTTCATCGAGGGGGATTAAAGCCCCGGGGTCGGTGATATTGTCTTTTGCCAGGGATACATTGCCCATGATAATAAAAAGAAGGTTATTGAAGTCATGGGCAATACCGCCGGCAAGCATCCCCACCGCCGCCATTTTTTCAGATGCCAGTGCCCGGGACTCTGCTTTTTTTCTCCCTGTTATATCTCTCATCATTCCCACCGATGCGATCGCTTCTCCCCTGTCATCGGTTAAAACGATTATATTGGCTTCCAGGGGTACGATCTTTTTGTCTTCCTGTATGAAATAGGTGGTCCAGTTATTCAACTTCCCTTTCGCTGTAAACGTATTCATAATCGTTTTTACGCCGGTAAAAAATTCATCGTTTAACCGGGCGGCTTCCCCTGTAGTCGTTTCATATTCCCCCGGTTGTTGGGGAGTAAAATGGGTGATATGTTTTCCTTTCACTTCATTGTCCGTATACCCCACCAATTCGAGGAAGGACGCGTTGGCACGCCGGATATATCCCCAAAAATCGCAAATCACAATGCAGTCCTGGGACCTTTCGATGATATTATCCAAAAAATCCTTCGACCGTTTTATTTCTTGTTCCGCTTCGATGCGTTCCGTTATTTTTAATTTGAGCTGCCGGTTGGTTTCCGTTAATTCTGCGGTACGCTTTTGAACCTCTTGTTCGAGTTTTAAGTTAAGATTATGGAGGATCGTGTAATCCTGCTGCTTTTGTTTCAAGTATAGAATAAAAAACGACACCGGGTACAGGCAAACCAGGTATTCGCTGATCATAATGTTCTCGATGAGACCGTAAGCAACGGAAAAATCATTGATGCCCCCGAGGACCACCGGGAGGAAAGCAATTATCCCAAATACTTTACTAACGACAGGATTGGGGCGAAGCGCAATCCGAGCCGTGGAATATAAGAAAGTAAGCATTAGCGAAACAGTAAATACCTTATAACCCAATTGGTTTGTCAGAAAGTAGTATTTAAATGTGGTGCCGGCAAATTCAACGACGACTGTCCGGGTTGGAAGTGTAAGAAAAAAGGACGTGGGAACCGTCAGCGCAACCAGTAGGGTTAACCTGGAAAATAATTTTGGAACCCGGCTCTTTATTAAATATATATCGTATATACAGAACAAACCAAATGATAGACACAGCATTAGACCCAACGAGCGTCCCCGTTGAAAGAAAAGCAGCGACCCGGGGGAATCGGAATACGACATCAGCAGCGCAAAAAATGCAAACAGGAAAGCGCCGAATACGGAAATAGAAAAAAACAAATAGATTTTTCGCCTGCGGGAGACAAAAACCGCCATGAAAAAATGATACACCGAGATGGTAAAAAGGACCGACAGGATGGATGTCAATAAAATTTGCTGGACATTCATACCTGTTCTCCTTTATTGTTTTTATCTGCGCTGCCGGCTTCGCGGGGATGAGCGGGAAGATAGATATACACTTCCGTGCCTTCTCCCTCCACAGATTCCACATGGATAAACCCGTCGTGCTTTTTTATGATCGAGTATGCGATTGACAGTCCCAAACCCATACCCTTTTGGGTTCCCCTCAGTTTTGTTGAAAAATAGGGATCGAAGATATTTTTAAGATTTTCCACCGGGATCCCGGTCCCATTATCCCGGATGCAAATTTTCAAGTATGCGCCGTCCTTTAAAGGCAGGTCTTCGCAAGAGTTTTTTGAATGCTGCGTGATAACTTCTCCCCGGATATTTATTTCTCCGCCCAGGGGCATCGCTTCTTTCGCGTTTTCGACAATATCCCGGAAAACGTGGCTCACCTGGCTTTTATCGATTTCAACCGGGCATACGTCGTCTTCAAACGAGTACGAACAACTCACCTTCGATCCGTTTAAAACCCTGTCCACCACTTCATGTATCAAACCTTCGATCCCGGTCGTTTCTTTAACCGGTTCCCCACCTGTAGAAAAGATTATAAACTCCCGGGTCAATTTGCTGGCCTGGCTCAGCGCTTTTCCTGCTTCGCTTAGAAAATTTAAAGCATCAGGGTCAAGGGCAGCATTATCTTTTGCCAGGGATACATTACCCATGACTTTGAACAGAAGGTTGTTAAAGTCATTGGCTATACTTCCGGCCAGTACTCCTATGGAAGCCATCTTTTGTGAGACCAGCGCTCGCTGCTCTGCCTTTTTTATATCGGTGACATCTCTCAGCACCCCTACACATCCGATTATTTTTCCTGTTTCATCGAATAAAAGAACAATGTTGGCCTCTACCGGGATAATCTTCTTATCCTTCCCCAGGAAATAAGTCGTCCAGTTTTCCAGCTTTCCATTATTGAACAACCTGCCCATCATCGTGTTTATGGTTTTTATAAATTCTTCACTTAAGCGAATCGATTCTCCCGCAGTCGTTTCAAATACTCCCGGTTCGCACGGGGTAAAATCGATTATATGTTTTCTATTAACCTCGCCGTTTGTGTAACCCACCATCCGGAGGAAAGAACTATTGACCCGGGTAATGAATCCTTCATTATCGGTCACAAAGATACAGTCCTGGGAACTTTCGATTATATTATCCAGGAACTCTTTCGATCGCTTCATTTCTTCTTCCGCCCGGGTATGTTCGGCGATTCCTACATTAAGCAGTTCATTGGCTGCCGTTAATTCTTTTGTGCGGTTTTGCACCTCTTCTTCCAATTTCAGGTTCAGGTTATGCAGCGTCGTGTAGTCCTGCTGTTTCTGTTTCAAGAAAAAAACAAAAACCGACAGCAGGTAACTAAAAAATAGGTATTCACTCAACATGATGCTCTTTAAAAAACCGTGGATAATAGCAAAATCATTAATACCGCCTATAATTCCCGGGATGAAGGCAAACGCCCCATAATACTTACTGATGACTGAATCCCGGCACCGTAAAATCTTCAAGAAGGAATAGCTGAAAAAAATAACGATTATGAGGGCATAAAGCGAATATGTCGCTTGCATCGTGGCAAAGCGGTATTGAAACACAGCGCCGGCAAATTGGATTTTGAGTTCATGGATGGGAAGGGAAAGAAACAACGATGTCGGAACCGTCACCCCACAAATAAGGCTAAGCCGGAAATATATTTTTGGTACCCGGGCGTCGGCGAAATATAACCCATATATCAGGAAAAACCATGACGATGTCCCGATCATTAAACCCAACATCCGCAGCCGGTGATAGATAACCAGGGACCCAGGGGAATCGGAAAAAGTCAGCAGGAGAGCAAAAAAAGAAAACATGGCACCCCCGAAGGTTGAAATAGAAAAATACAAATACTGTTTTTTTTTTACGGAAACAAAAAGTGCCATGAAAAAATGATATAGAGAAAGAGTCGATAATATCGATGAAATCGACGTAAGCAAAATTTGCTGCACAGTCAAGAGACCCACTCCTTTATCATGGGAATTTTTAAAGTTGTATTATTTGAAATTCAATTATACCATATTGAACAAAAAAAAAATATTCCACAAAAAAAACGCAGCAATTCTTGTATTGGAAATAGGGAGCGTGTCGGTGCCCCATTCGTCTCGCTCCCACAATAGTAATAACTTTTCCTGTTCCATGGGGAATAACCGGGCGGCCCGTCAGTTTTCCCGATAGACGAAAAATACCCAGTTTAAAGGGAATGTTAAACATCCCGAACCTTCCAACGTCTTTCTTCAGCTCCTCATCGGAGCTCTCGATATTGGGAATATACATCGTCCCATTTTTAATCACAGCGCGGTTATTTCCCATCGCATTGTAATAAGACGTCGTACACACATAGTTAAAATCCAGGTCATAGACATCCACCCGGTATTTTTTTTCTTTATCCTGGTGGGAGGTCCACGCAAACACCCGGTTCCCGTCGATATTAATACCGATCACCGCAGGGAAATAGCTCGATTTCCCCGTTAATTTTTTCAAGACGTTCTCATAACCCTGGATTTGCTGGATACACCCCTGGCGTGCAAGGAAGTTGAAATCGTGTTCCCCTATTTTTATTTTCTCTGCGTCTTTGAAGTACTCCTTGATTAACCGTCCGCCGGGATCGTATTTATAAATCCTGTAGTCGATGGTATCCGTGATATAGATATGGCTGTCATCATCCAGGTCAAAGTCCGGCGGTAAGTCCTGGAAAGGGGGGCGAATCCGTTGATTATCTTTGTGAAACGCCTGGAAGAGGTTTTTTTCGATATCGGCTTTATACAGAGTATAGGTATGGTCGCGCGGCGTATGGACCATGATAAACAGGTTGTCGTGCGGGTCGAATTTCATAGTGATCACGTAGGATTCTTCCGTGAAACCAAAATCCCGGAATTGGAAATCTTTCCCGTTATTTTTGAAGAGCAGCCATTTTCGTGCCCCGTTGCTGCATGCTGCCAGGTTTCCTTTCGAGTCTGCCGTATAGAGGTCTTGCCATCCCGGGTACAATAAGGATGCATGGTGGATGCCGCCGAATGAGAGCAGGTAACTCCCGTTTTTGTCGAATTTATCGATTTTGAAGCCGTCGGTGTCCGTGATGTAAATGTTTCCCCCGCTGTCCACCGCATAAATCCAGACCGATTTGTAATTCCCCGTTTTCCAGGTATCGTCGTCGGAGCCGATGGCGCGGGGAGGTGTACCCGGATCGAAGAAAGCCACCCGGTTGGTTTGATGGCGGTCTTTTAGACCGCATGCCATCATGACGGCACATAGGTATAATATTAAAAGAAAAATCCTATTTGATATCTTCCGCATGTAATTCCCACTCCTCGGTTTCTTCGTTCTCATATACATAATAAAATTTATTATCGGCAATCACACATCTCATGTTTTCAAGATCAATTAAAGATGATACATAAGCCCGTTTGATAAATTTCCCCTTCCAATCCGCAATATAAATCTCTCTCATTTGGCCTTTTTTGTAAAACGTAACGAAATAGACCTTCCCATTATCCAGGGTCGCGTATTGGAAAGGGGGGTAATACTCCGGGAAATCAAGGAAATAGTAATCATCAGTCGCTTTAAATGCGGCGATACTTTCCAAATCTTCTTTAACCTTCTTCTTATTGTCTTCAGGTACTTTAATTTTCTCATAATCCAACTGAATCCGGCTGATACGATTCCCGTTGAAATCGTAGATTTCCGCAAACATCCCCCGGGTGGAATCCGGTACGAAAATCCGGTCGCCTTTAATCGCATATTTCCTACATTCTCCATATGGAGAGTACGGTATCTTGTTGTTTTTTTTCTTTTTATGCGGGGATGTGTATATATACACGACTTTTTTGTGTTGGATGCCCTCTTTTTCGGTATAGGAGCAGATAGAAAGCTCGTGGTAAGCATTAGTCTGGTCCTGCGTGATACTGTGGGTTAAATAGTTCTCTCCGATGGGGGCGAAAAGATATAATTGGGGTTTTGAAATTCGAAATTCCTTAATATAGTCCCCGTTGTGGGTAAAAAACATGCACTTTCCTAGCCTGTAAAGGCAAAAATGGTCCGGGTAAATAACCATACATGGGAAGATGATGGTTTCGCCCGGTCCGGATCCATAGCGAGATGCTTGTTTGATGTAGCGGAAAGGGTTCAAGGAGTAAATATCGACGTGAACTTGATAATCGATGGCGTAAACGTAGTTCTTATAGATGAACAATTCTTCGAATTTTGATACTTCAGGCATGTTTCCCACTTTCCTCGCAAACATCAGGTTAAGAATCGACAACCCGACGACAATAATAGTAACAATAATTATTTTTGCTCTTATCATATATACCTCCTTTTATTCAGTTTCATGATAAAATCGAGCACTAAGGCACAACACACAAAGCATTTGAGAAGATTAAAGAAACAGCGGCCAGGATGCCTGGCCGCTGTCATACTTTTGTTGATGATAATCATCACGTTGAAACGTCGTTTACTGGATCGGTGCCGGGTGTCCAAACTGGCATTTAGCAGGGTAATTCGTTCCCAAACTGGTGCATGTGCAGGTAACAGAGCCACTGCAGTCTATTCCACTGGCGAAGCAATTTGTATCATCACTACATCTGAATAAACTTGCATCTACCTGGTTGAAAAAAATCTGGTAGGTGCACAACGCGCATGTCAACGCTGCAAGGATGATCAACCCGATTAGGATCAAGGTCGGTTTTCTCATTGTATTTTAC
>Ga0209593_10000503_pt1 | contig 18406 bp, 16 predicted proteins | sample PPLLaktember2015_3_FD_187260 | JGI IMG/M metagenome (GOLD analysis project Ga0209593, IMG submission 187260) | Freshwater sediment microbial communities from Prairie Pothole Lake near Jamestown, North Dakota, USA - PPLs Lake P7 Core (6) Depth... | ecosystem: Environmental > Aquatic > Freshwater...
ATTTACCCCGTATTATAGTATTATTATCCTATGGAAAAGATGAATCTTGCCGATATTTACTATTTTGGATTGGAAGGAGGTGCCCCTTATGCCTAACGCCATTCTTACCGGGAAAGAAGAGACTTTCAGAACTTTCGGAATTCGCGTGAATCAACATATCAGGTTAGAATCCCTTATAACCAGGATAAAAAAACAATTTGAAAAAGAGCATTTCGACACTAAAGATGTTGGCCGGGAGATCGCCGAGGGCCTGCATGCTATAAAAGAAGGTAAAGTAGACCGCCGCCATTGGAAAAATATATTAGATGAAATTTAATATAGTATTTCCCGAACCGTTTAAAAGGAAATTAAAAAAACTCAAAAAAAAGTATCCTCATGTGACAACCGACCTGGGAGATTTATTGCCTCATTTAAAAATACGACACGCGCCTCTATTCCAGCAAAAAACGACGAATACCCGGACCATTCTTGACTTTAAACATATTCTCCCGCCATTGATCTATACAAGCCATCCGGGTAATGGTTCCCAGGATACGGACATGCAAATCCGGTTCATGCTTCGGAGAAAGCAGTAAAAACATAATCCGCGCCGTATTCCCTGAACCGGGATCATGGATAGCAATACTGGAAACTCCGACAGCAAGCACAGGATAACCCAGGTTTTCAATGCGCGCATGAGGAATGGCGATATCTTCTCCCACGAAAGTCGATCCTTGCTTCTCACGCTCGAAAATCCCCTGCCTGGCACTTTCGTAAGAAACCGCCGGATTTGTATCGCAGCAAGCGGAAAGTAATTGTTCAATAGCCTCTTCCTTGTCGATAACCCGGTTCCATATCATGGTCTGGGCATTCGATACCAATGACTCCCACAATTTTTGTTCATCGTCGAAACGTTTTTTCTTCTTCTCTTTACCGGCACCCGGCTTGGGAGTAATGACCTGTGCGGATTCTTGCTGCCCAGGTATTTCCCGCGTATCCAGGCTGACCACCGTGACCCCGCTGCGCTCCCGGAGCAGTTTTTCAGTAATACCCGATTCGCCTTTCAATTTTTGCCAGAAAGAGGGTTTTCTACCCGAAGAACCCACTACAATATGTCCGACCCGGTATTCTTTCGCGAATTGCAGGATCGTTTTGGCAACATCGTCCCCTTTATATGTGAAAATGGTTGCACCCAATTGTTGGGCCAGGATCAACATTTTAGATAAAAAGCGTTGAGTTTCCGAATCGATCTTGGTGGGGCTTTCGGCGGATGTTTGGACGTAGAGGGCGTACCAGTTCCTGTTCAACCGTCCCGCTAACCGGGAAGCGTACCGGAGCAGGGCTTCGCTGTTGGGGCCTTTTGAACTCAAACAAGCCACAACCTGGTCCGGGCTGGCGGTGGTTTCGTCCGCGATGACGTCGCGCTGCCGGGAGTCCAATTGGGCGGCCAATTCTCTTAAAGTCAGTTCCCGCAGTTGTTCCAGGTTGGACGATTTAAAGAAGTGGGCTAGCGCCGTTTCGATATTTTCAGCGAGGTAAACTTTGCCTTCTTTGATCCGGCGTTGAAGGTCTTCGGTGGTGATGTCCACGTTGACGATTTGGTCCGCTTCCGCGATGACCCGGTCCGGGATTCTCTCCCTGACTTTAACGCCTGTGGCGCGCTCTACCGTTTCATAAAGGCTTTCCAGGTGTTGGACGTTAAGCGTTGAAATCACGTGAATCCCGGCGGACAGGACTTCTTCTACATCCTGGTAACGTTTCGAGTTTTTGCTTCCCGGCACATTGGTATGGGCCAATTCATCGATCAAAACAACATGGGGTCGCCGGGTGAGGATGGCTTGTAAATCCATTTCTTCAATATCGATGCCGTGGTATGTGAGGCTTTTCCTCGGGATCGATTCCAGGCCCGCGAGCAAATCGCCTGTTTCTTTTCGCCCGTGGGTTTCCACATAACCTGCGACAATATCGATGCCGTCTTCTTTAAGCCGTTGAGCTTCCATCAGCATTTGGTAGGTTTTTCCTACCCCGGCACAATAGCCCAGGTAAATTTTAAGTTTTCCCCGCTGGGCGCGGCGGATCATTCGAAGAAAGCTTACTGCGCGATTTTCATCCATATTAAAATCCTCTTTACTTTAAAAGCCGGGGGTTTGATATCCCTGCTTTCGTTGCTTTTTCGATTTTATCCAATTCCAGGTTTATTTCCAAAACGTTGACTACCGGTTTTGAGTTTAAGAAATACCCGGGTTTTGCGGCGTTCTTTTCCATGAGATGGAGAACGGTTTCGAGGTTTAAGTGCCGTTCGGATGCGATTCGTTTCGCCTGGAATTTTGCTGCTTCTAAAGTGATATGGGGATCGAGGCCGCTGCCTGAAGCGGTGACAATGTCGGGTGGAATACCGGTGCAATCCGGGATACGGGTATGAAGCGGTGAAGGGAGTGTGGCGATTATTTTTTCAGCCCTTGAGCGAATTATGGGGTTTGTGGGGGATAAATTACTGCCGCCGGATGCGGAGGCATCGTAACCGACTGCCGAGGGACGGGGTTGGAAGTACTGGGGTTTTGAAAAACCCTGGGCGAGAAGGGAGCTGCCGATGATTTGTCTTTGCTCATTATAAACCAATGATCCGTCGGCGGTACGAGGTGTGACAACCTGGGCGAAAGCCAGGACCAGGGCGGTATACAAAAGGCCGCAAACGATTAACGCTGCCATGACGATGCGGGCGGATGCCCCCATTAATGCCGCGGTACATTTATAGGTTTTATGAAGATTTTGTTTCATGGGTACTGCCTCCTAAAATAAGCCGGTCAAACCGAGTATCATATCGATGGTTTTAATACCGATAAAGGGAGAGAGGATACCGCCCAAACCATATATAAGCAAATTTCGTCTCAATAGTGCGTTTGCCCCGGTGGGTTTGTACTTGACGCCGCGGATTGCAATGGGGATTAATAATGGAATAACGAGGGCGTTGAAAACCAGGGCCGAGAGGATGGCGCTTTGAGGTGTTTTCAAAGCCATGATGTTCAAAGAAATCAATTGGGGTAAGGCGAGGGTGAACATAGCCGGGATAATGGCAAAGAACTTGGCTGCGTCGTTAGCGATGGAGAACGTGGTTAAAGCGCCTCGGGTCATGAGGAGTTGTTTCCCGATCTCGATGACTTCGATGAGTTTAGTCGGGTCGCTGTCCAGGTCTACCATATTCCCCGCTTCTTTGGCTGCCTGGGTCCCGGAGTTCATGGCGATACCGATATCCGCCTGGGCCAGTGCCGGGGCGTCGTTGGTTCCATCTCCCATCATGGCCACTAACCGCCCGTTTCGCTGTTCTTTTTTGATATAAGCCAGTTTATCTTCGGGTTTCGCTTCGGCGATCGTATCGTCCACACCTGCTTGTTGGGCTATGGCGGCAGCGGTAAGTGGATTGTCCCCGGTAACCATGACAATGCGGAGTCCCATATCCCGAAGGCGTTTGAAGCGGTCGCTGATCCCGGGTTTAAGGATGTCCGAGAGGGCGATGACCCCCAGGATTTCTTTATCTTCCGCGACGACAATGGGAGTACTGCCGCTGCGGGCAATGTCATCCACGAACCGGTTTAACGAGGGTGGAATTGTGCCGTCTTGGCCGGTAATATAATCCCGTATGGCGTTGGATGCTCCCTTTCGAAAACATTTTCCATCAGGGGTGTTCAAACCGCTTAACCGGGTTTGGGCTGAAAAAGGAATAAGCTGCGCTCCCGGTAATTCCATGGGGAAGTCGTCGCCCAGTTTCTTTTTACCCAGGGTTACTATAGAACGGCCTTCGGGTGTTTGGTCTCCAAAGGATGCGAATAAAGAGGCTTTGATTAATTTCTCCACGGGTTGGCCGGGTACGGGGTAGTATTCGGAAGCCTGGCGATCTCCCAGGGTAATGGTGCCGGTTTTGTCCAATAAAAGGGTATCGATATCGCCGGCCAGTTCTACGGCTTTACCGCTTTTAGCCAGGACATTGGCAGAGAGTGCGCGGTCCATACCGGCAAGCCCGATAGCGGAGAGCAGGGCGCCGATGGTGGTGGGGATCAAACAAACGAGGAGGGCGATCAGGGTGGGAATGGGTATCGCGACGCCGGAATAAAGCCCCATAGGCCATAAAGATGCGGTTACTAAGAGGAATGCGATGGTTAAACCGGCGAGGGTAGTGGTCAAAGCCAACTCATTGGGTGTTTTTTGACGTATCGCTCCTTCAACGAGAGCGATCATGCGATCGAGGAACGAATCCCCGGCTCCAACGGTTACGCGGATTTTAATTTGATCGGAGAGGATGCGCGTTCCGCCGGTTACACCGGAACGGTCCCCGCCGGCTTCGCGAACCACAGGAGCAGATTCGCCGGTAATGGCAGATTCATCCACCACTGCTGCGCCTTCGATAACCTCCCCGTCGCTGGGAATAATTTCGCCTGCAAATACCAGGACAATATCGCCCTGTTTCAGGTCGGTGGAATTAACAAGGAGGATTTTGCCTTCGGTTATTTTCCTGGCGATGGTTTGCTGCCGCGTTCGTTTTAGTGTATCCGCCTGGGCTTTGCCCCGGGCTTCGGCCAGGGCTTCTGCGAAATTAGCCATAAAAACGGTCATCCAGAGTATCGACGCCACCATGAACGTATAGAGGATGTTTTTCTCATTGTGAACAATATCCAATATTAAAGATAAGGTAGTGAGGAAAGCGCCCAATTCCGTGATAAACATCACGGGGTTTCGAGCCATGATGTTGGGTTTAATCATTTTAACGGCGTGTTTAAAAGCGATGCGGGCCAATTCCTTGTCGAAAAGCGCCGCTTTGCGGGCTTTTCTCCGTTTGAGTTTGGCTTGCACGGTATTATTATCGTAATTCTTTATATGTCGATCATTCATAGTCGTTCTCTAAGTTAAAATATACAGGTTTGTATCTAATCCGGATTCACCATCAGTTTGTCAGCCATCACGATGGGCACCTTTTTGTAAACCATCACAGACGGACAGGTTCCGACACCTCCCAAAACTTCCTATTATAATAATTAAAAGTTTTTGGAGGTCCAGGAACCTTTTTTTAAAAAGGTTCCTGGTCGTCGAAGACAAATTCGACGGTGGATTTTGGCTAACGTGCTTCTTTTTCATAATGGATACCTAAACCCGGCCAGGTGCTCCGCGATGGGGCCCAGTACTGCTGTAGGTAAAAAAAGCAGTGCGCCGATGAACACGACGCTTCCCAATATGACAAAACCGAAAAGAGGGGTATCGGTGCGAAGCGTTCCGGTGGTTTCCGGCGATGCTTTTTTCCCCGCTAAAGAACCGGCAATGGCGAGGGGAATAATAATCGGGATATACCTGCCCAACAACATGACAATCCCGGTAACGATGTTCCAGGGAGCGGTATTATCCGCTAAACCTTCGAAACCGGACCCGTTATTGGCGGCAGCGGAGCTGAATTCATACAGGATTTCGGTGAAACCGTGGGGGCCTGGATTGTGGATCGTGCCTGTTCCCCATTGAGTTGCGGCAAACAAAGCGGTTCCTCCTAAAATAAGAAAAGGGTGGACCAGGAGTGCCAGGATGGCGAGTTTCATTTCGTGGGTTTCTACTTTGCGGGTTAAATAAGTGGGGGTGTGTCCGACCATCATGCCGCAAATGAAAACGCCGATGATAATGTAAAGAAACATATTGATAAACCCGACGCCTGCGCCCCCGAAAGCGACATTCAACCACATACCGGCCAGGGTAATCAAACCGGTTAAGGGATTGAGGCTGTCGTGCATCGAGTTAACGGATCCGCTGCCGGCGGCTGTGGTTACTGCGGCCCAATAAGGTCCGGCATGGGGCCCGAAGCGCAGTTCTTTTCCTTCCAGGTTCCCGGTACCGGCTGCGACGGGGAGTCCTTTCAAAGCCAACGTGGGTTTACTTTCGAAGTAAATGGACGTACCGATTTTTAAAACCAGGAGCAGGAGCATTACCATGAAAACAACGGCTGCATGGCGTTTTCTACCGGTTATTCTCCCGAACATCCAGACACATGCCATGGGGATGAGGAGTATACTCGCGCATTCGATGGAGTTCGTGAAGAACGAAGGGTTTTCGAAGGGGTGAGCGGCATTGGAACCGAAAAACCCTCCGCCATTGGTGCCGAGTTGTTTGATGGCGACAAAAGCAGCCACCGGGCCGCGTGCAATGACCTGGACAGCCCCTTCGATGGTTTTGGCGACAGCGGCTCCCTTCAACGTCATGGGAACCCCCGAAAGAACAAGTATTAACGATAGTACCGATGCGAAGGGCAGCAAGATTAAAAAAGTGGCTCGAAGGATATCGCGGTAAAAATTTCCTAATTTGACATTACCGGCCAAACCCCTGGCTAAAGCAACCAAAGCGGCGATCCCGGAAGCCGCGGAAAGAAACTGCAAACACATTAAACCGAATAATTGGGAAAAATAACTGAGGGATACTTCGCCGGAATAGTGCTGGAGGTTGGTATTGGTGACGAAGGAAACGGCGGTGTGGAATATGAGGCTGGGCGAAAGGGGGCCTTTGTGGTCGGGATTGAGAGGCAAAAGGTGTTGAAACGATAATATGAGGCAGGAAACAGCCAGGATAATGGCATTGAAAAGCAGCAGGGATAAACCGTATTGTTTCCAGTCCTGCTCGACTGCGGTATAGGGTCCGCCGATTTTCAAGAATAGAACCTCGATTTTATCGCGGAACCGGTTTTTATTTCCTGGGGGATTCATGGCGCAAGTCATGGTTTTTCCAAGGGGGTAGGACATTAAAACCGCCAGGCTTAACAGTATTATAAAATATAGTATTATCATCATTATCCTCAAAACCGTTCAGGGTGAATAATAACGTATACGAGGTAGACTAGACAAAATATCAATAATATGAGTGAAATCCACTGCATTTGGGTCTCCTTATTTTTATAATGAAACACCCGACGTGTTATTATCATGGTAAAGGGGTAAAGTAAACCAGAATTGAGAACCTGTGCCTGGGGTACTTTCGACCCCCACTTCGCCGGAGTGAGCGCGGACGATTTCTTTAACGATTGCCAGTCCGAGTCCTGCTCCCGGTTGGTATTCATTGGATGGAACCCGGTAAAATTGATCGAATAGATGTTTCAAATGCTGCTGCGGGATTCCTGGGCCCGTGTCTTCAACGGTAAAGCGAACGGTATTCAATTCAACCTGGGCTTTAATATCGATGGAACCGCCGGGGTTGGTATAGCGGAGGGCGTTTGACACCAGGTTGGAGAAAACGTGGCGGATTCGAACCGGGTCTGCTTTGACCGGCGGGATATCGTCGGGCACATGATTCATTAAAGAGATGCCTTTATCTTTGGCTTCGGTGAGGAAAGGTTCGATGCCGTCGTTTACCAGTTGTTGGGGGGATACCGGGAGTAGGTCCAGGTTTGTTTTGCCGGTTTCCATCCGGTTAATATCGATGAGGTCGTCCAGGATGCCGGATAATCGTTCGCTGTCGTCCCGTGCAGCCAGGAGGAGTTCGGTTTGTTTCTCGTTGATGGGGCCGACCCGTCCTTCGAGCAGCAGGTGAACCGACATGCGAAGCGACGTCAGCGGGGTTCTCAGTTGGTGAGAGACGGTGGAAACCACTCCTTGTTTGAGTTCTTTTTGTTCGAAAACCTGGGTCACATCGCGGAGGATGATGGTGGTCCCGGTGTATTCGCGGGGCTCGTGTTCGGAGTAAATGGGGATGGCGACGGGTTGGAAGAAGTACTCGCGGTTCTCGATAAAAAGTTGGATAAACCCTTTATTTTCGGTCCATTCAACCACGTATCCGTTTTGAGAAGCATGTTGAAGAAGGGTGATTAACCAATTATATCCCAGGTCGCGTGCGCAAGCGCCGGGTTTTAGTCCGAAGTGTTTGTCTGCGGTTTCCGTAGAGAAATCGATGCAGCCGTCCAGGTTGAATACGGCGATGGCTTCGGGTAAAGCTTTGAAGACTTCTTCGGTTGCTTTTCGAGAGCGAACTAAATCCAGGTGTTCGTTTCGCCGGACTTCTCGCAGTGATGCCGTCATGGCGTTGAAGGCGTCCGACAAACGTCCGATTTCGTCGTTGGATTCGCTTTTTAAAACAAGGTCCAGGTTTCCTTGCCGGATTTCGTTGGTGGAATCGATGAGTTTATGGAGGGGTTTAAGAATCCATCGATGGATCAGCAAGCTGAAAAGCAGGGCGATACAGGCGCTAACCAGGATTACCGTCAGCATTTTCCTGTGTGCGGAGGCCGCTTGTTTGCGAGCTGTATTATTGGCGTCGCTCATGTTTTTCTGGTTCATTTCCAGGATTTCTTGCGAGATTCCTTTTATTTTTTTAAAGAGGGGTAAGAACTGTTTAAAATAATTGGTCCGGCGGAGTTCCAGGGGGAGTCGTGTATCCGTGACCAGCGGGATAGTATCCCTATAGACCTGGAAAAGAGCCTGGATTTCGTTTGCTTTCTCTTTTTCTCCGGGTACAGTGATGTTACCCAGCTCGATATCCAGGGCTTTTAGGAAGCGGGTGGTATAGGCGTCCACATAAAAGCGTCCTTCGGTTTCGCTGCCCAGGAAGAAGAATAAGACGCCGCTGTCGATTCGTTCGATGGATTCTTTCATTTCCTGGCAAGCGATCACGCTCCGGTAGTTTTCCCGTAGGATAACGTCGATAGCGCGGCCCAGGTCGTTGATTTGCGCCATGGTCATAATACCTATGGCAGCAACCACAGCCAATAAGCCGCCGAAGCCCAACATGATTTTTTTTCTTATGCCTATCATAGCGGTGTACCTCTTCTTTTCTTTTAGCATAAAGAGTGCCAAAATGGATAATTAATAGGGACAATGCTTTAGAGAAATCCCGGTAAAAAAAATCTTGTAAAAAGCAAGGAAAGGGGTAATATCGGATTGCATTTTGCAACCACCGTAGTGGGGTTAAATGCCGTACTGTTTGCGTTTTCTCCAGAGAGTGGCTTGATCGATCCCCAGGGTTTCTGCCGCTTCCTGGAGGGATTTGGAAACGCTTAATACCCGCCTTATATGGTTTTCTTCGACAGTAGCGAGGGAAACCGGGTCGCCCAACCGGATGGGGAGAGTGTGTGGGTAAATAGACGGCGGTAAATACTCGACGCCGATGATTTCGCTTTGGCAGAGGATAGCGGCGCGTTCGATAACGTTTCGAAGTTCCCTGATATTCCCGGGCCAGGAGTATCCTTTTAGCGCTTGCATCGCCTCAGGGGAGAAACCCCGGATCATTTTATGGTTTTGGGCGCTGAAGAAGCCGAGCATGTTTTCGGCAAGGGGTTCGATATCTTCCGGCCGGCGGCAGAGGGGTGGTAAATCGATCTGGATAATGTTGAGGCGATAAAAGAGGTCTTCGCGAAAGCGGCCTTCGCTCACTGCTTTTTCGAGGTCCGTATTGGTGGCGGTAATAATCCTCACGTTGGCTTTTCGTGTTTTTTGATCTCCCACACGTTCATACTCGCGGTCCTGGATGAAACGGAGGAGTTTGGGTTGAATGGATAGGTGCATATCGCCGATTTCGTCCAGGAATAAAGTTCCGCCTTCGCTGGCGGAGATCCTGCCGGGGTTATCGCGGATAGCGCCGGTGAAAGCGCCTTTAACATGGCCGAAGAGTTCGCTTTCCAGTAATTCCGGGTTTAAAGTGGGGCATGAGACGATGCCCAGGGGTTTATCTTTGCGGGGGCTCCATTTATGGACAGCGCGGGCCAGGACAGTTTTCCCGGTGCCGCTGGGTCCCCGGAGCATGATAACCGCTTCGGAGTTAGCGACCTGGCGTGCCAGTTCAAGGTTTTTTTGAACAGTTGGGTTTTGAGAGAAGAAAGAAATCCCGGGGCTGAGTCTTTCGAGGTCTTCCTGGAGGGTAGAGATTCGGTTTTCCATGCTGCGGAGTGCTGCGACTCTTTCAGTCACCATTTCCACTTGTTTGGGGGTGAAAGGTTTGGGGATGTAGTCTGTAGCGCCTAGTCGCATGGCTTCTACAGCGGTATCGATGGAGGCGTAAGCGGTAATCACGACGATTTTAAGCCAGGGGCATGAGGTGTGTAAAATGGGGATCAGGTTCATCCCGTTTTCTGTTCCGAGGCGTAAGTCCACGAAAGCGAGGTCAAAGACTTTATGTTCGGATTCTTCTTGAGCAGCGCGTATATTGGAAGCGCCCACCACGTCATGGCCCAGGGATTCGAGGCAAACGGATAGAGTTTTCCGGATATTTGCTTCATCGTCCACCACCAGTATATTTAGGTGGCATACAGTGTTTGGCTTTGAATTTAGCATTATTATCCTTGTTTTGGTTAAAGGTTCTTGCGGGGTCCCGGTTCATGCTTCCGGTTTTTAATACCGGTTTTTCAATCAATCGATAATCATAACTCGATTAGCCCGGGGAAATCGCCTTTTACCGGTATTAATTTTAATTCTTATTTTTATTAATATCAAGGGGTAGGAATAGGAGTAAGGGCCGGGCATGCCCGGCCCCTACACCCATTTAGTTGCAATTCATCAATCATCCAGGAAAATTTTCAGGTGAGAATGTGTCTTTGAACATATATTAAAAAAAAGCCCCGACTGGTTTGATTTTTTTATGATTTTATGTTAAATATTTAAGTATGACAGAACTATTTAGCGAAATAGCGAATTCAGCATTAGGGCTCTCGGTGAAGGAGCGGGCACAACTTGCTCACGTTATAATTGCCAGTATCCATGATGACCGAAGCGAGTTGCCTTCGGCCTGCGATAATGAGCTAAAAAAGAGAGTCCAGGATATTCGTCGCGGTAGAGTGAAAGGCATTCCTGCTGAAGAAGTATTTGCAAAACTTGAGGAAAAATACCATTGAAATCCATCCTCTTTCATCCGCAGGCAGAGATAGAACTTGACCAAAGCATAAAATTTTATGAGGGAATTTTTCTTGACTGTCCCCTTTTTGCTTACTTTCCTGGGATGGTCAGGCTCCGTGTTTAGTGGACGTTGTGGACAGGTGGACCCAGTGGACTGTGTGGACTGTGTGGACTCAGTGGACGTTGTGGACTGTGTGAAATTTTCTTGACTGTCCCCTTTTTTCCCTCGGAACTATCCCCCATTGTCTGCCTATTTCAGTTCAATAAAACCCTTCCGAAAAAGAACAGGCAAAAAAAGTGCCCCACAAAAGATTTTATTATAGCAAGAATCATGCCAAAAAAAGCCGCGTTCCGAGCTCTGAGCGCCGGTCGCACTACAAAAAGCGTCATCGTTCTATAAAATTTAGACAAAATCGGACAAAATAACGCCGACGTTGAGTAAAATATCTCCGGTGTTAAAGCTATTTTCGCCGATGTCCCTTAAAATAACTCCGAAATCCAGGCAAAAAACGTCAACGTTGCAGTTCCGAGCCCCGATTTTGTAGAGCTCAGAACACCGACGTCGGAGTTCTGAGAAGCAAAAGCGGAGAAAAACGATCCGAAAGCGGAGAAAAACGCTCCGAATGCGGAGAAAATAAGGTCGATTTCCGCGTTATTTTCTCCGATTTTTAGAAAATACTATAGAATGATGACCTTCAGAGCTCCGACGATGAGGTTCGGAGGTCAGATTGATGCATTTTTTGGCATGTTTCTTGCTATAATTCTCATTTTCACGAAAATATGAGGGCAATCTACTAAATTAAAAGGGTCCTCGGAGCCTATGGCCGGCGGAGCAAATTTTCTTGACTGTCCCGAATGCCGCTAAGTTAAGACTAATATTCTTTGAAATTAAAGTAACGGGGCTGTTTTTGTTTGGGGCAGACACATCGGTCTGCCCCTACGGAAATTTTCTTGACTGTCCCCTTTTTTTTAATTCGTGAAAATTCGTGTAATTCGTGGGCTTTCTTACATTTCAACCAAAATGTGATTCAAAACGGTTTCGCCATCATTGCTGCGATGAAACGCACGAAAAACCTTGATCCTATTAAAACCAGAATCCACGGTATCGATTCTCTCCTTTATTAACGGTGCGGTTTTATAGTCCATTTTTTCAATATGTTCGAGGTACTTGCGGCTGAAATCGACAAAATCCTTCACCGTGGAATTTTTCTAGCCTGTCCCCTTTTTTTCCCCCCCGGTTCCCTCCACGAGCTCCGCAAAAAATCCAACAGGCGATTGTTTATACGCATATTTCATGCCAAAAAATGACGATTGCAAAGCTTCGAACGCCCCCCACAGACCCAAAAAAGTCATCGCTTGAGATAACAAGAAAATCTTTGCTTCAAAAAACGCAAAAATCGAAGTAAAAAACAACAAAATCACAGGTTTAATCACCAACGGCTCGCTTCTAAACTTCGATTTTATGGACTTCTAAACTGCGATAACGCAGTTAATTGCTCGGATTTTGATCTTTTTCCCTCGGATTTTTGAAAAGATCGGTCAAAAGATGACATTTTGAACTCAGCCGAAATAGGTTTGAACTCCATGCAATGATATTTTTGGCATGATTTTTGCGTTAAGAGAGGAAAAGGCTGCCACAATTATTCGATAAATCCAATTACCGGCTTCGGTTTTGGGTATATGACCTGCAAAGATGGCTTTTTTCGATCCGGTCCGAACATTCCGACCTCCGCCCTCAACCCATTGCCCAAAGAAAGAATTTTTCTTGACTGTCCCCTTTTTTTCCCCACTACGTGGGGTTTTATAATGGCACATAGTGCCATCCGGCGGCTTCCTTAATGGTCAGCCGCTGTCATGGTGGTTTCTTGACTGTCCCCTTTTTTCGCAGCAAACCTTGAACAAGAAATAAATTCCATTTAAAGGAGTCTGCGATTTAGAAAAAAGTAAAAAAAATAACACATTTGAATTTTCCAGGTGTTACATATTAATATCAATCGGAGGAAAAAATGAATAGGAACAAATTTAACCGGCAATTTCGAATATTACTTTTTTTGGTAGTAATAGTTATATTGGGAACAAATTCGACATATGCTGCCGACAGCAAAGGTCCCGCAGTCAAAGTCACCATGAAAGACGGCACGAAAGTTAACGGTCAATTGATTTCCGTATCGGGCCGGACACTGGATGTGCTTGAGCAAGCGACTTTAAAAGAGTTTAAAGTAGCTGTGGATGATTTATCTAAAATCAGCGTTTATCATAAACCCAGGAGTAAAGGCAGGTTCCTCAAAGGTCTATTATTCGGTGTGGCCTCGGGATTAGCATTAATGGCTGCCGATAATGATGAAGTCAGCGAAGGCTATAAAGCTTTTAGGTACATTTTTTGCGGTTTATCCGGGACCATGTTGGGTGGAGCCGGTGCGTTAATGGGGAATTTAACCAAGAAATGGTATCATTATAAGATCAAGAATATGCCGGCTTCGGAGATCGATGCGCTCCTGGAGCTTTTAGGCCGTTCATGCCGTGAAAACGTCGTTTGGGAAGAGTCTTATAAAGATAGTATCCTGGGGCGTTTGCGTATATCCTGGAGGCCCTATTTAAAAAAACGGTTTGACCGTACACAAAAAGGGGAATTCAACCTGGTGGACAATTCATGGCCCGGTACAGTGGAATCAAAACAAATATCGAGGTTATCCTGCGATGACGGGATGCACGTGAGTCGGCTTCGCATCGATTATGCAATGAATAACCGCCTTTCCCTCGGCTTTGAATATGTGGCTACGGGAAAAAACGATGTATACTCAAATGGGAGCATGCATTTGATCCAGGATCAAGAAGACTACTATACCTCGAATAGTTTTGGTGCGGATTTGACGGCAAATGCATTTATGGCGGGTGTGAACTATGAAATCCCGGTGCATGACCAAATCGGGCTGCGCGTTGAAACCGGCATAGGGTTGGCTGTTTCCCGGGTGAAGCTGCGGAGATACTACCCGGTGGATTCATGGATGGAACTGGAAGTCGATTCGTATAGGATAGTGAGGCCGGTTTTCCAATTGGGTATGTCCCTGGATATAGCTCCTCATGATCCTTTATCCTATGGAATTTTTATATCTTACCTGTATTCGCGTACTGCATTTAAGGGAATCCAATCGACTTTCGATGCGAAATTCTACCCGGAGCCCGGCAGTATCGGTTCTCAAACCGCTGCGTTCACCAAGACGGTGGTGGTGGACGTTCCAGGTACTAATTTTGGTCTTGGCGGGTTCACCATCGGTTTCGTTGTACGTATTCGTTAGCCAGTGGACAAGGAATAAAAAAACCTCTTCTACTCGTTAATCTGTAAAATCTGTGGGTCATTGTAGAGACGCAGAATCTTGCGTCTCTACGATACCCCCCACCCTAAAAACACCATAATAACAGCCCTGAACACAGAGACAAAAACATTTCGCCCCAGGATAAAAGCATTGAACGATGAATCATAAACATTCAACGACCTGGCCTACTGACTCCAGTACGATATCCATTACCAAAAGCAGCAATCCTTCCATCAGTCACCCACCTCTTACAGCATCATTTGAGATATTTTTTGATTGATTAACGAAGCCTGGTAAGCGGCCCCAAAACCATTGTCGATATTGACCACACTGATACCCCCAGAGCAGGTGTTCAACATAGATAACAGCGCGGAAAGACCTCCAAAATTGGCCCCGTAACCGATCGACGTCGGAACTGCGATCACCGGCGTCGAAGTCAACCCGGCAACAACAGAAGGAAGCGCCCCTTCCATTCCCGCAACAACAATGATTACACTGTATTTATTAAAACGATCCTTCAAATCCAATACACGAGATAAACAAGCTACACCCACATCATACGCTTTATCCGTTTTATTCCCCAGGTAACACGAACACACATAAGCTTCTTCGGCCACAGGTTCATCCGACGACCCCGCAGATACCACCAGCACAGAACCCTTAAACCGCACGGGCGATTCTTTGTCGAACGTGACCACTCGCGCCTTTTCATGATACTTCAATGAAAATTCCTTGCACCCCTCGGAAAGCGCTTCATATTTCCCAGCATCGATGCGCGTGATTAATATATCGTCTCCCAACTCCGAAAACCGCCTCACAATCTTCTCCAATTGTTCCACCGTCTTCCCACTTCCGTAAATCGCTTCAGGTACGCCGCGCCGCAGGGTTCGATGAAAATCCAATTTGATATCCCCCATATCGCTGTACGGCAGATGCTCCAGGAAAGCAAGAAATTCCTCTCCCGATAACTCGCCGCTCTTCAATGATTTGATATGCTTATTGATCAGTTCTTTCATCCGGATGCTCCTCTTTTGCGGGATACTCATTTGGGGACCCCTGGGAATCATGATTCGAATTCCCCGGGTGGTTCCTGGAATACCTTTGTTGATTGCTGTCCGCCCATAACTTTTGTTTTAAAAACAACGGATGCGGCCGGTATGGAAATTTCACCTGGAGAGGATCAACCCCGATAATCTTTTGCCACCGGTTATTGCCTATTCCCATCCTGTAGGCATGGGTGAGGTAAGGAACCTGGTCCACTTCAAAACCCATCACATACGTGGTTAATGAATCCGCTAAAACTACATCCTCGGAAGCCACCCCAAAACCATGAAAAACCGGGCTCCCCTTTATCGGACCTTTCCCCTCCATCCCAAAAAGCCCGTCGATCAATGTCAACGACGGCGTAATCTCACTTACTAACCGCGCAAAATTCTTCCCCCCATTTTCCAATAATTGAATAAATCGCTCATTTTTAAAGGAATTCAACTTTTTTAACTCCGACATAGCGGCACCATATACCCATATCCGCTCCTCGGGCTTCACAAAACCGATCATATTCAATAACGAACCGCAAACCGGGAATATATTATGGGTCTTGGGAGGGACGACACTGATCAAATAATCCGCCTCACAAACGGCGTAACCGACTCGTTTAATCCCGGAAAAAGTATTCACTTCGAAATACGCTTCATGGGGCAAATCATCCAGGTTCACTAATTTTGTCCCTGTTAATTCAATTTCCCGGTATTTGAACTTGTAATAAATATCCCACGTGGATTTGGAAGAAAAATAAGCCCCATCCGAACCTTCCACCACCGATATATCGGTTATACCGAATTGATCTTTCAAGTAAAAAATCAGCGATTCCACCGTCTCATAACTGGTATTGGCATAAATCTCGCGGGGACCTGAAAGATTGACTTTTATCGCTACTTTACATGACGATTTCAATGACAAATAGGGTGATATTGCATCCATCAACTTTTTCACAAACTCTTTTTTCCGTGTTTCTTTCGTTAAAACAATCTCCTTACGTTTCATATTTTGTTCCACTCCTTTATTCCTGTTCCCGGTTCGATCGCCGTCATTGTTCAACATTTTGTACGCCTCCCTGTTGTTTGAGATCAATCAAATAATCCAATAAAACCTGGCCGGTTCTATCCTGGCTATACTTTTTCAAAGCTTCTCGCTGCGACCGGAGGATCTTTTCTTTTAAAGAAGAATCCGTGAGAATTTGATCCATCAACGCGGCAGTGGCAGTGAAATCCTTTTTATTCAAAAGTATCCCGCCATTATTCATGGTTTCTTCGACAGCAGCAGCATTAAACGCAATAACCGGGATATCCAGGTAATAACTTTCAGGGATAGGGGCGCAAAAGCCTTCATGTTCACTCATATGGAGGTATAAATGGGACAATCGATAATAAGAGATTAATTCCTCTTCCGGGATATGACCGGAAAAATGAACGTTTTTGACACCTATCCGCGATATGAATGACCGAAGCGCTTCGTAATACCGGTCGAATCCCCGCGGCTCTCCCACGATAAACAAGCGGGACCCGGGGTTAAAATATTTTTGATAACAATAAAAAACACGAACCACATCTTCTACCTTTTTATTGGGAATCACCCGCCCCACACAAAGGATATTGGTCTTGCCGTCATCGAACAACTCCTTCAACACAGGTGTAACCGGGTTATCGAACTTTTTAAAATTCATAACCAGGGGAAGCACCCCTGTACGAAGAAAACCCGATTCTTTCAGTTCATTTTCGTTGTACCCCGAATCGCCCAGGGCCAGCTCGACTTTTCCCGTCAACCGTTTCAACTCCTGTCGCCCCAAATAGCAATCCTTCGCCAATACCCGGTGATAATCCAGGAAATACTCATAAGGCGTAATATTGTGGTAAATGATCACTTTTCGATCCGGGACATTTAAAAACTTCTCCGTCACCGGCGACCCGATGGAAAAATGGAAGATAATAATATTATTGGGATCGGAATACCGGTCGTATTCCAGGTAATTAATGATTTGGCCGGCATAAACAGGATGATATAAGAGTGCGAATATTTCCGACCCGTACCCTTTTTCTCTTAAGAAATTCCTGATTTCCAGCGTCTCATTGCCGATGGCGTCACCGTAAGAGAATGAAGTCAAAACCTGGTGAATGTTCATATAGGCAACTACCCATATTACGGTTCCCGATGGGCATCGGGTTGGGTAAAAATTTTCTTTTCTACAGCCCGTTCACGATTTTCCAGGAATTCGATTTTATCCTCCGCTGTTTTGAGTTTTGATTTTGTCAATTCCATTTCGATCCTGAGTTTCGATAACTCCACGATCAGGTTGTTTAACGCATTGTGCATTAATTTGATATACTCTTTACCCTGGACCGACAAACGTTTATAGTAATCCGTATCATGGGTGTTTTGAGAAATTTTCGAAGCCACATCGTTGTATAGATCCACATTGAGTTGTTTCAATTCATTGAAAATGGGCCGGGTCATGAAGCGTACGAGGGGAAATAGGACCTTCCGTGTTTTGCCCAGGATTTTTTTGCCTATTCCCCGCCAACCCGGGGCAGTTTCCGATTCAGGATGGAAAGCCAACGGGACAAAAGGGGTGGAGCTTGCTTCCTGGATATTGGTACCAGGGTAGAGATGGGGTTGATATATATCCGGGATTTCAAGAAAGTCCGGTAAGGGGGTCAATTCCATGTTCGCAATGTCATCGATCTCCGATTGTTTTAATATTCCCGATTCTTTTCTTTCCCGGATGCGGTTTTTCACGGCTTCCATGACCTGGTTAACATCAATCTCTTTATTGGCTGAAATGAACCCTTCCGGAGAATGGTTGAAATTATCCGGCATATCGATCTCCTATGAAGAAAGGCAAATGAAGACCGCGCCCGGAGGGATTCGAACCCCCAACCTTTTGATTCGTAGTCAAACGCTCTATCCATTGAGCTACGAGCGCAATCGTATTTTAATTATATAATTTTTTAATCGTTAATGCAAGCCCCCCGAACAAATTTTAAGGGGCAGCCCCAAAAATCAAGGCAGCCGGTGGGCGGTTATCGGTTCCCGGTAACGATTTTTTTTGACTGTCCCGAATGTCACTAAGTTAAGGTTATTTTTGTGCTATAGGGGCGTGTCGGTGCCTTTGAAATGATGAATGATGAATTGGGAAGAGGCGCGCGATGCGCGGTTGTTTTGACGTGCCTTCGGCACGGGGAAGATATCTCTCACGGAGCTCACGGGGAACACGGGGAG
>Ga0209593_10000504_pt1 | contig 18385 bp, 15 predicted proteins | sample PPLLaktember2015_3_FD_187260 | JGI IMG/M metagenome (GOLD analysis project Ga0209593, IMG submission 187260) | Freshwater sediment microbial communities from Prairie Pothole Lake near Jamestown, North Dakota, USA - PPLs Lake P7 Core (6) Depth... | ecosystem: Environmental > Aquatic > Freshwater...
GCAAGAAGGCCGCCTGGGAAGAGTCCCTGCACGGTGCCGGTGTAGCCTTCATCGAAGAAGGCCCCCGCAATACCTGCGCAGGCTGTCACTCCGGCGCCGTTTTCAGCTCTATGATTGCCGCTGGCCAGAACTTTACCCAGGTCGAATCTGGCGACGCCAACCCGACCCACCAGGATTGCCGCACCTGCCACCAGATCCATACCACCTACACCGGTGCCGACTGGGCTCTTGAGACCACCGACCCGGTAACGATGGTCACAAGCGGTGCAACCTTCGATGGTGGTAATGGCAACCTGTGCGCCAACTGCCATCAGGCGCGCCGCTATATGAAAGATTTTGTCGACACGGCCGATGCGACCAAGTTCACTTCTACCTCCTCTCGCTTCAATACGCACCTGAGTGTTCAAGGAGATATGCTTCTTGGTCTACCCGGTGCTGGCGTTGAAGCCAAGCCTGGCTCGCACTACGCGATGGTTGAAAATACCTGTGTAGGCTGCCACTTGGGCGAGGGTGACAACCACCTCTTCCAGCCGCAACTTGCCACCTGCCAGGAATGCCATGCAGATGCCGAGAGCTTCGACATCAATGGCGCCCAGACCGCTGTGGAAGAGAGACTTGCAGAGCTCGAGTCTGCCTTGTTGGATGCTGGTCTTCTGACCAAGGCAGAGGATGGGACTGTTTCGGTAGTTCCCGGAACATGGGACGAAGCAACGGCTACTGCTCTGTGGAACTATGGCGTGATCGAAGAAGATGCGAGCAGGGGCGTCCACAACCCGAACTACGTCAATGCTATGTTGGATGCGGCCTTTGCAGCATTAGGCCAGTAATCACCGTCCGTAAGGACTAACATTGCAGTACTGAGCAAGAAAGAAAGACGATGACGGGCGCACAGCGCCCGTCATCTTTTCATCGTCTCATGGGGAGATCATCTACTCATCGTTGCAGCCCTGTCTGTGTTTATCCTCTCTAATCATATCGAATTCGTGATAAAATGCACTACTCATGGGGAGAACAACCCACTAGAATTTGGGGTGCTTGCCCCAAGCGTTTTTTGGAGTTTATAATAATGCAAAAACAAAACCGTAAAGCGACTTATACAGTAAACTTTATTACAATGGTACTTTGTGGTCTCATGCCTTTGATGGCTATTTTGGAGATATAGGAGAACATCGATGAGACGATCCCCCCAATTCCTGCGAATGGATCGCAGGCTGCTGGTTTTGGCTGTTGGTCTGGTGCTGGCGGTAACGGCTTTGGTCATAATCACCGCGAGTTCCGCGGAAGCAGCCCCATCGTCCCAGGAAGTTTCGAATGATACCTGTCTTGGCTGTCACTCACAGCCTGATCTATCCAAGACCTTGCCAAGCGGGGAAACGTGGTCTTTGTTCATTGATGCGAGTCATTTTAGCGAAGCTGTGCACGGACAGGAAGAAGTAGCCTGTGTGGATTGCCATGAACGTAACGCACAGTTTCCGCACCCGGACTTTGTGGTTGCTGACCTGCGCGGTGTCAGCTTGCAGCTCTATCAGACTTGCGAGAAGTGCCACGCGGAGCAATATAGCAATGTATTGGACAGCGTTCACCAGCGGGCATTTGCGGCTGGTAATTTCGAAGCAGCCGTCTGCACGGACTGCCATAACCCGCATAACCAAAAGCGCATTACGGATAAAACCACAGGCGCTATCCTGCCGGAGGCCCGCCTGCTCATCCCGGAAACGTGCGCCCGTTGCCATAGTACGATCTACGGAAACTATAAGGAAACCGTCCACGGCGCAGCTTTGACCGATGAAGGGAACACGGATGTGCCGACTTGTATCGATTGCCACGGTGTGCACAACATTCAAGACCCCACTACAGCGCAGTTTCGTAATGACACACCCTTGCTGTGTGCAAGATGCCATACCGACCCTGCGATTATGGACAAGTATGGTCTCTCTACGGATGTATATGATACCTATGTAACAGATTTTCATGGCACAACTGTGGCCCTGTTTGAAAAAGTACATCCGGATTGGCCGACCAACAAGGCAGTCTGTACTGACTGTCATGGTGTTCATGACATCAAGTCCGTGGATGATCCGGAAACAGGCATTGCTCTCAAAGAAAACCTGCTGGTCAAATGCCAGCGCTGCCATCCGGATGCAACTGTCAACTTCCCGGACTCCTGGATGAGCCATTATATTGCCAGCCCTATAAAGCACCCTCTTGTTTACTACGTGAACCTGTTCTACAAGATATTTATTCCTGCTGTTCTTGGAGGCATGATCGTGTATGTGTTGACTGATGTCTACCGCCGCTTAATTGCTCGCGGGAAAGGAGGGACGCACTAATGAACACGAAGCCCACAACGTACACGCGGTTTCCTCTGGCGCGGCGCATCGAACACATCATCATGCTGCTTTCTTTTTCGACCCTGGGGTTGACGGGCTTACCACAGCGATATCCCCTGGCTGGTATTTCCGTTTTTATTGTCGATTTGCTTGGCGGTATTGAAAACCTGCGTTCCATACACCACATCGCAGCAGTTGTGCTGATGTTTGGCACTGCATATCACATTATTGTAGCCGGTTACAAAGTTTTCGTTTTGCGCACGCGGATGAACATGCTTCCCAGCTTACAAGACGTGAAAGATGGCTGGCAGGCTTTGATGTACAACATTGGCCTGGCAAAGAAATTCCCACAGATGGGACGCTACACCTTTGAAGAGAAGCTGGAATACTGGGCCTTCGTATGGGGCACAATTATCATGGGCCTGACCGGTTTTTTAATGTGGAATCCAATCACTAGCACCAGATTCCTGCCCGGTGAGTGGATTCCTGCAGCCAGGGCTGCGCATGGCGGCGAGGCCGTACTGGCTGTGTTAGCGATCATCATCTGGCATATGTATGGTGTACACATCAAGCGTTTCAACAAATCCATGTGGACTGGCAAAATGTCCGAGGAAGAGATGCTGCACGAGCATCCGCTTGAACTGGCCGACATCAAGGCGGGTATGGCTGATCAATCGATTCCGCCGGGTGAACTACGCAAACGCCAGATGGTCTATTATCCTATTGCTGGCATTTTAACTGCCGCCATGCTGGCAGGGATACTTGGCTTTATCAACACAGAAGAGACGGCTTTAACGACCATTGTGCCGTTGGAAGGTCAGGTGGAAGTTTTTGTCCCGCAGACGCCTACTCCGTTACCGACGCTTGCTCCCACAGCCACCCCGCTTCCTTCTCCGACCCCTCAGCCTGCTACCGCGACAGTGGAAGGCCAGGCTGCTGAAACGGCTGCCCCTGTTACAGGCCCGAGCTGGGCTGGTGAAGTTTCCCCAATTCTGCAGGCTAAATGTATCACTTGCCACGGACCGGCTGCGATGGGTGGCCTGAACCTGTCCACCTATGCCGATATGCTGGAGGGTAGTGCCTCTGGGCCAGTAGTTGTGCCGGGCGACAGCGCAAGCAGTCTCTTGCTAGATATCCAACAGGCAGGCGGGCATCCCGGCCAACTCACTCCGGAAGAACTTGAAATCGTCCAGGCGTGGATCGACGCAGGCGCTGCTGAATCTGTTGAACCCATTTCTGCTCCTGTCTGGGAAGGTGATATTGCTACTTTGTTACAAACGAAATGCAGCACCTGCCACGGCGCTGCTGCGATGGGCGGCCTGAACCTGACTACTTATGCAGATATGCTGAATGGTAGTCAATCCGGACCTGTAGTTGTACCGGGAGACAGTGGGAATAGCCTTTTGATTGTGATTCAACAGGCCGGTGGGCACCCTGGTCAACTTACGCCGGATGAAATTGCCCACGTCCAGGCTTGGATTGATGCAGGCGCTTTAGAAAAGTAAAAGACTCGCAGAAAGATCCCCTCGTCTTTATACAGAGACAGTTTATCTGAACTGTCTCTGTATCATTAAACCGCATTTAAGGGTAAAATTTTTGAAAGTATTATTCTAATGACAATCATCATAGTCGTATTACATACATTCTTCCTAAACATGTTCGTGTTTCGGTCATATAATATCCTTACAGCATACATAGAAAGTTGTTTGAATTAATATAGAAAGCCTGCCGGAACGGTCATTGGAGACCATTTGATAGGAGCGTTTTAGGCAGATAAAAAACGGCACACACATTCCTTACTTGCCATTGGAGGTGAACCTTTATGACTACATCGAAGAAAGATGAGCAGGTTAATCGCCGCGATTTTATGAAAACGGCTATCATTGCGATAGGGGGAGTCATTGGTGGAGCGATTGGCATACCAGCCATCCCGTATATCATTGGTCCGGCTCAGAAGCAAGTTAACCTAGATTGGGTTCGCTTGGGGGCTGTTAGCAAGGTCGAATTAAACGTCCCGACCCTTTTCAAAACAACGATTGAAACCCAAACTGGCTGGATTAACGCGGAAGAAGAATTCTCAGTTTACGTTTTAACAGAGAACGGCCAAGATTTTTCTGTCATGTCCAATATCTGCACTCATCTGGGATGCAGGGTTCGTTGGATCCCGGATCAGGAAGGCTTCTTCTGCCCTTGTCACAATGCTGTTTTTGCAAAAGATGGAAGCGTTGTTGATGGACCGCCACCTCGCCCTCTTGACCGATTTGAATACAAGGTCGAAGATGGGGTCATATTCGTAAAGCGAGGTTAGCATGGTTGCAAATCTTGGAAATTGGTTGGATGAACGATTTGGTTGGCGGGCTGTGTGGGAAGCCATTTTCCTGCGCAAGATCCCGCATGTAAATTGGTTTTATACCCTTGGTAGTGCTACCCTTTTTGTTGCTATGACACAGGGTATTACTGGCATTTTATTGACCATGTACTATGTCCCAGATCCAGCTCATGCTTATGACAGTGTGGTTTACATCACAACACAACTGCCGATGGGTTGGTTCATTCGTGGGCTGCATCACTGGGGGGCCAGTGCCATGGTTATTCTTACGGTTGCACATCTTTTGCGCGTGTTCTTCCTGGGCGCTTATAAGTATCCGCGTGAAGTTACCTGGATCACTGGCGTATTTTTGCTTTTAGTTGTAATTGGATTCGGATTTACCGGCTACCTCCTCCCCTGGGATCAGAAAGCATATTGGGCTACCACAGTAGGGACTCGGATTATCGGAGTTGCGCCAGGGATAGGTGAATGGCTTCTGCGAGTAGCACGCGGTGGCAGCGAATTATCGGCTGTTACCCTGGCACGCTTTTTCGGTACACATGTTTGGATTTTGCCAGCCTCTCTACTGACCTTGATTGGTGTTCATCTCTACCTGGTCATCCGTATTGGCATTTCGGCAGTGCCGGAAAAGGATGAATAAGCCATGAATGAACAAGAGAAAAAATCTTACTTACAACGTTACAAGGAAGCCAAAGAAAATGGTGTACCCTTTTTCCCGGATATCATCTTCAAGGATGCAGTTGCTTCCCTGATTGTATTCCTGATTCTTGTCGCACTGGCTTACTTTGTCGGCGCACCTGTGGAAGAACGCGCCAACCCAAACGATACCACCTACACACCACGCCCAGAGTGGTATTTCCTGTTTCTCTTCCAGTTATTGAAATACTTCCCCGGAAATTTGGAAGTGATCGGGGCAATGATCCTTCCTGGCTTATTTGTTATCCTGTTGCTCGTATTGCCATTTATTGATAAAAGCCCGAAACGCCATTTCCGCAATCGTCCATTTGCCAGTATTGCAGCATTGGCCGTTGTAGGTGGGATCAGCGCCCTGACTGTTTTGTCAGTTATTGAGGCTCCGCCACCGCAAGAAGCGGTAGTTGTAGATCAAGCCGCGGCTTTGTATACAGATAACTGTGCCAATTGCCATGGCGAAAATATCGATGTGCCACCGGGCACAGATTTGCATCAGGTGATTGCTGCCGGCACGCATGAAGGCATGCCAGCCTGGGGTGGTGACTTGAGCACCGATGAGATCGACCAACTGGCTGGCTTCATCCTGTCGCCCAATGGGAGCGCTATTTACGCACAGCAATGCGAAACCTGCCATGACCAGATGGTTCAAGCCGCAGGAAATCCGCTTGAACTTCAACGCGTTTTTACCGAGGGTATAAATTATCCAGGCCATGAAGGTGTAGATGTTCCTGACTGGAGTGAAACTCTATCTACAGCCGAGCGAAATGCCCTGCTAAACTTCCTGGCAGCACCGGATGGTCAGCGTCTATTCACTATTAATTGTGCCGGTTGCCATGGACAGGGTGTTGCCTTTGCAGGTACAGAAGAGGAGCTGCGTACGTTGATCTCTCAAGGCGGGCACGACCTTTCAATGCCTGCCTGGAAAGGTACGCTCAGTGAAAGCGACCTTGATACGCTCGCTTCTTATGTCGCTGATCCGCAATCTGAACCGGCCGGAGAGGCTCTTTTTGGACAGCATTGTGCAGCCTGTCATGGCGAAAAAGTTCCCTCCGCGCCAGATAAAGAAAGCGCAGTCAAGATCATTAGCAGTGGTGGCGCACACGTAACCATGCCTGTCTGGGGAAACATTCTTACGCAAGAACAGCTGGATGCCCTTGTCCAGTACACTTTTGAAGCCAGTAAGGGTGGCGGTATTGGGATGGGTTCGACCCTCTATACTGAAAATTGTAGTGCCTGCCATGGGCAGTTTGGTGAAGGCGGTCCGAATCCTTCTCGCGCAGGCGACATCATCCCGCCGATCAGCACATCTGAATATCTGGTTACACGCGACGATACAACGTTGCGCAACATCATATCGCAAGGCCAGCCAAACTTTGGGATGTCACCATTTGGAGCAGAAAATGGTGGGCCTCTCGACGATACGCAGTTGGATGCGCTTGTGGCCTTCATCAGAAGTTGGGAGGCCAACCCACCTGTTGATGAACCACCCATTTTTGAGACAGAAACGCAGCCAACTCCCGAGGTTACTGTTCCTACACCGGTGCCTGCGCCCAGCCTGACAGGTGGTCAATTATTTGCAATTGCCTGTGCCAGTTGTCACGGCGCTCAGGGTGAGGGCGACGTTGGGCCTGCCCTCAACACGCAGGAATTCCAGGATCAATATGACGATCAGGCTTTGTTCGATACCATTAGCGAAGGGCACACGGCTACTCCGATGGTCGCCTGGGGAGAAAGTCTCTCCGAGGAGCAAATCCAATTGTTAGTCGAACACATCCGGGTTCTGGGAGGCGCCACTACAGCAACCCCAGCAACCTCGTCTGTTAGTTTCTCGGGGCAGGTTGTGCCGCTTTTCCAGGCAAAATGTCAGGCCTGCCATAACCAGGGGACAACGCTGGGAGGCTGGGATTCGACCTCTTATGAAGCTGTCATGAACACTGGTAATAATGGCCCGGTTGTGATCCCCGGTGACACGACCAATAGTATCCTGGCCCAGAGAGTCACAGGAACGCAAGGTGCCGTGATGCCGCCTACAGGCAAAATGTCCGACGCCGAAATTCAAATCATCTTAGATTGGATTGCCGCTGGCGCTCCAGAAAACTAAAGAGGAGTCTTGTTCTCATTATGAAAAAGTTTCGCACAAAAATCCGCAACTTCTTTTTCCCACCTCCGGGTTCCCCGCGTTGGGTGTTGATCCTGCCGTACGCAATATTAGGCGTATTGACCATCTCACTACTGGTTGGTGGCGTCTATGCCTGGGATTACACCAACTCGCCAGCGTTTTGCGGAACGACCTGCCATACTATGCCGCCAGAGTATGCAGCTTACCAGCTTTCACCGCATTCGCGTGTAGCTTGTGTGGAATGCCATATCGGGCGTGAATTCGTCGGCAACCAGATCTTCCGTAAAGCCGGTGACATCAGGCATGTTGTAGCTGTGACGTTCAATACCTACGAATTTCCGATCCGCGCCAAGAATATGCGACCTGCGCCTCAAATTTGCGAGAAGTGTCATTCCCCCGAAAAATTTTCAGATGACAGCTTGCGGGTTAAGGAACACTTCTCTACTGATGGACAGAATACGCCCTACAGTATCTACTTGATTCTTAAAACGGGTGGCGGGTCAAAGCGTGTCGGCTTGGGACGAGGCATCCATTGGCATATTGAAAACCAGGTGCAGTTCTTGTCAACTGACAACCTGGACCAGGATATCCCGTACATCCGTGTGACCAATGATGATGGCAGCATAGATGAATATGTTGATATCGAAACTGATTTTGATCCATCCTCTGTGAATGATGAAAATCTGAAAACAATGGACTGCATCACATGCCATAATCGCATTTCGCATACCATTCCTTTCCCGGACCAGGCTGTCGATAATGCCCTGGCACGTGGTGTGATCGATGATGATATCCCCGATATTCGTCGCATGGGTGCGGAAGTCCTAAGCCTGGATTATGCTAACCAGGAACAGGCTCTAAATGCGATTGCAGATTTAGAGAACTATTACGAATCTACTTTCCCAGAATTCTATTCGACAGGCCAGCAAAAAGTAGCAGATGCAATTGCTGAACTCCAAAACATTTACACAATCTCGGTGTTTGAGGAACAGGAAGTTGACTGGGAAACCCATCCAAACAACGTAGGGCACAACAATTCTCCCGGCTGTTTCCGCTGTCATGATGGCAAACATCTCAATGATGATAATGAAGCCGTTCGCCTGGAGTGCAATTTGTGTCACTCGATCCCGGTTGTGGCCGGTACTGAAGACTTTGTGGCAGATATTGAGATCAGTCGCGGCCCGGAACCCGAGTCTCATCTAAATCCGAACTGGATCAGTTTACATAACCAGGTTTTCGATGCTACCTGTGAAAGCTGCCATACTACTGAAGACCCCGGCGGCACCAGCAATAATTCCTTCTGCTCCAACAGCGCCTGTCATGGCAATGTCTACACCTATGCCGGCTTTGACGCGCCTGCCTTGCGTGAGATCCTGCAAGAGCAGTTACCGCCTCCGTCTGCTGAAGCAACGCCTTCTGACACGGAAAACCCGACCTATGCTTCGTATGTTGGTCCACTGTTTGAAGCAAAATGCACCGTCTGTCATGGCGGCTCGTCCCCGCAAAAAGGCCTGGATTTGTCCAGCTATGCAGGGGTTATAGAGGGTAGCGAGAGCGGTCCGGCCATTGTCCCGGGCGATAGCGCCGGCAGCCTGCTCGTCCAGGTACAGAGCGGCCAGCATTTTGCAACCTTCTCTGCTGAGGAACTGGAAATTATCAAAAAATGGATAGACGCCGGTGCGCCGGAAAATTGAACGCGCCTTAGCTTAACACAAAAAAACAAGCCGCCTCAAGAAGAGGCGGCTTGTTCGCTTCTTTCCGAACATCTAAACTGTTACCGGTTCAGTAGCCGTTACTTTGACCGTTTCATGTTCCTCGTCGGTGAGACGGTGGTCAACTACTCTCAAGTAGCGCACGCCCAGCGAGAAGGCGAGGAGACCATAGGCAATCACGCCCAACCCTGCTGCCCATTCGACAAGTGATGGAGTATAGGAGGCATAGGAAACAGTGGGTTGGCCAGGCAGGTATGACACTAAGACCAATGCCCCAGACAGGTTGATATCCCAGCGGAAGGCCACCACGCCACCGACCACCATCAGCAAGGCTGCCATGCGCCAGAAAGGATTGAGGCGCGTTTTGCGGTTGAGCAGCAAGATCATAGGCACCACGATGCCCAACAGTACTTCACCGATCCAGAAGTTGAAGGCCAGCGGACCTGTGGTGATGAGATGCAGGCCTTCGGTCCGGCCAGGTTCGTAGGTGTAGGTCATGGAAAGCGTATCCCAGAAGCGCCAGTAGAAATACCCTACCAGAGCCCAGCCTATAAAGTGAGATACTCTCTCGATCAGCGCATCGTTAATCTTGGCTTTCGACGTCAGGCGGGATGCAAGCATCGAGGCGAAGAGCGTCATGGAAATGCCACCGATGATAGCCGAGAGCATGAACAGAACCGACATTTCGGGCTTATACCAGAAGGGCCTGGCCTTGAGCACGCCGTACGTTGCTCCCAGCGACGATTGGTGTAGGCTAGAGAGAAACAGACCGGCGATCGCCAGGTACGGCGCGTAATGATGCACGTGCGACATCTTGGCAGTGAGTTTGGGGAACCGGTTGCGCAGCCATTCCCAGTTGGCGATGATCGGCATGGATTCCAACAGCAAAACCGTGAAGTATAGAATGACGCACATGGTCACTTCCCAGAGCAGGGAGTGTGTGTTCCAGTAGATCAACGCTTGATAGAACTTGAACGGGCGGCCGATGTCTATGAACAGGCAGAGCATGGCCATGCTGTAGCCGATCAGGCCAACAAACGTGGCCGTGCGCGCAATCGGCTGGTAGCGTTTCAGCCCGATCAGGTATACGGCAGCGCAGAGGGAGAAGGCTCCCGCGGCCAGCGCGATGGACGAAAGGTCAATGGTGATCCATAGACCCCAGGGTACATAGTCGGTCAGGTTTGTTACGGATAGTCCCTTCCACAAGACCAGGACACCAGCAGTGACGCCAGTGAACAGGAACAGGCCCAGAAAAGCCAGCCATGCCAGCCATAGGGTGGGCTTGGGGAGACGCGCTTTTAATTTTGCGATCATGATGTTGCCTCCTCAAAATCTTCTGCCTCCGCCGGCACGTAATAAACACGTGGGGCGGTACCGAGTTCGTCCCGCAGGCGGACCGTATACTGGGAGTGGATGATCTTGCTGAATTCGGATTCCGGATCGTTCAAATCGCCAAAGATGCGGGCGCCAGTTGGGCAGACTACCACACAAGCAGGGGTAGCATCCGGATCGACGCCAGGCTTAAGACCCATGGACATACCACGGTCAATTCTCTGGTAGCAGAAGGAGCATTTTTCAGGGACGCCACGTGGTCGACGGTCAACTTCCGGTTGTCCCCATTCCGGAACTGCCGGGTTCGTATCTTCAAAAGCTTCCCAGTTGAAAGAGCGCGCCTGATAGGGACAGGCCACTTCGCAATACCGGCAACCGATGCACTTGTCATAGTCCATCATGACGATGCCATCTGGACGGTAATAAGAGGCACCTACCATACAAACCTCTACACAGGGAGCGTGTTCGCAGTGCATACAGGGACGAGGCAGGAAGACTTGATGGCCTCCGACTTCCCCGGCAGGCAGGATCACATTCCAGGAAATATCAGGCGAGACATCGTTATGGGCGCGGCAGGCCAGGGTGCAATATCCGCAGCCATTGCATTTCGCCTGGTCGATCACCATGGCCCATTGGTGCGGTCCTTTTTCTCCGCCACTGGAGGCTTCCGCCCGGCTCATTGCACGTGCACCGGCTACGGTTGCAACCCCAACAGCAGCAATTTTCAGAAAATCACGGCGGTGCAACTTGTTATCCGTCATTGCCGGTCTCCTCATCGTTGTGTTTGGCAGCGCGATGATAGAAGCGTTCCAACCAGGGGGCCAGGACCATGCCAGCCGCCAGACCAATCAGACCTGCCAGTCCAGCAAATCCAAGCGGGCTGACCGGACCGGGTTCCGGGGTCACGGAGGCGAGTTCTACTTCCTCGGCAACAGGTTCTGTCACAACCAGTCCGGTTGTTCCGGTCTGCACAGCTTCACCGGGCTGGTGCATCTGGTCTGCATGGCAAGTGTTGCAGGATTTCAGGTTGGCGTTGAAGGAATGATCGGGAACGCTGTGAGCCGTGCGATCCGCATTTTCCAGGTGGTTGACGTGGCAATCCACACACGATACGCCTTTTTGGTGATGGTTTGAGTACGGAAAATCCATGCTGTACTCATTATGACAGGTGATGCACAACTCGGAAGCATCTTGGTAGGTTGGGGCATCTCCCTGGGCTGACGCTACTTGTTTGAGAGAGGCGCTGTGTGGGTCATGGCAGACGGTGCAATCCATGCCGCGCTGGTAATGCGTGCTGATCTTCCATTCTTGCCAGCCAAAGCGAGTATCACTGTGGCACTGTCCGCACAAGTCTGTGGAGCGGTCGATAGGCATCGGGCTTTTCGGGTGATCGACGGGCACCGGGTTGTGGCAGGCTTCGCAGGTCACGCCATCTGCTTTCCAGGTGGCAGTGGCCGGGTCATAACCGGTGACATGGCAGACAAGACAAGCGCCTGGCTTGCCTTGGGCAGTCCACTCTTCCTGGAATACAGGGTCGGAAACAGCAGTACCATGGGGGCCGCTCATCCAGCTGGTCTCAAACTCCGTGTGGCAGGCGGCGCATTTGATCGTATGCTCCTGGAGTGGCGGGTCGTTTTCCTGTGCTTGGGCAATCATCAGGGTCACACCGGCTGCCAGCAAAGCAAATAATAGGGCAATCAGCAGTCGCTCGATACGTGAAATCATATTTGCATCTCCTCGTTAATGTTATATTCTTACGGGGATGGGCGCCTTACGGAAGACGTCGCAATCCAGACAGCGTTCTTGCAGGTAGCCATTTTCCTTACGGAGGGCCTGCCAGCAAGGTTTTTCCGATTGATAGCCGATACAGGTTGCACGCATCTCAGCGCTGCAACCGTTTATTTCCCAACATTTAGGCTTTTCGACTACAGGCTGCGGATATTGCTTTTCAGCTTCGACTTTCCAGCGGGTATCCAGGCGTCGCAGGAAATAGATTGCAACCGCCGTGATAGAGATCGGGATGGCCAGCCTTAGCGCAAAGCCTGTGATAACAGCGAGTACGGCCATTAGGGTTTCCATAATTTCCTCATACTTTAGAGCCAGTATTTTGCATTACGCCGTCTGATCAATTCTCCTAAAACCAGGAGCAACCCAAAGGGGATAACCAAGCGAAGGAAAGTTAGAAGTAGAACAAAAATAGTAGCGTTCATGGCATTCTCCTTTCTATTCGAATCTTCACCCTTAGTGTATCGTTGGGAGGCATGGGAAGTAAATTCGGTAGCGTACCCATCTTTTTAAGTATTTTTTAATGTAGAAAGTGGGGTTCTATATGGTTTTCCCCCCAGACTTGAAAACATCTCATGGGGTGTTTGCCCCATAAAAACAAAAAATGGCCGGCAGATCACTCGGCTGACCATCTTTTATAGCAATCGAATTTGAAGTTAAGTCTGGTTTTTAAGCCTTGATAATTCCCTTGCGAATAGCATAGCGCACCAGTTCTGAACGCGAGTGCAAATTAAGTTTGCGCATGATATTCTCGCGATGGCGCGCGACAGTTTTTGGGCTGATCACCAGCGCCCTGGCGATTTCTTCATTGCTCTTACCTTCTGCGAGATGGGTTAGAACTTCGTGCTCGCGGTCGGTGAGGTCCTTGCCTGTAGATTGTTCTCTGTCCGCCGGCTCGCTGACGAGATAATCTCTGACAAGTAACTTTGCCAAGCTCGGGTAGAGATAGACCTCACCGTGGGCGGCCGCGCGGATGGCGGTCAGCAATTCTTCCGGAGCGGCTCGCTTGGGGACATATCCGGATGCACCAGCTTCCAGCATTTTAAAAAAATACTCCTCATCCTCGTGAATCGTCAGGGCGACGATGGCTACCTCCGGAAATTCCGCTTTTATATCACGCGTGGCCTCGATCCCGGACTTGTCGGGCAGGCCAATGTCCATGAGAATGACATCAGGCCTGAGGTCCACGGCCGATGCGAGCGCTTCGGCAGCGGTCCCGGCTTCCCCGATGATTTCGACGTCACCTTCGTTTTCCAGCAGCATCCGCAATCCCGATCGGACGACTGCATGATCATCTACCAGGAGCAGGCGGGTTTTCATCCTTAAACCTCGCTTTCTTCGGAATATAGAGGCAGCTTGGCCTCTACCAACGTACCCTGCCCGGGGCTCGATTGTATGGATACCTCACCCTTCACCAGCGCAGCACGTTCCTGCATACCGGCCAGGCCAAGGGAGGGCCTGCGGGTGCGACTCATACGCACCGTATCGAGATCAAAGCCGACACCGTCATCCCGGACACTCACAACCACATGCTTTGGTCGATACTCCAGTTTAATATAAACATCTTTTGCCTGGGCATGCTTGGTGATATTGTTCAAAGCCTCCTGCACAATACGAAAGACGGCGATTTTCAATGCTGATGAGATAAGAAGTTCGTCGCCTTCGATATCTACCATAATCTTTAAGCCCGTTCTTTCTTGCACGATGCCTGCATACCAACGTAATGCGGCGGGCAGCCCGAGGTCGTCCAGGTGAGAAGGCCGTAGATCGGCGATCAGGCGTTGTAGCTCGTGTAAAGAGTCAGCAGCCAGGGTTTCAAGGTGCCGCAAGGTTTTAATAGCCTGGTCGCGGTTGCGGTTATTCGTCAGCGCTGTGGACAGGCCGCGCAAACCCATCCCGATGGCCGTCAGTGCCTGACCCGTCTCGTCATGCAAGTCGCGAGCGATACGCTGGCGTTCTGATTCTTGCGCGTCGACGACACGGCGGAAAAGTTCTCCTTTGAGCTCCTCCTGTTTTTGAGCTTCTTCGAGTCGGGCTGCTTGCAGTTCGTTGATCTTCTGTTCGGTCTCGACCTGGAAGGCGCGCAAGAAGCGAATTACAAAAAACGCAGCCGCAACTGCCATCGTTGCACGGAACAATTGCACCGGAAACCCAAAGATTTCAAGGAAAAGATCCTGATTAATGATATTCGAAGGCGGTAGTACAGACCCTTGTACAAAAAATTGTCCAACCACACCGTACCAGGCAAAGGCAACTGCAGCCCAGAGCGCATCCTGTCCAAAGCGGACAAGGCCTGAACGCCGGAATGCACGTTGTTGCGCGATCAAACCGATGGCCGCCAGCAACCCGGCTGGCATTGCCAGCGTGTAACGCGTCCACACATCTGCCACAGCCCAGATCTCGGAGGGCGGATAATTTCCACGAAACGATGCCAGGCCGAAAACCCATATGGCTTCCAACCCAATGGGCGCCAGCGTAATCACACGTTGCGCGGCTTCGGTGTAAGCCAGCAAATACGTGCCAAAGGCGATCAGGGAAACAAAGGAAACTGCCAATAGAGCCAGGCGCACATACGGAGGGATGATGGGTTCGGTTTGACCGATCAATTTTTCCATCTGCTCGAACATTTCCACCCATTCGTGCAAACCGTGGACGATCCCGAAGCCGGCTAACGGACGCAACGCTTTACGCAGACGGATATCCGATGCACGATTACCTTCCGTGATGACCAGCAAACCCATACTGAAGAATGCCAGGCCATACAAGAAGTAAACGATAATGATGTAGTGAAATTGCATCGGATCCCAGCCAAACCGGATTTACGGACTGGAATTACGTTTCTTTTCGCAGACGCGTACCACAGGTGCGGCAGAAACGGTCAGTGGGTTGCGCTCGTTTTCCGCATTGGTGACAGTACACCTCTCCCTCAACAGCTTCCTCGTCACGAACGCGGTGGCGTAGACGTGGCCCGGGCCTACCCTTACTGGACTGCCAGAAATACAGGCCTCCGGCCAGGATCAACAAGATTCCCAATCCGCCCAGGATGTACGGCAGATAGTTGCTTAATGAAATGCGCCCTTCCGTGCTTTCATCAACTGTCCCGGTTTCGAGAGGCTGATCCGATATGCTCAATCGGTCGGATGTTTTCGTATATGTCAACCTGATGGGTAGTTGCTCACCTGCTTCCAGGTTGCTGGTTCCCCACTCGAGAGTGGTTTGTTCGTTATCTGCTGGCGTGGTTGCTCCCATCTGTGGATCAGTTATGTATTCAGTCGTATCGACAGGAACCTTGACGCTTACATTGAAGTTTCTCACCGCGTGATCCCCAGGCCAGACGAAAAGATACTCGCGCTGTGAATCCGATCGGGTCAGTGGAGCATAGTATTCAATATGATAAATGGCAACGGTGTCCACCGTGATGGTCACAACCTGCCAGCCATTTTCCTCGACAGGATCCTGGTAAGGGATATTGAGCAAATTGCCAGACGGCGCGTAGGCGACTGCAATCAGGTTTGCATCAGCAGGGATGCGTAAGTTCAGATTTATCGGTAAGGAAGTGCCTTCAGCCAGAGTGAAGTCATAAATGACCAGCATGGACGGTTGATCGAATTCCGGCCATAACTGTACTGTAAGTGTTTCTAGCGCAATCCCATCCTGTGCGTTGACAGGCATAGGAACGGTAAGCAGAGCGAGCAGCAGTGGTAAGAAAAGCCACTTGTGAAAAGAGCCGAGCATGGCGCCTCCGAGTAGCAATGTTTTCTTAATCTTACCATTTATTATCAGTGCTTCACAAAATCAGGTTCTCCAGGATTTGCAGTGAAAGGGGCCGGATTTGGGGGTGCGAGCGTGCGTACGCACGCTCGCACCCCCAAATCCGGGTATCTACCACGGAATTTCCCAAAGAACCCAAAATCATAGCGACGACTTCCCTGGCAACGCCCGCCGGGGCAGGTGCAGTCGTTCGGCTTAAAAGCGATGACCCAGGCGATTAGGCCTGGGTCAGAAAAATCGCAACTACGAAAACCTTTTGTGACCTACTGATTTCATAGTTTTACTGTGTGCGCTGTGCTGCTGGCAAACTGGCGCGTGTCAGTTGCCAGCAGACCCGGTTGACAGGTGTTGATACGCCCAATTTTTCTCCGGTCTGCGTGATGGCCCCGCAGATGGCATCGATCTCGGTTGGCGCGCCACGCCGCACATCCTGGAACATGGACGAGTGGTTGCTCGCTGTCTTTCGGGCAACATCCTCCGCTGCCTTGACCGCATCTTCAAACGGCAGATGGATACCTTGCGCCTTCGCGACAGCCGCCGCCTCCTGCGCCAGCACACGCATCAGCAGGTGGGCCGCCGGGCGATGCAACAACTCTCCATTTGGAACCCGCAACAGCGCGGTCAACGGGTTGATGGCTGCGTTGATGACCAGCTTACCCCACACCAGCGCATCCGCATCGTTCACCACCTGAACGTTGAAGCCTGCTCCCCTTAAAGCGGTCTCCAGCGGTCCCAGGCGCGGATGCGTCTCCACCGAAATAACGCCCTCGCCGCCGGCCCGCGCCAGGCCAGGACCAAGCAGAGTCGCGCCGGTGGTGGTTACGCCCAGGGCAACGCGATGTTTACCTTGAGCAGCGTCGAAGGGTAGGCCTAATGCTCGTTCAAGTAATTCGCGGTTTCCCATCCCGTTTTGTAGCGTCAGTGCCAGGCCGTCTTCGGCGAGACAGTCCGCCAATTGTTTGGCAGCGCGCTCTGTCTGCCAGGATTTAACCAGCACCAACGCATAACGCGCCCCGCGACAGTCCGCCGGGTTGCTGGTCGCCTCGACAGGATAGGCATGTTCGAAGCCATTCGTATCTACCAGCCGCGCGCCGCTTTCCGCCAACGCATTCAAGCCATTTTCCCAGCTGCCCAGCATGGTAACCGGATGCCCAGATGCGCTCAAACGCGCTGCGAAGAGTGTGGCCAGCGCCCCCGTACCGATGATGAGGATGGGATGTTTTAGATGTCTTTGAGCAGGGCTTGCCATTCATCCTCCGCCATATCGACGCTGTGTTCCGCTGCCGGGAAGGCTTTGGTCTGCACATCCTCGATAAACTCGCCAAAGGCGCGCTGCATCTCGGTATGGAAACTGGCATATTTCTTGACAAATTTGGGTGTAAAGCGATCGAACAACCCCAGCAGATCGTATGTAACCAGCACCTGCCCGTCACAACCGACGCCCGCGCCAATGCCGATGGTGGGGATGTGGAGACGTTGCGAGACCAATTCCGCCAGTCGCGCCGGGACGGATTCGAGCACCAGGCTGAAACAACCTGCTTCTTCGAGCACGAGCGCATCTTCCAGCAGACGCCTGGCTGCCACAGCGGTCTTGCCCTGCGCGCGGAAACCGCCCAACTGGTGCACGGACTGCGGCGTCAGGCCAAGATGCCCCATCACGGGGATGCCAGCGCCGGTGATCGCGCGGATGGCATCCACACGTTCGCGCCCGCCTTCCAGCTTGACCGCGTCCATATTGCCTTGTTGCAGGAAACGGCCGGCGTTACGCACGGCCTCCTCCACCGATATCTGATATGACATAAAAGGCATATCGCCGATCAATAAAGCCAGCCTGGCGCCACGCGCGACGGCGCGGCAGTGATGAAGCATATCCTCCATGGTAACCGGCAGGGTGTTTTCATAGCCCAGCACGACCATGCCAAGCGAATCACCGACCAGGATCGAATCGACCCCGGCCTGGTCCACCGCCAGAGCGGTGGGATAGTCGTAGGCGGTCAGCATGGTAATCGGTTCGCCGCGTTCCTTCTTTTCACGGAACGTGCGCGTGGTCACTTTCTTGCGTTGTGACACGGTAAAAGTAGTTGGAGCAATGGTAGACATGGTACCCTCCGTAAAAGGTAGAGTCCGCTTTGGCCCCGCCCCCTGATGCGAGCCGCTTGCGTTGGATGATGTGCGTCGCACCTTTTTGGTTGGATTTAGCCTTCGGGTGGACTTTTCCGTTTAGCGGAATGATTCAGTCAGTCTGGTGCGACGCACCCTCGGCTTTTGCGCCGTCGCGTTCCTTGCGGATACACGCGTCGTATATGCAATTATT
>Ga0209593_10000505_pt1 | contig 18382 bp, 9 predicted proteins | sample PPLLaktember2015_3_FD_187260 | JGI IMG/M metagenome (GOLD analysis project Ga0209593, IMG submission 187260) | Freshwater sediment microbial communities from Prairie Pothole Lake near Jamestown, North Dakota, USA - PPLs Lake P7 Core (6) Depth... | ecosystem: Environmental > Aquatic > Freshwater...
AGCCGGGAATACGAGATAGGGCAAACCAACCTGGCCCTCTTCAGTCTGATAGAACTCCACCAGAGCCGGGTCGTAGATGCTGGTGTCGAAGCCAGTGGACTCAATGTAGGGCGTCATATCAAGCCACTGACCGTAGAAAGCGTTTGAGCCACCCCAGCCTACTGGACCAATGATATCGGGACCGGCGCCAGAGGCGATCTGGGTCGCCAATGTATCGCGGGCTGAGTCGTAGGGTACAACTTCGAGCACAAGTTCGATCTCATCCTGCGAGGCATTGAAATCAGCAACAGCCTTTTCCTGAGCGGGCAGCTGGGCTGGATCAGTACCGGTACCAAGACCTACGAACCAGCGAATTTGAACTTTATCGCCGGACGCTGGGGGCTCAGTGGGCTCGGCAGTCTCTGGGGCATCAGTCGCCGGAGCATCGGTCGGTTCGGGGGCATCTGTCGGGGCAGCGGGTGTGGTGCAGGCTGCAAGGATCATCGTAACGACGATCAACAGCGACAGAACAGACAAAATTTTCTTCATGGTGAATTTTCTCCTCTACTTAGGATTTGGATTGAAAATAGTTGGAAAGCGAAATGAAAAGGTATCGGTGCGGTTGCTGCCTCCTTTCAAATACGCGCTCATGCGTGGCACCCGCAGGAACGGCGGAAAATGATTTCGGTGGGAAGAATGACCGCTTCTTTCAAGGATTGATCCTCTAACAGGGCAAATAGTCTTTCCGCGGCGATCCTTCCGACTGATTCGGTGGGAGCTCGAACGGTGGTCAACGCTGGGTTTAAAAAAGGGGCAAAACCCAGGTCGTCAAATCCGACAACTGCTACATCGTCAGGTACCTTATAGCCATGTTTGTGCAGGGCTTTTAAGACACCCACGGCAGCATCGTCGTCTCCTGTAAATACAGCATCGAACGCGACCTGCTTTCCGTTACCAAGAAAATCATTCAAGGCCTGGTAGGCAGTGTCGCGTTCGAATTGTCCGTTCAGAACAAGATTCTCATCAAACGGGATTCCGTTTGCCGACAGTGCAGATTTATAGCCTGCTTCACGCCGGATCGAATCCTCCTGGTGGATGGGACCTCGCATATATAAAATACGGCGTTTCCCATGTACCTGGATAAGATGTTCCACCAGTTTGTGTGTGATCTCCGTATTTTCAACTGTAACACTGGGGATGTTCAAAGAGGGGGGAGAGGTGCGGTACAGCAGCACCATTGGAAAGCCGCTTGCAGTCATATTCGTCAGGTCTGCATCGATGAGACCATCTGAAAATACCAACAACCCATCTGTATTATGCGGCCCTATGGGCGGAGGCAATGGATTCTGGCTATTTGCATCGTGATAGGTGGCTACAATCAAGTTATACCCTTTTGTGCGGACAACTGTCTCAACGCCATTTAGAAGGGGAACGAAGAAGTCATTATGCAGATTTCTGAGCAATATGCCAATTACACGTGTTTTTCGAGATGCCAGATGCCGAGCCGCCGCATGTGGCACATACCGTAGGTCACTCATGACTTGATGCAGGCGGTCTGCAACTTCTGCTGAAACCGGCGCATTTCGATTGATATATCGGCTGACAGTGGCAACAGAAACACCTGCCTGTCGGGCAACATCGCGGATCGTAACGGAAGAGGAGCGCCGAGTCATGATTTTTATGTAACCGTTTACAGTAACCGTTTACATTATTTCACAACTCATTTCACTAGTCAAGCCACGCTATTCTTAAAAAAACCCGAAAATCGTCCTCCCTTGCTATGACGAATGTCTTTATTGAACAATAAACAGCATTATGGACTGTAGGAGAGTTGTAATTTGACTGGACAACTCCGTAATCCCTGAGTTTCCCACCGGGTATGTGGGATCAAAAAGCCACATTTCTGCCCGGACCTGCGCCTGATCGCCGATCTAAAGGGCTTTTGACTTGTCTTCGAGCGGCATAAGGCGTCCCACAGCTGGCGAGAAACAGAGCGATCGACGTCATGATGGGCAACGTGCAACCATGTCAGCCTCCAGGTTATACATGTGCTTAAAACAAAAGGCATCCGGAAGGGGATGCCTTTTGTTATTCGTCAAGTGTTTGAAATCAACCCAGATGATCGAGATATTTCAGCCCCGATCCGGTGTTGAATAATATGATCCGTTCTTCCGGACGTACCCAGCCCTGTTTGATCAGTTCCTTCAGGGCTGCAAGCGTTGCGGCCCCCTCGGGCGCGGCAAAGATGCCTTCCATGCGCGCCAGTTGCTTTTGAGATTCGGTGATGGATTCGTCACTCACCGCGATGGCAGTGCCTTCACTGTCATAAATATCCTGAAGAATAAGATGATCGGCAAAACTTTTGGGAACGCGCAAGCCGGAAGCAATGGTTTGCGCATTGAGCCAGAAGTCGCAGAACGTTGCATTTTTCTCAAAGGCTTTCACGACCGGGGCACAACCCTCCGCCTGCACAGAGACCATGCGCGGTCGTTTCGTGTTTTTGAGCCATCCGAGTTCTTCCAGTTCTGCAAAAGCCTTCCACATGCCGACCAGGCCCGTGCCGCCGCCGGTCGGGTAGATGATCACCTCTGGCAGCGCCCAGTCAAACGCCTCCGCCAGTTCATAGCCCATCACCTTTTTTCCTTCCACACGGTATGGTTCTTTGAACGTGGAAACATCGAACCAGCCTTCGGCGCGTGCTTTTTCGCCCGCCATGCCCGCAGCATCGCTGATCAAGCCGTCCACCAGGACTACTTCTGCACCAGCCATGCGGCTCTCTTCGATATTGGCAAAAGGAGTATCTTTGGGCATAAAGATGTGGGCTTTGATGCCCGCCCGCGCGGCATACGCGGCCATGGCTCCGCCCGCATTCCCGGCGGTGGGGATGATCACTTTTTCCACCCCCAGCTCTTTGGCTTTCGAAATGGCGGCGCCCAGGCCGCGCGCTTTGAATGTGCCGGTGGGGTTACTGCTTTCGTCCTTTACATAAAGATTGGAAAGCCCCAGCTCTTTTTCCAGGCGGGGCAGGGAAAGTAAGGGCGTATCGCCTTCCCCCAGAAAGATTTCATTCTCCGGATCAAGAACGGGGAGCAGTTCGCGCCAGCGCCACATCCCCTTTTTTCGACGCGTTACCTCATCCCGATCAACTTTTAGACGCGCTTTCTTCAAATCATAACGCGCTAAAAGCGGCGACTGGCAGTCTGGGCAAAAGGTATGTACCTCATGGTGAGAATACTGTTTGCCGCAGCCAGAACATTCGAGATGAGTGAGATAGGATGGGTTCATTGAGGTAAGAGATGGAGTAAACGTTGGTATGTTTGGCAACAGATTCCTTACAGTTTTAAATTCCCATAGCAATCATGATGATTGTTACGGCATAGGGACAAATGCTTCCACGCGCGCCCACAACTCACGAATATTGATGGGTTTGGACATGTATACATCACAACCGGCTTCCAATGCCTTTTCAGCATCACCCTTGAGCGCGTTGGCTGTGATGGCAATGATGGGGATATGAGCCAGCGTGGGCTTGGTACTGCTGCGCAGGCGCCGCGCAACTTCATAACCATCGATGTCCGGCAGGTTGATATCCAGCAGGATCAAATCAACATCTTCGCGCTCGGCAATCTCCAGGCCGCTCAATCCGTTGAAGCCTTTCAAAAGGCGATAGCCGCGCGCCTCCAAAGCACGTTGCACCAGCATCATATTATCGTGATTATCTTCAATGTAAAGAATATTGTGACCCATAGCGTTAGCTCTCCTTACTCTGCACTTTTCTCCTCAAGAACTTGTACCACCTCATCCACAAATCTGCGGGGAGGCAGCGATCCTTTTTGGTATACAGCTTCAATGTGACCATTCAATCGTTTCCGTTCATCAGGTGTAATATCTTTCGCGCTGACCACGACCACCGGAATATCTCTCGTGCGCGGATCGAGCTTTAGCTCTTCCACCAGTCCGAAGCCATCAATGCCGGGCATGGTGAGGTCGGTGACGATCAGGTCAGGCAGCTTTTGGCGTGCCTGTGCCAGACCTTCCCAGCCGTCTTTGGCGTGGTAGACACGGTATTTCTTGTGCCCTTCGAGCAGGCGTCTGATCAGCAGGGCATCATCGGCATTATCATCCACCAGCAGGACCGAGGTGGTTTTTTCATCCAGGTTCTCCAGCGCAGCCTGCAGGCCCTCGCGCGGGGCGGGAGATTGATCCTTGCTGAGGTGGACGTCGACTGCCCACTGGTCGCCAAGCACATGCTTCTCGACAGGGAAGGTGTGCCCGGTGGAATTGATGACCACCAGTTCATCCGGTTTGATGACACCCTCGCGGACGAGTTTTTCGAACCCCGCGAAGGCGACCGCGGCAGCCGGTTCGACAGCCGTCCCCTCGCTTTTGGCGAGGGCGCGCATGGAGCTAAATGCCTCGGCATCGGTGACAGACTCCATCACGCCGCCGTGCTGCTGCGTGATCTGCCACAGATAGGTGTACGCCTTGCCGGGATCACCCGTCGACAGGATGATAATGCTTGTATTTGGGATGACTGCCTGCGCCACATCCTTGCCGGCTTTGAAAGCCTCGACCATCGGGGCACAGCCTTCCGCCTGGATGATCGCCATTTTGGGGATTCTATCAATCAAACCCATGTTCAGCAATTCCTTGAAGCCCTGATAGACACCCAAAGGTCCCAACCCTCCGCTGACCGCCTGGATGTACCAGGCCGGAGCCTGCCAGCCAAGCTGCTCGACGATCTCATAGGCAATCGTCTTCATCGATTCGCGCGCCGGGATGGAAGTGGCTCCCCGGTCATACAGGAGATGGCGGCGCTGTGCAAACTGCGAAGCGATCTGCTTGGTCTGATCGTAATTTCCGCTGACCCGGATCACTTCGGCGCCAAACAGCGCCGCCTCACGCAGCTTTTCCTGCGGTACAAGGCTGGTCATAAAGACCCAGAGTTTGATCCCGGCCCGGGCGCAGGCCGCCGCGTAGGCGACAGCCGCGTTCCCCGTGGAGGCAATGACCGCTTCCCGGATCCCATTTTCCAGCATCGCCGCGACCGCGCCGGCCGCCTGGCGGTCTTTGAAGGAACTGGTGGGCCCATAGCGCTCATCCTTGACGTAAACGGAATCAAGCCCGAGCGGGGGAGCGAAGCGCTGCGACAGCCAGAGGGGTGTGCCTCCTGCGGGGTAAAGGTCCACAGACGAGGGAGTGTTCAGCGGCAGGACATCCTGATAACGCCACATATTCAAGGGACGATTGGGAAGCCCGCGCAGGATCTCGCGTTTGAATGCCTCAAAATCATAGCGTGCTTCCAGCCACTGCGCGTTGCATTTTTTGCAGATCGCAGGTACGAAGGGTTCATAGGGCTGTTGGCTGCCGCACAGATTGCATTCAAGATATTTCGGGATTGCCATTTACTTTACCTGTTTTTCAATCGTTTCAGTGATCCTGGCTTCCACAGGCAGTTCAACAAAGAATGTCGAACCTTCTCCCGGGACGCCGGTGCTTTCAGCCCACAAGCGGCCGCCATGCATTTCAACAAGTTTGCGGCTGATGGGCAGGCCTAAACCGGTGCCTCCAGCTTTCCGTGTGGATGACGAATCGACTTGTGTAAACTCCTGGAAGATTGCATCCAATTTGTCAGGTGGAATTCCAATACCCGTGTCTTTTACAGTGACCAGAATACGGGCACCCTCCATTGTGGCTACCTTGAGGGCTATCTTACCATTTTCTGTAAATTTGATGGCGTTGTTAACAAGATTGATCATCACCTGGCGCAGGCGTGTTCGGTCTGCATAAATTTTCACCTCCTGGTTCGAATCTTCTTCGATGAAGAGTGAAATATTCTTTTCACTTGCCAATGTGGAGGTGATACTTGTCACTTCTTCCAGCACTTCACAGGCTGTAAATCTTTCAGGATTCAGGTTCATGCGCCCGGCTTCGATCTTTGCCATATCCAGCACATCATTGATCAGGTGCAGGAGATGTTGCCCATTCTTTTGAATGAGGCGCAGGTCGTTGCTCATGTTTTCTGTCAACGGACCATCCAGTTCCTCGATGATCACATCGGCAAAACCAAGGATGGAGTTCAACGGTGTCCGCAGCTCATGGCTCATATTTGCCAGGAAGGAAGATTTGAGACGGTCAAGCTCCCGCAACTGGGTTACGAGTGCAGCCTGTTCCACATATAGACGGGCATTTTGCAGTGCAACAGCCACCTGGGCAGCCAGAGTAACATAGATATTGGCATCTCTATCTGAAAAGCCAGCCGGATTGTTTGATTGGACATCGAATACACCGAGCAGCTTATCACCGGCTGTCATGGGGACAGCCATTTCTGCATAGGTCTCAGGCAGGAGCGGGTTGGGAAGGAAGCTAGGCTCGCTGTTTACATCATTGACGATCACAGGTTTCCGTTCGCGGGCAGCCCGTACTACGATGGATTGTTCAATAGTCAGTGGAATAGCGTGTTCCTCAGCAACCAGCTTGCGTCCAATCTCTCCGGCACCTGCCGTGAGAAGCAGAGTGTTCCACGATTCGTCATAGGTATAGATATGTGCATGGTAAAGACCGAACCGTTCCTTGGCCAGATCCACCACCGATTGGAGGAGTTGATCCGGGTCGAGCACGCTCGATGTGGTGGCACTCAGTTCTGCAACTGTCTCCAGTTCTGATGCACGGCGCTGGACTTCGCTTAAGGCGGTCTGTGTTTGTTCAAAGAGACGGGCGCTTTCCAGCGCCAGGGCAACCTGCTCGGAGACTTGCTGCAGGAAAACCTCATCTTCAGCCGAGAGAGGACGTTGCGGATCATCGGTGACAGCTAGACTCCCAATGACCTCCCCACCAGGCACGGTGAGCGGGATCGCCGCAAAAAGTTCTTCCGCCAGCCCAATATCCCTGGCAGGTCGCAACCCGGCCTGGTCGAATATGAAGCCCGATGAAACATCTGCTGACTGCCGATAGGTCTGCCAACCTTCATGGCTCATCGCGCCATACAACCGATTGATTTCTTCCAGTCGTTCGGACATATCCGCGCGCAAACGGGTGCTCTCGATTGCGACGGCGATTTGCCCACACAAACCTTCCAGGAGCAGTTGATCATCTGCATCCAGGGCACCAGCAACATTACTCTGCACATCGAGTACACCTAGGATGGTATCTCCTAACTTAATCGGAACGGCGATTTCACCTTTCGTTTCCGGCAGGAGGGGGTTGGCGTGCCAGTCAGGGTCATTTTCCAACGCCGGACGCAAGATCGTTTCTCCGGAAGCCGCGGCCGTACCGATCAACCCCTCGCCCATGGGCAGATGGTGTCCGGCAGTCAGCATCTTTGCACCAATCTCACCGTAACCAGTCACCAGCACAACAGCTTCCTGGTTTGGATCGTAGCGGAGAAGCTGCGTGTGATAGTACCCAAACTCTTCCTTGACCTGAGTCACCACGCGCTCATATAACTCTTCCAGGCTGGACGCGGTGGCAATGGATTGGGAGACCTGGGTAGAGAGTTGTACCTGGAGACCTCGACGTTCAAGGGCTTCCCGTATTTGATCTTCCAACCGCTTGCGCTCGGTGATATCTTCGTACATACCTAAAACAGCGGAAACATTGCCATCGCTGTCGTACAACGGAATTTTGCTGGTGCGCAACCAGGTGATCTGACCCTGTGGATTGGTTTGCGGTTCCTCGTAATTGAGTTTTGGTACGCCGTTCTTCATGACCAGACTATCATCGGCGCGGTAAAGCTCCGCCTGTTCCTTCCAGGGCATATCCCAATCGTTTTTCCCAACAATATCGCTGGGCGAATTGACACCGGCATCTGATGCAAAGGCGCTGTTACAACCAAGATAGGTAAGATTATTATCTTTCCAGAAGATGCTCTGCGGGATGTTGTCCATGACCGTTTGGAGGAACTTCTGGTTTTCTTGTAGAGCTTGTTCTGCGTGCTTGCGCTCGGTGATATCAGTGAAGGCAGTCTGTATGGCAATAGGTTCGCCTTTGTCGTCGGTAATATACGAAGTGAAAAAGTCGGTGGGGAAAATGGAACCGTCCTTGCGTTTGAGGGATTCCTCGCCAATGAAGAAGCCTTGTGTGTGTGTTGCCTCGTCAATTCGCTTCAGCCCTTCCGGATACACGCTGAGGTCCGTAATAGTAAGTTGCATGGCTTCCTCGTAGGTGTAACCAGTCATTTTAAGGAAGGACTCATTGACATAGATAGGTTTAAAATCCAACCCGACAACCAAGACTGCGTTGAGAGAGGAAGCCAGGGCGCGGTCACGGAGCAGGAGATCTTCTTCCATACGCTTGCGCTCGGTGATATCAATATACGTACTCAGTACGCATTTTTCGCCTTCGTAATCGATAATGCGGGCTGATAACAATGCCCAGTACAAACTTCCATCTGTTCGCCGGAATTGAATTTCAAAGTCGTCGATATGACCATGTTGTCGGAGGGTCTCCCTCAATTTGACCTGGTCGTCGGGGTTGGCATAAAAGTTTCCCGTTCTGAAACCGACTAACTTCTCCAGTTTTACCTGGCTGATCTGAGCGATAGCCTGGTTAGCATATAACACGATGCCATCAGAGAGGCGCGAGATGACTGTTGGGACCCTGACCGTCTCAAGGATGGTCTGAAAGCGTTGCTTTTCAACCTCGCTTGCTTCCTGGGCTTTTTTATAGGCAGTGATATCCTCATACATCCCCAGGATAGCAACGACCTGATCGTTCTCGCGTACTGGAGTTTTGCTGGTACGCAACCAGATCGTTGAACCGTCCGGCGTTGTCTGAGGTTCTTCGTAATTGAGTTTTGATTCTCCAGTGTCCAGGACACGTCGATCGTCGGCGCGGTAAAGTTCGGCCTGATCCTTCCAGGGCATGTCATAGTCGGTTTTCCCAATGACCTCTTCCGTCGAGGAGAAACCGGCATCGTCTGCAAAGGCTTGATTGCATCCCAGATAGACCAGGTCGCGATTCTTCCAGAATATTGCCTGGGGGATGTTGTTCATGATCAACGGGAGCAGCTGCAGGCTGGGCTGAGCGGACTGCTTGTGTCCATTGTCCGTCAGGTTTTTATCTGTGTTTATCATACTTTACCTCCAACTACGCCGTCAGGATTGGCAGGTGAGTTTGTTTCGTTTTCAGCGCCCTGGCCGGCCTTTTCAGGGGTTACCATTTGAATGACTGCCCTGCGTCCCAGAATACTTCCCAGTTCACGAACAGCAGTGCGCATAATCGTTGTTGGGTTGGTTGAACTGCGTAAAGCACTGGTGATCTGGCGTAAAGCCTGCTCACGCTGGGCATGCTTTTCATTTAGTTCTGAAAGCCGCAGGTTCTCGAGGTGACCACTCAACTGCTCTGCTACCGCCGCAAGGATCTCGGTGGCTTCCTGCGATGCTTCTGGCAATTCAAGTCTCAATTCGCCAATCGATTCATCACCGATAACAAGAGGTCGTTTGAGAGCCTGATCTGTGCCATGATTGTCATTCCCAGAGACGGGTTGAACCTGGTTCAGGTCATAGACATAACCGGTACCTATCTGACTATTGTTGCTGAGGTAACTATCCCAGCCTTCATGTGTCAGGCGGCGAACGGCTTGTTCAGCTTCCTTTTGGAACTTTTCCGCCTGTGCCAGCAGGCGCAGGTTTTCCACGTGCTGTGCCAGTTGGTCACTGACAGATTTAACCAATTCCAATTCGTTCGCCTTCAAATTGGCGGGAAGCCGGATCGTGCCAACTTTGGCTCCCGTCACAGTAATCGGCAGATTGAGACAGTCTTTGCCAGATGGCATTGAGATTGTCTCCGGTTTCAAACGGATGACCTTGCTGTCATCGAACGCAAAACCGATCCTCTGCCCCTGATGGATGGCGTCCAGGAAGTCGTGCCAGCCCTCTTCCGTGAAGCGGCGCATCTGCGTTTCCACTTCCGAGCGGGCTTCCTGGACTTCCGTGAACAAAGCCGCGTTGCGAACTGCAATAGCCAGCTGCCCTGCCAGAGCCTCAAACGCAGGCAGGTTGCTTTCGGACAACGCGCCGGGTCGTTCGCTCTGCATATCGAGTACGCCCACCACTTTGCCGTCGACGATCAGAGGGACCGACATTTCGGAGCGCGTATTTGGAAGCAGCACGTTGGGCAGGAAATTCGGGTTTTCCCTGGTATCAGGGACGATTTGCGTCTGCTGCTCAAGCACTGCACGTCCATTCAACGAGCTGGAATTGATAACCAGGTAATGTTCACGTTTTAATAACTCTTTTCCCGCTTCGCCGGTTCCCGCGTGCAAGACGATCCTCTCTCCCAAAGGATCGGTCAAATAGATCTGTGTGTAATACAACTCGAAGCGGGTACGGATCATCTCGGCTGCTTCCGTCAACATCTCGGACAGATGGGTTACTTTTTCTGTGGCGGTCCGGCCGACTTCCGCAGCCAGTTCCAGGTCATGAGTGCGGTCGGAGACGCGTTGCTCGAGACTGCCAACCAGGTTTCGGATCTGGCTGGTCATGGTGTTGAAGGTATTCGCCAGGGTCCCGATTTCGTCCCGGCTTTGCACCTCAGCGACGCGGTTCAGGTCGCCGGCTGCAATGGCGGAGATGGTATTGGTAAGCGTAGCAATCGGTTGGAGGGTGCGGCGAATGGTGAACAATGCCAGGATCAGCATGATCACGCCTCCAGCCATCATCAGCGTGATGATCACGATTTGGAACTGGCGTGCCGGAGCGAGAATCTCGCTTTCGGGTCGTTGCGCGATGATTGCCCAGCCGTTGTCCAGGGTGGCTCCATACGCGCGCCAGCGTTCGCCGTTCTCATCGGTAAAGGTGATCAGGCCCGTCTCGCCCTTGCGCAGGGCAGCTACGGGTGGGTACTCGCTCATATCGCGCAGTTCAGCGGTATAGGTTAAGTCTGGGTGTGCCACCGCCTGATTGTTGGCGTCCACAATAAAGGTAAAGCCGCGTTCTCCGACCGTGCTGACCTGCGTCTCCTCCGCTAGATCCGTCAGATCTGCGGCGAACATCCCTACCCCGATAATTCTTCCGGAGGCATTCTTGATGGGTGTGGAAACTACCAGGGCGGGCTGTCCGGTGGTCCTGCCGATCAGAGTTTGGTATGTGATCGGTTCACCAGCGCTGGCGCCCTTGAACCAATCGCGGTCACTGTAATCGGTGAGGTCTGCGCTGTCGTTTCGGGCGATGTTAAATCCAGTGAGATCCGTGGTGCTGACCAAATACATATATGGATATACCTGTGCCATTGCCTGCAACACGGGGCGTTGCTGTTCTGCATCCATGTTGACGACATCTGGTTGTAAGGTCAATCCCTGGAGAGCGCTGACATTGAGTTCCAGCCAGGTCGAAACAGTGGAGGCGAGTGAGCGGCTGGTGCCCTGCAATTCAGTCTGGGCGCCCGTCTCGATCCGTGCCCGGGAGAGCGAGGTGACGATGATGCTGATGATCACCAATAGTGGGATGATGACCATCATGATCAGGGCGGTCAGGCGCGTCTGGATTCTGGGGTTCCGTAGTTGCTGGGTGGCGAAGAAAAGAGCCAGGATGCCCACAGCCGCGGGCCCGAGAACCATCCATGTGAAGTTCTGGATGTGGCTGGTGCTCAACCGAAATGCAGGATTCCAGGCCTCAATGATTGCCATGAGCAGCGCCGCGCCAAGAGCGACGAGGATCGCCCGCAATCTTGACGTCTTTGGCAGGATCAGGACGATAAAAAGAAGGGCAAACAGTGCAAGGTATCCACCCATGATGAGGTGAAAATTTTGAATTACCAGGACGACCAGGGTCGGAGCCAATACTACGTTACTCAGGTATGACGCCCAGACACCCGGTGCGTAGCGGTCGCGCCGCACAAGATTCCAGCCGATCGAGCTGGCGATAAACATCGCCAAGGTATACGGCATGAGGACGATATCTGACAGTTCCCACATCCCGCTCTGGAGGACGAACACGATGTACACCGCAAAACCAAAGAAAACCAGGCCGACGGCTGCCGAGATTCCTGTTGCCCACAGGCCAATGCGCTTCTGCATTGCAGCAGTGACAGCAGGGTCCTGCCCGTCTGCAGGGGTTTTCCCGGTTGCCATTCCAGATGGCAACTGGACGATCGGTTCCACGGTGGACGCGACTGGCTTGTGCGCAGCTGGTGGGGTTTGTCGCCCTGCCACCTGTGCCTCCAGCTCTGCCACCCGCGTTTTCAGAGCTTCCACTTCCCGCAGGCTCAAATTCGAGAGCGGCTCGTTTTCCCCTGAAAACATGTTCTTGAATCGTTTCCGGACGTTTTCCTTCACGATTTTTTCTTCTTCGCTTTGTTTCTGCGTTTTAGCCATAAGTGCTGCTCCTCAGTTGCGCGCTGACCTAGTCGGGCTTCTGACTGTTATTTATCGTACCGGGAGCCTCAAGGATGACCCGGATATCGTTTACGCCCAGGGTTCGGCCAAGTTCACGCGCAGTTGCCTGTAGCGCCGCTTCGATGGAAGTCGTGCTCTTTATCTTTAAGCCGATGGAGGTGATACGTGCTTCCCGATCGGCACGTTGCTGAACATCCACGTAGGAGCGCGCGTTCAGCAGGGCGATGGCGACCTGGTTCGCAAGGGATTGAAGCAAGTCAATATCTTCCTTTGTGAACCTGTCGGTTACATCGTGTTGGACATCGAGAACGCCGAGCACTTTGTCTGCGCTGGCAATTGGGATCGCGGCTTCGGATTTGGTTTCAGGTAATAAGGGGTTGGGCAGCCAATCCGGGTCCTTGGATGTGTCGGACACCAGGACAGCAACGTTGTTGTGCGCAGCACGTCCTACCAGGCCTTTCTCCTTCAAAACCTTATGGCCGCTGCCCAACAACGAGGCGCCTACATCGCCTGTACCACCAGCCATGATCAAATTTCCGCTCGCTTCATCCACCAGGTAAATATGAACGTGGTAGTAGTCGAAGGCTGTTTTTAGCTGTTCCACCACCTCGATGATCAGTTGGCGTTCGTTCAGGATCGTGGAGAGATAACGGCTGATCTCCGCGGAGGTAGCCAGGGCTTTGGTGCGGTCTGCGACACGCTGCTCCAATGTGCCGATCAAGCCACGTAACTGTGCGGTCATGCTGTTAAAGGTATTTGCCAGTGTGCCGGTTTCATCCCCTGTTTCCACGATGGCTTGCACCGATAGATCGCCTGCTGCCACCTGTTCGGCAACGGTATTGAGACGCACCAGAGGGGCCGAGATGATCTGTGATAAACCCAGTGCGGTGAAAGTAGCCGCGATAAAAATGATCAAAGCGATGATTACCATGTTGCGTGTTTGCGCCTGAACCGGTTGCACAGCCTCTGTCAGATCCTGAAAAACGATCACACGCCAATTCAGTCTTAATATTGCGAGTGCATCTTCATTCACATCATTCTCGATCACGGCTCTGGCCTGACTGGCAAGTACCCGAGTCTGGCGATAGACAATCTCAAAATACGGATCCTTTGAGTCGATTGCCTTGAAGAGCTCGTTGATGTCAAACCCGGATGCCTCCTGTGCTAACGAAGATGTGTTTTCTTCGCTAGACACGAGAGCCAGTTCCTGACGATTCGGCAGGTACACCACGGTTTGACCCGTTTGGCCGAATAAACCGGCGGCAAGCGACTGTGCCATAGAATCAAAGTTGACCGTTGTACGAAGGATGCCAAGCACATTCTGGCTTTCCTCATCCCGGATTGCAATTGCGATAATCACGACCGTTGCCTTTACACTCTCGTCATATTCGGGTTGGCCAACATATATTCTTTCCCGGTAGGCAACCTGCCACCACTCCTCATCTCCCTGATAGTAATCGGAGGTGCGATTGGTGGCAGCGATGTTAACCCCCTGCTGATCAGTTAAAAAGACTTCCACGTGTTGTGAAAAGTTTTGTTGAAACTGACGCAGTTGGGTTGAAGTGCGATTGTAAAGGACGCGGGAGACGAGTGAGCTTCCATTGTTGTTTACATCTGCAGCGCGCCACTGACTGTCCAATTGTTGGATCTCTGCCTGCGTTAAGAGCTCACCCCGGCTGGCAGCTTCTACTGTATTTTCAATGGTCTCGTCAAGCGCCAAGGTCTTGAGGAGACCGATTTCACGCTTAAGAGTTTGGCTGATCTCAATGGCTTTGGAATTTGCCAGAGCGGACAAATTGTTGCCGACGTTCTCGGTCAGGTTGGCACTTAACGAGCGATTCGCCAGGAAACCGATCACTGCTACAGAAAAGAAAACGACGCCGATAATGACGGTGATCAGTTTTACGCGCAGGTTGAAATCTTTAAAGCCCTGGAATGCCCGGTAGCCTAAAATGATAACCACCGCTCCTGTAATCACCGGGATAAACAGATGGAGTTCGGGAACAACCAGACGATAGGGAGGCAGAAGCAGGTCCAAAAAGATGGTAATGACTGCCGCCACAAAGCTGATAATGGCAAAACGTTCCGGCCGGTCTGATGTCTGCGAGGCAATCTCCACAGCCAGTAGAATGCCGGTAAGGCCCAATCCTACGCCGATATCCGCAATGACGAGCGGATTAGCTATAATTCCTATCAGGATGCTATAAATCAGAACTTTTGCAGCCCGCTCGACCTCTCCCTTTCGGATCAGCCGAAAGCTGATGCGCGAGGAGACAAAGACAAACAGGATGACGGCGGTCCCGACCCACAATTGCCATGCACCGGTTCTGATCGCCAGGTAGGCTTCGACGAACAATGCGACCGTGGTCGCAGCCATGACCACGCTGGCATACCGGAATGCATTTCGCATCTTTAGGGTTGCGTCTTCGGGGAGGCTGAAGAATTGTCTGTTCATTTGGTATCCGTCCTCTGGTCGAGCTGTGCCAGTCGTACGCTTGCGTGCGCGCCCAATGCAAGTCCCACTTCACGGACAGCAACCTGTAAGGCATTTTCCACAGTCGTGGTATTTTGAATTTTCTGGTTGATCGTGGTGATCAACGCCTCGCGGTCGGCATACCTTTGGGCTTCCATCAACAGACGTGCATTTTGGGCTGCGATCATGATCTGGTTCGCGACGGTTTGAAGCACGTCCTTATGTTCCTCTGTTAATCCTTGCGGGATATTCTGCTGTACATCCAGAACGCCGATCACTATTTCGCCGGCCGAAATCGGAATAGCAAGCTCAGATTTTGTCTCTGGAAGCAGGGGATTGGGCAGCCATTCCCGATCTGTCGAGACGTCGGAAACGAGTACGGGGGTATTGGTTTCCGCGGCGCGGCCCACTAGGCCTCTGCCCATCGGGATTCGGTGTCCTTTTTCAAGCATGGCTTTTCCTGCTTCGCCTGTTGCAGCCTCCAGGACGAGTTCGTTTTCTGTTGGATGAATAAAATAAGTTTGTGTGTGATAGAAATTGAACGAGGAATTCACAAGCTCAACCACTTCGGCACTCAGTCGTTGGCGGTCCATACGGATGCTGGAGGAAATGCGGTGGCTGACTTGGCTAGCCGTCACAAGGGCTCTTGTGCGGTCGGCGACGCGCTGCTCCAGGGAGCCGATCAATTCACGCAGCTGGCTGGTCATTGTGTTGAAGGTAGCAGCCACCTGTGCGATCTCGGCCGGACCCGCCACTTTCGCCTCCCTCGACAGGTTGCCGGCGGCAATATCGGAAGCCGCTGCGGAAAGGTCGATCAGAGGCGCCGCGACCCTGCGGGCGATGTAGCGACCCAGGATAGCCGCCAGGAACCCGAGCACGATTGTAGTTGCTATACTGATATTTCCCTGTACTGTGCCCGGACGATAGGCTTCCTCGTAAGGGATTTCGATCACCACAGCCCAGGGGGGGGTACCCAACGGTAAATAGGTTCCCACAACATCCTCTCCAAGCAGACCCGTGTACGTTGCAACTTCCGGATTAATGTCTGCCGTTGCGGATGGATTCTCCATAAAATCTCTAACTTCAGCAAGTTGCCCCACATTCTCGCCGCGTAATACCCGGGCGGTATCCTGAAAAGCAATCAGGTTGCCCTGGTTATCGACAACATATGCATAGCCTGTCTCGCCCACCTGAAGCTGGTCAACCAGGTCCCACATGAACTTCAGATTTAGTTCGGCGACCAAAACTCCCTGGAAATCTCCAAAAACGTTTTGGGCAGGAACGGCAATCGCTACCAAAGGTTCACTGGTTAGCTCGTCGATGTAAACGGGACTGATATATCTTTGCCCCTCGCTGGTCTGGGCAAGTACATCCCCCTGGAGGTGGGACTCAAACTGCTCCGATAACGATGATGATTGACGTGAAACTGTGGTCATCTGCCGGCCTGTGACATTTAAAATTGCCAATTGTCGGAAAGCCGGTTGTAATCCCAGGAGGTCGTCCAGAATGGTTTGCCTGGTTTCCACATTTGCAGTGCTCGGATTCCCGAACTCACTGGCTGTTTCCAATACACTGAATTTTTCCTGAATGGAGCTTGCGACGGTTCCGCCTGCTTCCTGCGCGATCGAGCGTTGTTGATTGGCAATTGAAGTGTTCAGAGTACGTCGACTAAGAAAGAATGCTGTAGACTGTGCAATCAGCAACGTCACGATACTGAAAATGGCCAGGGAAATTGTCAGTGTGAACACCAAGCTGCGCGGGGATCGGGGTTTATTTCTTTTTATTTGCATAATTCACCTTGCTTTTCTCCATGTGACCCTGCAGAAACATGCAAATGTTTCTGCAGGGTGCCATTTCGAGGTATCAGGAAGTTGCTCCAAACAACAACTCTATAAAACGTGCGCTGACTTGTGTACGCTGGGCTAACGAATGATCTCGTTGGCCTGTTTCAGTATACCTTCAGGTATGGTTAAACCAAACTGTTGGGCTACTTTGTAATTAATTTGAATGAAATTCTCAGGCGAAACAGCCGGGATGGTACCAGCGGGCGTACCTTTCAAAACTTTATCAGCCAGTGGGGCTGCCTGTTTGCCTGAAGCAAATAAGTCTACATTCACACCGAAAACAGATGAGTATTCACCGACCGTGTTGTAAACGCCGCCAAACGGAAGCTCATGCTCATAGGCAAAGCTGGCTACGGCCTCAAATGCGTCAGGAGCTACCACGAGCGGCTCCACCACGAACAGCATCGCGTCCATGCCAAGATCCTCCGCCGCGCCGAGCTTGTCCAGTTCGGCCTGGAGTTCCGCGGTGTTATCGGCCGGGAAGGGGATGAGGGTGACGCCCTCGGCTTTCGCCAAAGGTTCCAGCGCCTCGAGTTGTGGAGCTACGATGGGATATCCACGCTGATACGGCATCCAGAGCCGTTTGGCGTCAGGAGCGATCTTGCGCATGATCTCAAAGCGCTTGAGAGTGATATCCACACCCGGGAAGCGCACGCCGGTGATATTCCCGCCGGGCTGCGTTACGCTGTCGATAATCCCCATTCCTTCGGTGAAGGCGAAGCTAAACACCACGGGAATGTCGGTGCCTTTTGTAAGGGTCTTCGCCTCGATCGTGGCTTCCGTGGGGGTGACGACGATCAAATCCACTTTGTCGGCGATGAACTTCTTGATCGTGTTCTGATAGGTTGGGATATCGAAACCCACCACTTGCACATCATAGGTGATGTTTTCGCCTTCGACATATCCCAGTTCTGCCATGCCGGCTTTAAACCCCTCCGCAACGGGGGCAGTGAACTCGAGGCCGATAAGCACGCCTACTTTGTACGTCTTCTTCGCGTGCAGGCCGGTGCATCCGCTCAACAGAAGTGTAGCAATGATTACCCATGTGAGCAGTGCCCATATCTTTCGAGAATTATTTTTGTTTGTCATCATTGTGCTCCTTATATGATTCTGATCTGATTTATCTAGCGTATGAGTTCAACTGCCTGCTTCAATAAACCTTCTGGAACTGTTAACCCCAGTTGTTGAGCTGTTTTGTAATTCAGAAAGAGCTTGGCATCAGGCGTGACCACGGGAAGTGTGCCGGCAGGAGTGCCTCTGAAAATTTTGTCTGCCAACAGGGCCGCCTGCAAACCATTATCTGAGAAAGTGGGGGAATAACTAAAGAGAGCTCCTTGTTTTGCCTGGGCAACCGTGTTACCCACAATCGGCACATTGTGCTCTGTCGCAAACTGGCTGATCACTGCCCAGCTCTCTGTGGATTGTGAAACAGCATCCGGCATGATGAGAATGGCATCCATCCCAATATCTTCGGCTTGCGCTCTGGCTCCCAGGTCTGCTGAAATATCTTCGGCATTGGTAATGTGAGTCTCTACCAGATCTATGCCCAGCGCTGCAACAGCTGGACGCAACGCTTCAAGAGTAGACGGCGCGGTTGCATAATCTGGTTGATAGGCGATATACAGTCGTTTCAGCTGTGGCATGATCTGGTGCAACAGCTCGACCCGCTTCTCCATTATCTCCGGGCCGGGGTTGCGAACACCGGTGATATTCCCACCGGGTTCGCGCACGCTGTTCACCAGGGTGGTCCCT
>Ga0209593_10000506_pt1 | contig 18377 bp, 14 predicted proteins | sample PPLLaktember2015_3_FD_187260 | JGI IMG/M metagenome (GOLD analysis project Ga0209593, IMG submission 187260) | Freshwater sediment microbial communities from Prairie Pothole Lake near Jamestown, North Dakota, USA - PPLs Lake P7 Core (6) Depth... | ecosystem: Environmental > Aquatic > Freshwater...
TCGCATTCGGAAGACGTGCAATCGCATTCGGAAGACGTGCAATCGCATTCGGAAGACATGCAATCGCATTCGGAAGACATGCAATCGCATTCGGAAGACGTGCAACCACCGGTAGCCAACAATTATTTGCCGGTAGCAATAAAATATTGACCGGTAGCAACAAAATATTGACCGGTAGCAGGGAATTATTGGGCGGTAGCAACAAAATATTGACCGGTAGCAGGGAATTATTGACCGGTAGCAGGGAGTTATTGACCGGTAGCAGCAAATTATTGGCCGGTAGCAGGGAGTTATTGACCGGTAGCAGGGAATTATTGACCGGTAGCAAGCAATTATTTGCCGGTAGCAACAAAATATTGACCGGTAGCAACAAAATATTGACCGGCAGCACAAAAATATTGGCTTTTTTTTCTCACGGAGCTCACGGGGAACACAGGGAGAAAACGGATAACGGATCACAGAAAACGATCAACGATCCACGATTCACGATTCACGATCAACGGATAGTGGAAGGGCATATCGACTACAGCCCCTGCGATTCCAAAATTAGAATTGCCGATAATTGGGAAAACCGGTTGACATTCTTTTCTTCTTTCGGTATACTACAGTTTAATTTTGCATTAACAAAAACAGTTACCTCCTCAAGGGATGGTTGATATGCCTATGGATAAGAAACAACTATCGGAACAGGACATTCGCTCGAAATTTATCTTGCCTGCAATTCTGAAATCCGGTTGGGATTTGATGCGCCAGGTCCGGGAAGAAGAAGCTATCACTGTCGGGCAAATCATGGTACGGGGAAAAACTTATACCCGCAAAAAAAACAAAAAAGCCGATTATATCCTTTATTACAAACCCAATATCCCCATTGCTGTCATTGAAGCAAAATCCAATATCCACCCTGTCGGCACCGGCATGCAGCAAGCCCTGGAATACGCCGAAATGATGGACGTCCCTTTTGTTTATACGTCTAACGGCGACGGCTTCCTGGAACATGACTGCACGGTCTCTTCAGGCCCCATTGAAAAAGAACTCTCCCTCGATGCTTTTCCTTCACCCGATCTTTTGTGGAAACGGTACAAAATCTATAAAGGTATCCCCGATTCAGCGGAAAAAATCGTTACCCAGGATTATTATGGAGAAGACGAGAACAAAAAACCCCATTATTATCAAATGACCGCCATTAATCGCACCATCGAAGCCATTGCCAAAGGTCAAAAACGAATCCTCCTTGTTATGGCTACGGGCACAGGGAAAACTTTCGTCGCTTTCCAGGTCATCTGGCGCTTGTGGAAAGCCCGCAAAATGAAGCGCGTCTTATTCCTGGCCGACAGGGATAACCTCATTAGTCAAACCATGACCAATGATTTTAAACCTTTCGGCGATAAGATGAAACGGATTGAAAACCGCTCCGCCAATAAAGCGTTTGAAGTTTATCTCGCTCTTTACCAGGCCATTACGGGCCCTGAAGAGAGACAAAAAACCTACAAGCAATTCAAACCCGATTTTTTCGACCTCATCGTGGTGGACGAGTGTCACCGCGGCAGTGCTGCTGAAGATTCCCAATGGCGCGAAATCCTGGAATACTTCTCCAACGCCACCCAGATCGGCTTGACTGCTACTCCCAAAGAAACAAAATATGTTTCCAATATCTCGTATTTCGGTGAACCCGTTTTTCTTTATTCGTTGAAGCAGGGGATTTTGGATGGTTTTTTAGCACCCTACAAGGTAATCCGGGTCGTAATGGATAAAGACGACGGTTGGAGGCCTCCTTTGGGGAAAAAGGATAAAGACGGCGAGCTCGTACCCGACCGCATTTATAACCTCACGGATTACGACCGGGAATTGGTGATCGATGAACGCACGGAAACCGTAGCCCGAAGGATCACGGAATTCTTAAAGAGTACGGGCCGCTTCGACAAAACCATTGTTTTTTGCGAAGATATCGACCATGCTGCCCGAATGCGCTGTGCACTGGTCAACCAAAACCCCGACATGGTCTCGATTAACCGGAAATATATCGTTCAAATCACCGGCGAAGAACCCGAACGCCGGGGCGACCTCGACAGCTTTATCACTCCTTCCGAAACTTACCCTGTCATCGCCACCACATCCAAACTCATGGGCACCGGCGTCGACTCCCGCACCTGTAAGTTGATCGTCATCGATAAAACCATCAACTCCATGATCGAATTTAAACAAATCATCGGGCGCGGCACCCGCGTCGTCGAAGAATATAATAAACTCTATTTCACCATCATCGATTTTCGAAGAGCAACCAATTTATTTGCAGACCCCGATTTCGATGGAGAACCCGTTTCCGTTTATGAATCCCATTACGATGATATCATTAATACCCATGACGGTCCCTGGGTGATCTGTCAACCTACCCCGGTTTATGGGGAAAAGAAAATCTATGTGAACGGTGTGCCCGTTAATATAATCCATGAGCGTGTCCAATATATGGATGCCGACGGTAAGTTGATTACCGAGTCCATCCGGGATTTTAGTAGGAAGGTCATCTGCTATGATTATTCTTCTCTGGATGATTTCCTGGCCCGGTGGAGTGAGGCGGAGAAGAAACAGGCTGTAATCGAAGAGTTGGAGAGGCACGGTTTGTTTTTGGATGCGCTGCAAGGCGAAGTCGGGAAGGATTTCGACGTTTTCGACCTCGTGTGCCATATCGCTTTCGACCGGAAACCCCTTACCCGGAGGGAGCGGGCGGACCATGTGAAAAAACAGGATTATTTCGAAAAATATGGGGAAAAAGCCAGGGCTGTCCTCGATGCCCTGCTGGACAAGTATGCAGACCAGGGCCTTATGAATATCGAAGATATTGCTGTCCTTAAAATTCATCCCTTCGATTCTATGGGAACTTTCAAGGAGATTCTCGACTTGTTTGGCGGGAAAACCAATTATTTAAATGCCGTAAAAGAATTGACTGCCAGGTTGTATGGTTATGACGCCGCATAGCCCAGTGGTGAAAGATAATCATAAACTTTTGTGTGGGGATTGCATCCCTGGCAGGTCCAGGATGCGATTTTCACGAAAAGAGTCCTCTCATTTATAATGGAGGTAATATACCTATCATGTCCATTTCAAACGTAATCAAGACAATGCAAAACATCATGCGCCAGGACACCGGTGTGGACGGCGACGCGCAGCGCATTTCACAACTCGTGTGGATGCTCTTTTTAAAAATTTTCGACGATAAAGAGAAAGAATATGAACTTGAAACCGCCGAATACCGCTCCCCCATACCTACCCGCTTGCGCTGGCGAGATTGGGCTTCCAATGATGAAGGCATTACCGGTGATGAGCTCCTCGATTTCGTCAACAATACACTCTTTCCCACGTTGAAGGAATTGTCTTTCAGCCGTGGTGACGATCCCCGCGGTTTTATCGTTAAAGAGGTGTTCCAGGATGCTTATAATTATATGAAATCCGGTACGCTGCTCCGCCAGGTCGTCAATAAAATCAATGAAATCGATTTTACCGCTTCCGCAGACCGCCACATGTTTAACGACATTTACGAGAAGATATTGAAAGATTTGCAGAGTGCCGGGAATGCCGGCGAGTATTATACTCCCCGTGCCGTGACTCAATTCATGACCCAAATGGTGGACCCCTGCCTCGGCGAAAAGGTATTGGACCCTGCGTGCGGCACCGGCGGGTTCCTCACCTGTACCCTCGATCATATCCGCCAGAAAAAAGAGGTTAAGACCCCCGCCGACTATCAAATTTTGCAGTCCCATGTCTATGGTGTCGAGAAAAAGCCGCTGCCCCATTTGTTGTGTATCACCAACATGATATTGCACGGCGTCGAGGTTCCCCGCAATATCCGGCGCGATAATACTCTGTCCCGTCCTCTCCGAGACTACAAACCCTCCGAATACGTCGATGTCGTGTTGACCAACCCTCCCTTTGGCGGCATCGAGGAAGATGGAATCCAGTTGAATTTCCCTGCCGCATTCCAGACCAAGGAGACCGCGGACCTCTTCCTTGTATTGATTATGACGGTATTAAAACCCGGAGGCCGGTGCGCCATTGTTTTGCCCGACGGCACCTTATTTGGTGAAGGTATTAAAACCCGCATCAAAGAAAAACTCCTGGAAACCTGTAACCTCCATACCGTCGTACGTCTTCCCAAAGGCGTTTTTAATCCCTATGCCCCGCTTAGGACCAACCTCCTCTTTTTTACCAAAGGCACACCCACCACCGTTGTATGGTTTTATGAGCACCCCTATCCCCCCGGTTATAAATCCTATTCCAAGACCAAACCCATGCAAATCCAGGAGTTCGAGCCTGAAAAAGCCTGGTGGAACCACCGCGTTGAAAATCGATTTGCCTGGTGTGTCCCGGTCGAGAAGATCAAAGCATCCAATTACAACCTGGATATCAAGAACCCCAATGCACCCCGCGAGGATCACGCCGATCCCCAGGAATTGTTGGACCGGTATCTCCAACTCACTGCACGGGTCGAGGAGACCGGGAACCGGTTGAAACAGGAACTGGTCGAGGCGCTGGGAACCCCGAACCGACATCGCTCACCCATGGATAAACCATGAGCCTCTTGCTTCATCGATTCGACCTCCTTTTGGAAGCTCCGAATGCCGTTAAGCAGCTCCGGGAGATCATTTTGCAGTCGGCAGTGATGGGCCGGTCGGTGCCCCAGGACCCCGCAGATGAACCGGCCTCAGTGCTCCTCGAAAAAATCAAAGCCGAAAAAGAGAAGCTTGTAAAAGAAGGAAAACTGAAACCTGAGAACCCGCTGCCGCCGATTTCGGAAGAGGAAAAACCCTACGCCCTCCCCATCGGCTGGGAATGGGTTAGACTACGTGAACTTGGAATTATCAACCCACGAAATTATGCGAATGACGAAACGATTGCATCATTTGTACCTATGGCATTAATAAGTGATAAATATGAAGCTGTGGTTAAATCAGAGCTACGATTGTGGAAGGAAATTAAGAATGGTTTTACACACTTTAAAGACAATGATGTATGCCTTGCAAAAATAACTCCTTGCTTTGAAAATGGAAAATCTGCTATAATGAGTAATTTAAAAAATGGCATTGGTGCCGGTACAACCGAATTACATGTTTTCCGCCCAATAATATCGGATATTAAGTCAAAATATATATATATATATTTAAAGTCTCCTAAATTTATAAGCGAGGGGACAAAAAAAATGACTGGATCAGCGGGTCAAAAAAGGGTTCCTAAAGACTATTTTGCAAATAATTATTTTCCTCTTCCTCCATCAGCCGAGCAGGTTCGCATCGTGGAGAAAGTGGACCGCCTCATGGCTTTATGCGATCAGTTGGAGACCCAGCGGGCAGAACGCGATCAAAGCCGGGTGAGTTTGAATAATGCCTGCATCCATAGGCTTTTGAATTCCCCTGAACCCCGCGAATTCCAGGAAAATTGGCAGCGTATTGCCGGTCTTTTCCCCATCCTTTACACGAAACCCGGGAATGTGGAAAAACTAAAGCAGGCCATCCTCCAATTGGCGGTAATGGGCAAATTGGTGCCCCAGGACCAGGCAGATGAACCGGCCTCCGTGCTCCTGGGAAAAATCAAAGCGGAAAAAGAGCGCCGCATCGCCGAGGGAACCCTGAAACCCGAGACCCCCCTGCCCCCCATTTCGGAAGAGGAAAAACCCTACCCCCTCCCCATCGGCTGGGAATGGGTGAGACTTCAGCATGTTATTTCATTTGAAAAAAATGCAATAAAACGTGGACCTTTTGGAAGCTCAATAAAAAAGGCATTCTTTGTTTCACATGGATACAAAGTATATGAGCAGAAGCATGCAATATATAATGATTTTTCTCTTGGTCATTACTATATTACTGAAGAAAAATATAATGAACTAAAGCAATTCACAGTCAAACCAAAGGATATAATAATAAGCTGCTCAGGGACTGTAGGAAAATTAGCAATTGCTCCAGAATCAATCGAGCCTGGTATAATTAATCAAGCATTATTAAAGATTTGCCTTAATGAAACAATTTTAAGGAATGAATTTTTCTTAATATTATTCCCGGCTTTCTTTATGACTACAGATGTTCTCAATGACCTGAAAGGGACCGCTCAAAAAAATATTACTTCAGTAAATACTTTAAACAAAATATTATTTCCACTTCCACCTCTATCCGAGCAGGTTCGCATCGTGGAGAAAGTGGACGAATTGATGGGTTTGTGCGATGGGTTAATCGAGGGTTTAGCGGAAGCGGAAACCCTGTGTGATACACTCTTTCGGTCCATTGCATTTTCTCAAAACCAATCCTTGACCCCGTTACCTGAAATCCTGGATTCCCCCCCTGCATAAAAAGAGATTTTCTCGCCTGTCCCCTTTTTTCTCCTTATCCGTTTTTAGCTCCGATTCAGTTACAATGCCACGTACCTACCCTCTGTCCATAATGTCCATACTGTCAATATTGTCCATATTCTTAGCCTATCCCTGCCTATGCTGACCAATAACCATTATGCAAAAGAGCGTGGACTCGTGGACCCAGTGGACTGTGTGGACCATGTGGACCAGGTGGACGCTGTGTGAGGGGTTGACTGTCCCCTTTTTTGTCAAAACCGCATCGAGGAGTAATTCCGGATTCTAAATTTATGAACCCTGTACACGTAGTCGCCTTCTTTGGGGTCATAAATGATTTCAATGCCGTAAATATACCCCCGTAAAATGATTTTGGGTTCGAAAGGAAGAGTGGTATGGTACAGGTACTTTCCTTTCCCGCTAAAAATGTCCACGAAAGCTTTGGGGTCCTCATCCAGGACGGATTTTCGTTTAATCACATAGATACGGTTTTTTTCATCGGTCAGTATTTTTTTAAAAAAGGGGCGGTGATCGGGGAATTTCAAATCCGATTTAACCTGGTTTCGTTCTTTTGAAGTATCCCCATCCGGGTTGATAATTTTTTTCTTCTCTGCGGAAGTAATTTCGGTGGGCTCTGACTCTATAGAGATGACAGCGTTGAGTTTCCCGTCCAGGTCGTATTTATACAATGTGTATTCCATATTAAAACCATAAATAAGACTGTCGGAGGTTAAAGCAAAATACGCGTTGGGGGAATATGGATGGAGGGTCGAATATATGGCGTTGCCTGAGTATTCCATACTGGTATCGATAAACCCATTGATTTTTTTTACCGGTTTCCCGGTTGGAGAAAAGCGGGATAAAACTCTCCTGGCCTTGTGGTTATTGGAGTGTTCGATTTTAAAAGCATAGAAATTTCCTTGTTTATCGAATAAAACCCTTCCCGCGGTGGTTAAAGTGATATTGGTTTTAAATTTCAAGCCCCGGTCGAATTTGGCGATTTTGTACCCGTCATACAAATAAATATTATCGTTGGAATCCTGGTAAATAACTTTGGGGAACTGGATGACCTCGCCCGGTCCGGATCCTCTATCGATCGGGAAGCGTCCCATCGGTTTTCCCCATTTGTCGTATTTTAAAATACTGTTGTTTGAGAGGACGAGGATATTATCGTTCGAATCGACGGCAATATCATGAAAAAAGAAGATGTACCATTTTGGGTCCAGGGCTTTGCTCTCGATGGTAATGTTCTTTGCCAGTCGGAGAGAGAAATTGTTTAACCGTGGGGGAGTGAAGGTCGATAAGCGAACACCGTTTCCCTGTTTCAAGGAAAGAGAACCGGCCTGGATCACTATCACTGTTGTGAAAATAAAAATGGCACAAAAGAGCATCGTTTTATTTGAGATCGTTTTCATCGGGATCCTTTACTCGAACGAATGGGAGTTCATCCACCGGTGAGAGGATGAACTCCCATTTTTCAAGATGTTAGCAATCTAACAAATCGGTTTACATTGCAATACCAATTCCCATATTGCCATAACAGTCTACATATCCGCCGCCAGCGATCGACCCGCTAACTCCGCAGCCGCAATAGATATAGTCATATCCGACTTCGCAGTCGTAATATGCTCCGTCACCGCTTGACAAGGCTTCGCAACTGCAATAGATTTGATTTCCATTGCTGCATTCAGCCCAGATTTGGCAACCTGCATAAGTTGCCGGAAAGAGTGGTGTCACTGACGTTAACACGACCATTACCAGGCCCATCCAGAACATAACACATTTTTTAAGCTTCATTTAATTCCTCCTAAATTTTATTTGATTATTTTTTTTCTTCAAACCAATGGTTCCATAACCTTATCAATAGGGGGAAAACCTTCATACCCGGATTTTCACGAGGTGAAGATTCATCTTGTAATTAATAAGGGCGAAATAACTCCCCTGATGAGAGAAAATATGAAAAATCCTCGGTTGAATATTTTGAAACCTGAGCAAGAGGCGTTCTTTTAAGTTGCCGCCGGGATCCACCCGGAAGATCATCCCCCTCTTCCAGTTATCGATATTGGTGTAAAGCAAGATACCTTTATCTCCGTCCACTGCCAGCCCATTACTATATATAGAGAAGAAAATCCGGGGGGCGGTCGTATCGGTTTTGGAAAAAAATTCCGGCGGCTTCTGGCCATGCTTTATCGATTGGCTTTCAATATCTTTTAATTCCTTGAAATCCAACTTCTTAAACAGTGAACCCTCCGCACCACTATCGAGCCCGATCCTAAAATAGGCTGGACTTGTACTGAAACAACCGTAAAGGGTATTACCGGTCACAGTAAAATAAACATTATTGAAAGCAACATTGGCGATATAATCGGATAAACCATACCCCTTCCCGATTTTTCTTAAGAATTTTCCATCCCGGGAATAGATGCTGATCAACTTACCTTCTCTATTTCCCTTTCCCAATTGGTTAACAAAGATATATTTCCCATTCACAAAAAACGACTTTGCGTTTTCATTGGATCCTTCCAGCTTAAAAGCGGAAATGAATTTACCATCCAGGGCGAACCGTTTAATTTCCCGGCCAAAGTTGTTGAGAACAAACAATTCGTTTTGTTCGATAAAAATACCTGTGGGTTTAAACAGGTTTTCCTCTCCCTGGCCGACTTCGCCGATTTGAAAAAGAAACTTCCCTTTCATATCGGACTTAATTACCCGGTGATTCTGGCTGTCCAGCAGGTACAGGTTATTTTCATCATCAAAGCAAAAGGGGTTGGGAAGACGCACATCGCTTAAATTGATATCGAAATCGCATTTTCCGAAGTCCAGGACAGGAGTCGCATCGATGATCCTGACGGTTTCGCCGGTACAAGAAACCATCAAGATAAAAGATAATACGATAAACACGGTAAATACCAGTTGAAAAATCCATCTTGTCTTCATTTTCTTTTCTCCATTCATAAATCCTATTTCTGAGACTTCATAATTGCCTTGACCACCCCCCCGGAAAAATCGGGTTCCGCAGGATTATGGGTTTCGAGAAAAATCACTTTCCGGTTTTTATCCAGCACCACGGTAAAGGGATCGGGGATCGTCGAATTATTGGTGACATAACGCTCCTCATCCGAAAAGATATCGACGGCAGTGAGTTTATCGAAAGGCATATCGATGGATTTCTCCCATTGAAGGATATCCTTTTTATCGAAGGGGTCGAAAAAGACCAGTAAGGTTTTGGCATTGACATTGCCTTTTTGCAGCATTTCGTCGGTATCTTTCAAGAGAGTTATTCGCTGGCCGGTTTTACACGTTGGGCACATCGAGGAGAAAAAAGTTGCGATAATGTATTCCTCGGGAAAATCGGCGAATTTTACCGGTTTGTTCGTTGAAATGTCGGTTAGCTCGATAAGAGGCGCCGGCTTTTCTAAGTTAAAGAAAGGCTTTGAATCCGGCTTTTTAAACTCATACAGGATTTTTCCCAGTAATTCCTTCTCCACCAATTGTCTTAACGTGGTTTTATCGCCTAACGGGGACATCGAAAATTTTATTTTCCCGTTCTTGTCCAGTATAACGACTCCACAGCACCTCCCGATTTTGAACCGGTCGAATATACCGTACCCAGGGTCCGACACAAAGGGGAATAAGAATTTTCCCGCTTTAGAAAATTCGCCCAGGGTGTTTTTATCCCGGTAACTCACACCGATGGCCTTCAAACCTTTGGAACTGTATTTTTTATAAATAATATTCGCGTAAGACATCACCAGTTTATGGGTGATGTTTTTTGCATCGAAAAATAGGATCATGGATGCAGTGCTATTCAGGGTCGACACCTTTTTCCCGTCGATATCCGCAGCTTTGAAAATAACCGGAGAATTCGGCCCGCTTTTATCTTTATCGATTATCCCATATGCCCCGTATGGCCCGGTGAGATATAAAGAAATCCAGAGGACGACAGCAAAACAAACACTTTTACGTACTTTTTTTAAAATAAATCGTCGCTTCATATTACCTCCAGTATACAGCTTAAGCATAAGCGATGCCAGGAGTAAAAAACATCCTCGAAAGGATTTATTAACAATCGTTTTCGTTCATCTCTCTCCTTTCGCCGGGCAATTAGATCGTATTATTTTAATCCAATTTTTTTTCGTGTGCCTGTCTTCTTGGGAGAATTCGAAAATTATCGAAAGCTTCGTCATATAAGAATATAAAGGAGGGTATATTGTATAACATCCGGGGTGTATCGAAATGATACGATCAAACCATCCCCGGTAAGCGCACTTTTTCATGATCTGTCACATTCCATTATTAAATAATAGAAATGGGTTTGTGTGCTATTTCGATACGATTGGTTTTTTCTCCCGGATAATACAAAACTAAACCCAATATTTGCTCAAAGTTTAATTTAGGGGCTTTCGGTTTCACTTTATTTTTTAGACAAGATAACATCGTATCGTTTTAATCCGTTTTTTTCGGATTTCCATCTTCATGTTATACACGGATGAAGTCAAAAACATCATGATATGTAAGTTTCAATGATGTAAAGGGGTTGGTGTGAAATTGTATCGAAACGATACGACAAAACCCCGTTTTTTTTGCCCGGTTTGCCGAAAACCATTGAATATATAAGCAAAAACACGGCTTACCCTGTCGTACTATTTTGATACGGTTCATCCCCGGATATTGGAAAAATTTCTTTCGATAAGTTCCGGGTGTACGAATGAAAAATTCCCGGTTTGAGCATCCTTTCAACATATAAAAAGTTTTTTCGACACCGGGTATCACCCGGGAGGGATCGGGAATGACTGGAATTGTTATTGCTATAAATATACCTTAATCAAATTACGCATAATAAAAAAGAGGTGACCATGAAAAAAAGAACATTGAAGAAGTTAGAATTAAACAAGGTATCCATCGATAACCTGTCCATACTCAAAAGCAACACAGACAAGATCAAAGGAGGTGCAGAACCGGCATCGTGTGTCGATAAACTTACCTGCGAGGAACCCTATTGCCCTAAAACGTTGATAAAAAATTGCCAGCCCGATAGCTGCATCGATACGGATTGTACCTTCGATGGGATATCGGGATAATGGATATTAACTCCCTTCCAGTGTGAGCTAAGAAAAGGGAAATCTTTCACCTTAAACCGGTTTGGAAATAGGAGGTTTCGAAACGTCGTACACGGGTTGACATTTTCGTAAGCTGTACAGATTGTGATCTTCAAGATCAACGGGTTTTTTTATTTGAAAAAAAGCCGATTGTGTTGTATACTTTACGACGTGAAAGGCAAACTAATTCCCAAAATATTGCTTTTTTTTTTGGTGCACTCGAATTTAATAATTTATTCCCAGGAGTATTTATTTCGGAATTACAGCGAAAAGGATGGGCTGTCGTCGCTCAAAATAAGCAAAATTGCCCTGGATTCAAAAGGGTATTTGTGGATTGGAACAGAAAACGGGCTCATCCGGTTTGACGGTGTCGAATTTAAAACCTTCACAGAAGAAGATGGCCTGGGAGATAAAAAAATCAAAACCCTATTGAAAGATAGCCGGGGATACCTGTGGATAGGTACAGAGAGAGGTGTGTGTTGTATTTCCACCGACGACTTTACAATAATTCAAGGGAGAACCGGGCTGAACGGGAACTTTGTGTTCTCTATCGCAGAAGATAATGAAGGGAAAGTGTGGATAGGCACAGACAAAGGACTCTCTTATTTCGATGGGGAAAAATTCCGATATTGCCCAACAAAAAGCTTTTTAAAAACCGATACGATTTTCTCCCTTGCTGCCCAAAAAGAGGGGAAACTCTGGTTAGGTACGAATCAAGGACTGGGTTGTTTAGAAAAAGGAAATTTCATCCACTATACCACCCAAGACGGTTTACCGGGCAACAATATAATCTCATTACTTTGTGATTCCCAGGAAAACCTTTGGATAGGAACAGCTAAAGGTTTGGTCTGCATAAAAAATGGGAAATGGTTTACATATACGATGAAAGACGGGCTGTCGCATGATATTGTAACTGCCCTCAAGGAAGATATAAATCACAATATCTGGATCGGTACACAGGAAGGCGTCGGGATTCTAAGCCGGGGGAAAATAACCAACTTCAAAACCGATAACGGACTGCCCAACAATTTTATTTATGCGATTTCACAAGATCATGAAGGCAATATGTGGTTCGGAACCCACGGAGGACTGAGCTGCCTGACATCGCTAAATATAAAAACATATTTAAAAGAAAACGGCTTACCCACAGATATGATTGCCAAAATTATCCAGGATAAAAAAGGAAAATATTGGTTTGCGACGCTGGAGGGTTTATGCTGCTATTCCAATGGTACTTTTAAAAACTACACCAAGAAAGATGGTCTTATCGGTGATTCCATCAATGATATCATGGAAGATCGGGATGGGAATATCTGGATTGCTACCACCGACGGTCTGAGCATTTTATCCTCCGGTCATTTCATCAATTATTCCTCAAAAGAGGGTTTACCCTCCAAATATTTATTCGCTTTGGTTGAAAGCCATGATGGGACGGTCTGGATCGGGAATTCCCTGGGGATTATTCGCTGTATCGACAGAGAAAGAGAGAGGACGTTTTTACCCCCACCGTTTTCTCTCGAACCAATACAGGTTCTCCGTATTTTAGAAGACAAAAGGGGCAATCTATGGTTCTCTTCCGAGGACAAATTATTCAAATACTCAAGAAATACGTTAAAGCAAATATCCAAACGCGATGGCATGCTGGGCGATGAGATTTTGAACCTCTTCGAAGATAGTAAAGGTAAAATATGGATCTGTACAGAAAGTGGTTTAAACTGTTACTTTAATGGAAGATTCACCCGCTGCACTCCCCAAAACAGCACTATCTATAGCACTGCCTGCAATTTTATTACAGAAGATAGCCTGGGGAATTTCTGGACAGGCAATTCCAAAGGCCTCGCTTGTTTCGATGGTAAAGAATTCAAAATATACCTGACCCAAAGACTCGAATTAAGCGAAAGAACCTGGAGAAATGGGATAAAAGATACCAATGGGAGTTTATGGTTCAGCAGCACCAATGGTGCCATCAATTTTTTTCCCCCCCCCATTAAATTGAACACCACCCCGCCGCCCATATATATTACCCGGGTCAGGGCCATGGAAAAAGATGTACTCATAACCGGGAATAACCGGTTCGGTCACGATCAAAATGTCTTCCGGTTTAATTTTGTGGGAATTAGCTTCGGTTCGCCCGGCGTCGAATACAAATATAAAATGGAAGGAATAGACACCCATTGGCGAACCACCCGGGACCGCTCGCTCTTTTACCCTTTTCTCCCCCCCGGCAAATACGCATTGAAAGTAAAAGCTGTCAATAATGACGGGTATGAAAGCAAAGATACCGCAGAATACCGTTTCGAAATCCTCCCCCCCTTCTGGAAAACCCCGTTGTTTTTGGTGTTGATGGTGTTGCTCGCCGGCTCGATCCTGGCCCTGGTTCTCCAGGTACGAATCAAATGGGTCAAAGAGAAAGCGGAACTAAAAGCCAGGAAAACCGAATTGGAAGCCAGGAACCGCCAATTGGTGATTTCACAGCGCATGGAATTAATGGGAACCCTGGCTGCCGGTACAGTCCACGATTTAAAAAACCTCTTATCCGTGATTATCGGTTACTCCCGAGTGATGAGCCAAAAATACCAAAACGAAAATGAAGATTCCCAAAATATCGAAATTATCAAAGAAACCGCATCTACAGCCGCCCAAATGGCCAAACAAATCCTCTCTTTTGCCAGGCCCAAAAACCACTCCCTGGAACCGGCAGAAATGGGAACTGTTTTAACCGAAATCCTGGATACTTTAAAAGTTATTCAGCCCAAAAACATTCGCCTCCTCTGGGAACTTCAAAAAGAACCCATTTATTTTTATATCAACCCCGCACGATTTCAACAACTGGTTATGAACCTCTGTTTAAATGCTTTCCAGGCTATGCCCACCGGCGGCCAACTCAGGATATCTCTCCATACCGACCCGCATAATCAAATTAAACTGGAAATTTCCGATACCGGCATTACAGGAATTAAACCAGAACACCTGGATAAAATTTTCGACCCTTTCTTCACGACTAAAAAACCACAGGAAGGAAGCGGCATGGGCCTATTCGTGGTGAAGCAGATCGTGGATGAATACGACGGGAAAATCGAAGTTATCAGCCAACCGGGTGTAGGGACTACTTTTATAATTCGGTTTCCTAAAACCCTTCCTACCGATACCCCGGATACCAACCATATCCCCTTCAAAACGAATTGAAATTCTCCCGGCTTTCTTGTATAATTATAATGTTCACCATAAATATATCCGTATTAAAACGAGGTCTTAGTTGATTAAAATATTACTTGTCGAAGATGTCGAACACTTGCGAAAAGTCATGAAATCCCAATTGGAAACGGACGGGTTCCGCGTAGATGAATCCATGAACCTGGAATCCGCAAGATGGAAACTCCGGCAGGGGAGCTATGATATCCTGGTTCTTGACCTGGTTTTGCCGGACGGAAACGGTATTTCCCTCCTGGAGGAATTCCCGGAAAAAACCGTTTCCCGCACGATTATTATGACGGCCAACCCCACGATCCCGGGTGTAGTCGAAGCCATTAAAAAAGGCGCCTATAATTACCTTGAAAAACCCATAGAACCCGAGCTGCTCACGGCTCAAATCAATCAAATCATTCAAATCAACCGCTTAAAAAACGGGAACCGGGTTATGGCGGCAGAAGTGGCTTCCAATTTTACTTTTGATGATATTATCTTTGAAAGTAAAAAAATGCAGGATGCCATCGGCAGGGCTAAAATTCTCGCCGGTACCGACAACACCATCCTGATCCAGGGAGAAACCGGGTCAGGAAAAGAAGTCATCTCCCATGCCATTCATAATCATTCCAACCGGAAAAATAAAATTTTTATGCCCATCAATTGCGCAGCAATACCGGAAGAACTCTTCGAATCGGAATTATTCGGTTTCGAAAAAGGCGCGTTTACCGGCGCTGTGTCCAACTACAGCGGCCGGTTTATTCAATCCGACGAAGGGACTCTCTTTTTAGACGAAATCGCCGAATTACCGATGAATATCCAGGCGAAATTGCTTCGATTCCTGGACGAACGGTGTATTTACCGTTTGAAGAGCCAGCAGCCCATCGATATCGATGTCAGGGTTATTACAGCGACCAATAGAGACCTGGTGCAAGAAGTCAAAGCCGGGAGATTCCGAAACGACCTCTATTACCGCCTCCAGGAATCCACGATTAATATCCCTCCCTTACGGGAACGAGAAGAAGATATCCTCCCCTTGTTCCGCTATTTTATCCACTTTTACAACCATGTTTATCACAAAGAAGTTTCCCATATCTCCAGGGAAGCCGAACATTATCTCCTGGAATACCACTGGGGAGGGAATATCCGCGAATTGAAAAACATGGTAAAAAATATTATCCCGTTTAAAACCAACGACACCATCGATGTGGACGATTTTTCCACGACGCTCCTGGGAGGATCGAACGCACGGGAAAATAAACTCCTCTCCCTTGAAGAACACGAGAAAGAATATATCCTGAAAGTTTTAAAAATCACCGGTTCCAATATTACACGGGCAGCGGAAATCCTCGGTATTACCCGGGCCCGGTTGTACAGGAAAATCGGTTACCGGACCAGTGACCACAGCCAGGATGACAAAACGGCGACATAACACGTTTCCAATGAGAATTAAAATTGAACTTGAATTTGAAACTATTTTGGATCAATGAAAGGACCCATAAATGGAATTGAAATGCACGGCATGCGGTAAGACTTTTTCCAAAGAAGAATACGTTTGTTCCATATCCGGCAGTATCATGGGAGATGAATGTACCGACTCCTATTACTTCTGCCCTGTTTGCCGGGTCTATACGGTGGACACCTGTTGGGACAATTTCACCGGGGAAGAAACTTATTCCACTTCCGGGCCCATATCGAAACAGGATGGAGACAAGAGAATCGAGATTATCAAACAGTGTACCGATCCCTGGGATAAAAAATGCCGCTGCAGCGCCCACCGGTCTTATTTTAACGATACACTGGATTGAACCGGTTTTAATGAGAATTCATTTTTATTTTAATTGTAACAGCAAAATACCACATGGAGGAATTCGGCATGAAAGCGATTATTTTTGACATGGACGGGCTGATGATCGACAGCGAACGCTTGTATCGCCAGGTTCAATATGATATTGCCCACCGTTTCGACCGCGTACTGACGGAAGAAATCCGTCGAAAAATGATGGGACGAAAACCCATCGAAAGCATCCGTTTTTTCGTAAAAGAATTAAATATCCCGGAGGAACCGGAAAAAATCCTCGAATACCGCAGTAATATTATGCGAGAAAAATTAAAAACCGACCTGGCAGCCATGCCGGGCTTAAACCATATCATCGATACGTTTTACAATCGTTTAAAGCTGGCCATCGCTACCGGCGCTCAAAAAGAATTCCTCGATATCGTTGTCGATCAATTAAACATCCGGGAAAAATTCCATGTTCTCCAGCATTCGGATGATATCGAAAAAGGAAAACCGGACCCTGAAATCTACTTAAAAGCTTGTTCCAAACTCAGTCTCATACCCCAGGATTGTATTGTTTTGGAAGATTCGTTAAATGGAGTACTGGCAGGAAAAAGCGCGGGATGTTTCGTTATTGCCGTACCATCCGAGTATACCCGGATGGAAGACTTTTCCCCCGCCGGTTACGTCGCCGCCGACCTGGCGGAAGCCGCACATTTCATCGAGAAATCGTTTCACCCCTGACACCACCGGTCGAAATCGAAATCGAAACCGAAACCGGGATAAGGTGAATATGAAAACCGATGTTACTCTTCTTTGATAATTGAATTGATTCCCAGTTCATCGAGGCGTGATTTGATTTTTTCTGCTGCTATTTTTGAAAAAACAGCGTCGGTAACTACTTTGTAATAACCTGTAAAAAACCTGATCTCAAAAATATCTTTATATTCCGGGATCGACTCACCGATTTCATCCAGGAGCCGTTGGGCATTTTTTTGACTGGAGAAAGCCCCTGCTTGTACGAAAAAACCTCCTTCCATCGCATCGGTATTTCCATTTTCAGCAGGATCATTTTGGATGTCGGGGGGATTTGAAGTGGGGATGCCGGTGGGAGATTCATCCCAGGTTTCGTCGCGGGGTAGGGGGAAGGGATTATCGGTAGATCCCGGGGTATAAAGTACCCGGAGGCGAACGGGAGCAGTGCCGAGTTCAGCGATCCCGATTTTCCTGGCTGCTTTTTTGGATAAATCGATGATTCGGCTTTTTTTAAACGGTCCCCTGTCGTTGATACGAACCACGATTTTATCGCCGCTTCCGATGTTTTCCACTTCGACCCGGGAGTGGAATGGCAGTGTATTGTGAGCGGCCGTCAGTTTGTTCATATCATAGACTTCACCGTTAGCTGTCCGCTTCCCGTGGAATTTGGGGCCATACCATGATGCGACACCTTCTTGAAAAACCGGTATTTTTTTTTTCTCTTGCGATTGTGTCGGGGTTATTTCCTTGATTGTCTTTTCCTGGTCGCTTAATATTCTTTGTGTTTTATATTCGGTCGGATCCTTTTTTTCCATTTCTTCTTGTTCTTGTTGGTGGCCGGGTGGTTTCGACACTTTTTCAACTTCTTTTCCTTCCGGCTTTTCGACTATGGGTTCGGTGTAAACATCGCTGCCCCGGTAAACCGAACAAAAATCCAGTGCCAGAAGCATTAAAAGAATAGTTAAAGAAAATCCTATTACTTTTTTCCTGCTCATGGGAAAATTTTAGCAAAAAAAGAGAAAAATGGCAAATAAAAAAAACTTCTCCGTGTTCATTGTAAACTCTGTGAGAAAAAAACTCGCGGTACATTCCCAAAATCCACCGCCTAATTTGTCTTCGACGACCAGAACCCTTTTCGTGAAAAGGTTTCTGGACTTCCAAAAGCTTTTGATTATATACTTTTTTAAAAGTTTTGGGAGGTGTCGGAACCTTTTTACAAAAAGGTTCTGAC
>Ga0209593_10000508_pt1 | contig 18336 bp, 26 predicted proteins | sample PPLLaktember2015_3_FD_187260 | JGI IMG/M metagenome (GOLD analysis project Ga0209593, IMG submission 187260) | Freshwater sediment microbial communities from Prairie Pothole Lake near Jamestown, North Dakota, USA - PPLs Lake P7 Core (6) Depth... | ecosystem: Environmental > Aquatic > Freshwater...
GTATTGAAAACTCCGATGACGAAGCCTCTCCATTTGCGCGAGCCGCGATGAGCAAGCGGCGCGGGCCGTCCGTCTAGGATGCCCCCAGAGGCTCTAAAACGAACGGAGTCCGAAGCAAATCTGGAAGCCATACCCTAGTACCCTGAAATCAGCAGGGGGCATTCTAGCCCGTCAGAGTTTACGCATACGGAGGGTAATTGATGGAGCGCGAGCCTAACGCAGAGGCGGTGCGTCGCATTACTGCGTATCTGTGGGGATACGATCTGATTGATATTCGCGCAGCGATAGAGTCATTCGGTAATGGTTGGACTGTTGTTCCCAAAGCTGCTGTTGCAGATGTGAGTGACTCACATATTGAACGGGCCGACCTCATTCCGGGGGACCCCTCCAACTCTACGGATTTGTCAATGTCAAGGGCCGAAGGGGGCGAAGCCCGGACCCTTGACATTGACTCTAAAATCCAGAGTTGAGGGGTCGCACGAATGGCTATAGCTCAACTTGTTTATCCTGATCTGCAATCGCCGCGCTCGCCACTTGCAGTCAATAGCTATGGCTATTTGATTACCCGTTGGGCGAAGCGTAGGCTAGGTATTGAGCATGGTCCGTGGCAGCAGTATGCGTTAGAGCGCATCCTAGAGCATGATGCCGACGGTAATTTGCTGGCGAAGATTGCACTTGTATCTGTCGGTAGGCAGAATGGGAAAAGCGTTATCGTTCGCTCGATCGCTGGATGGATGCTGGACGAAGGGTACAAGCATGACACGTTCAAGTTTTGGACGTTCATTCTGCTAGCTGCGCATGATGCTAGGCAGGCTCGCATTCCGTATGAATTCATCCGGCGCGATTTAGAGTCGCATACTACGTTGGAAAATAAGGCTGCTAGACGCGGTGTGAACCGCGCTAGATCGACGATGAATGCTGGCATCGAATTCAATGGTGTGCAAATTGATGTTGCTTCGCGTCAGGCTGGTAGCTCGCGTGGTCATTCGCCGGGTCTAATTGCATTCGACGAAGTGCTAACGCAGACAGATTTCGGGATGTATGAAGTGCTGTCGCCGGCGCTGTCCGCTGTTCCTAATTCACAGATGTTGATGACAAGTACCGCAGGGTTCAGCGATAGCATTGTCTTGCGCGCAATGTTTGATCGACTGTATCGACAGTCAACAAACGCAGAGCAGCATGACCCGTCATTTATTGGGCTATGGTGGCGTGCGGACCATGATGATGTGGGGTTGGATTGGGACCAATTACAGAAGGCTAACCCTGCATTGATGGATGGCAGGCTTTCGAGGAAGTCTATTGAGAATGAATACGCTATCCTACCGCGTGGTTCATGGGTCCGTGAGAGGCTAAATCGCTGGCATGATGAGAGGGTTGATGCGCCATTTACTGCTGCGCAGTGGGGCGCATGTAGAGTTGAAGCTCCGCTAGATACTGTCGTTGGGAAATACACAATCGGCGTTGACGTTCAATCTGCATGGTCGGAAGGCACGATCATGGTAGCTGCTATGCGTGAGGATGGCAGGGTTGGCGTTGAGGTTCATAGGCACTTGAAAGGCAGGCCCGGTGTGCCTCTATCCGCAGATGATTTCCTGCGCGAAATCATCAAGATTGCGGAGAAGGTTCAGGTTGAGCATATCGTTTATCCGCAATCATCTGCGCTGTTGCCGGCGCTACAGAGGTTCGGTATTGAGCGCGCAATGCCTATGGAGTCTGTTCCTATTCCGCGTATCGTGCAAGCGTGTCACGATTTCGCAGAAGCGGTAGCGAGTAAGCGAGTCGCGCATGATGACCCGTTCCTAGATAGTGAGATATTGGTTGCGCAGCGGAGGTTTGTTGGGGTTGACGGAGGTTGGCGTTGGATGATAACGCCGAACCCTGTAACCTCTGTAATTGCATCAACGCTAGCTGTCGCATACGCAGACAAGGCAGTATTGCCGGTGCAAGTGTTCATCTAGTATGTGAGTGACTCACACTTGCAGGGGGATGGTATTCTTTAGGTATGGGGAAAAAGAGTCGAGCCGCTATCGTTATCAAGGGCGGGGCTGCTCCAACACCGCCATCCCCCGCGGTGTTGGGCATCCCCGCTTCCTATTACCAAACGTCAATGGCTTATCCGTTGACGGTTGTTGAGGCAGTGGGGATTAGTGCGGTTCGTAGGTGCGTTACGCTAATTGCTAACGCCATTGCGGGACAGCGTTGGACGGAGTGGACGGATAGCCCGCGCGAGCGGATTGAACCGCTGACTACCATCGTTAGGCGCCCGTCTGCAATTATGACGCGGCGCGAATGGGTATGGCGCGTGGTTGCGTCAATGGCGCTGGACGATATTAGCTATCTGTATCTGACGGGTGGCGTTGATGATGAAGGTATCCCCGGCTCTCTAATTCCGCTTCCGCGTCAGTTGCTTGCGCCGGCAGGGTATTCGGACCCGTATGGCATTTTCCCTCCAACGAAGTATCTGCTAGGTGGGGAGGAAATTAGTGCGGAGTTTATCATTCCGGTTCGCTCTGCATTTTGGCCCGGTGTTCCGTACCATCTAATCGGCATTCTACAGATGGCGCGGAATTCAATGATGACTGCGTTTGCGTCTGACACCTATGCCAGTAGATACTGGCAAGCGGGAGGTTCGCCAACCACAGTCATCACTACAGAGCAGGAATTGAATGCAACGCAGGCTGACGATATTGGTGCGCGTTGGCGCGATCGTCGCTCGCGTGGTCCTGACTATCCTGCTGTTCTAGGTAAGGGCGCAGAGGCTAAGCCGTGGGGCGCAGATATTAGCAACGCTGTTGCTATTGAGGCGCGGCGTGAAATTATCATCGAGGTTGCTAATCTGTTTGGGGTCAACTCGCAGTATCTAAACGTGTCGCCAACTGGCACGTCAAAGACTTACTCTAATGTTCAGGATGAGGCGCTATCCCTAGAGAGGTTTACCCTCTCCGGGTTTGTTGATCCAATTCAGGATGTGATTAGCGACCTGTTGCCAGATGATCGTTTCATGCTAATTGATATGACTCGCCTTACGCGAGCCGCGCAAGAGTCTCGTTTCCGTTCGTGGCAAATTGCTACTGGCATGAAAGCATGGATGCTGCCTAGCGAGGTTCGGACAGAGGAAGGTTTGTCACCTTCGGACGGAATTGATGCAATGGAAACTGCCGCTATTGAAGGCGCGCAGAATGCAGTTAGGGAGCCAGCGGATGACGCAGGAACGGCAGGTAACGGCGAACGGGGTTCCGATGCCGACGGCAGAGGAAATTCAGCAGACTCCGCGCGATTGGCCGCTGTCTAGGAAGGTGACAGCGATCATGCGCGCAGAGGATGAGGCGCTTGGAATTCAGGAACCGCGCAATCCTCTTGATGTGGAAACATCAAAAGAAGTGAAGTGGGGTTTTGCAGTGGACTCACGGAATAAGCAGCCTGACGAAACCGACGCGGAGTTTGCTGCGCGAGCGGAGCGAGAGCGCACCGAAGGTGCGGAGAATGTCAATGAGGATATGATTGGCGAGCCTAAGACTGTTGGCGGCGGCGATGATGAAGCTGTTGTCGCGGATGACAGTCGAAAGCAGACGAATGAGCAGAATGAGCTTGCAGAGCAGCGGCGCATTGAGAAGGAACGCCGCCAGCGAGAGTCGCAGTCAGGTCGGTGAAAACTACAACGCAGGGGCAGATTGCTGTCCGTGCGGCTGCAATTGAAGGGGAGCCAGCCCGTTTCGACGGGTTGGCTGTCCCGTTCAATGTGGTCATTGATGTTCCGCACGGCAAGGAACGATTTGTTCCCGGTGCGTTTAGGGATGCTGCCCGCGAAATCAATAGCGGTGCGCGCATTGCATACCTCAATCGTCACGGTATGGATGGCGGCGTTCCTATTGGCACAGTCACTCGATTGGAGGAACGATCGGAGGGATTGTGGTTTAGCGGGGAATTCCTAGACGTTCCAGAAGTTGTGCAATCTCGCTCGCAAATTCAGAGCGGTCTGAATGGTGTGAGCATTGAATTTGTACCGGGTAAGATGCGACGTAAGGCAAACGTCGTTGAATATTACGATGGCGTGCGATTGGCAGCGATCGCAGGATCATATGCGCCAGCCTACCGCGAGGCTACGGTAGCGTTGAGAAATGTGAGTCACTCACAAAATCGGAGGGGTCCAGTGGCGGTGCTTACGGAGTCCGCGTTGGTTGAGCGGCGTTCAACCATTACATCGCAGATTGCCGCAATTCGTAGCCTTGCGGAAACAGAGGATCGCTCGCTAGACGATAGCGAGCAGTCAGAGGTTGCTACGCTGGAACAGCGTATTACTAACGTCGATAGCCTTATTGCAAGCGCGCGGGCAGAGGCGCAGCGTAGGGATGTCGAGAGAAGCGCAATTCCTAGTCGCAGTGGCTCTGCTGCTGTTGTTACTCGCAGTGAGTCTGTCTATGGCCCGCATACTGGAAAGTCGTTTTTCGCCGATCTAGTTGCTATGTCAAAGGGCAATACCGAAGCTGGCGAGCGTATGAGTCGCCACAAGCAGCTTGTTTACGATCTGGCTGCGCAGATTGAAGCGCGCTCGATTGAGTCAAGTGAGCTTGCGGGCGCATATCCGACGCAGAATATGCCGGACCTTTATGTGCCCGATCTGGCATATGCGGGTCCGCTTTCGAGGTTCTTTGCGACCACGCCAATTTCTAACTCCAACCCGATTACTGTTCCTACGTTTGGAACGGTGACGGGTGATACCGGGGTTCAGTCTGCGGAGAATGTTCCGCTGCCTAGCATTGATATGACTACGGCGCCGCTGACGATTACTCCGGTTGCTGCTGGCGGTGAGGCAATTGTCTCGCGTCAGGTTATTGATGGCGCGAACCCCGGAACCGATGTAATTATCAGCACGGAGCTTCGTGAGCTTTTGATGCGCGACGTTGATCGCGCAATTTACACTGTGCTGGCTGCGCTTGCGAACAAGTACACAATTGCAGATACCGCTGGTACTGGCGCTTCGCAGAGCGGGCGCGATCTAGTGCGTGGTCTGAATGGTGCGCTTGCAGATTTCTACGCAGTCACTCGCCTTATGCCAGCAGAGGGCGTGTTCACTAGCACTAATGATTGGGCTAACCTCGTTGCAGGTGAGGATACAACGGGCCGTCCAATTATGCCGTTCATCAATCCGATCAATTCCGTTGGGCAATTTAGCGGCGTTGGTTATCAGCAGGGCATCATCGGCGGAACCCTTGTTGAGCCGGCATGGGCTATTACCAATCAGCTTTTTGGGTTCATTGCTCGTAAGAATGATGCGCGCCAATTCAAGTCCACTGTACTTGAATTTCGTCTGACGGAGCGGAATGGCCCGCAGTCAATCGTGTTCGCCATCTGGCAGTATTTCGCTTTTGCCATCCTTCAGCCGCGCGGCGTTCTGAAGTACACCTACACCAACGTCTAAATGTGAGTGACTCACAAAATGTGGGTTAGCGCAGAGCAGGGTTTGTCGTTCATCCGCGTTAGCAATGCTAACGCGGATGAGCAGAAGTGGGCAATTTCACTAGCCGATGCGATTAGCAGCGGCATTGATGCGTATTTGGGGGATGACACAATTGTTCCCCCATCGCTCGAAATTGAGTCCGCTGCGCTTCGCGCATTTGGTTATGCGTGGAAGTATCGTGAGGCACCATTTGGTGAGGCGCAGTGGAATGATGAGCAAGGCGGCGCAATTCGATTAGCGGGGGATTGGTTGGACCCGATCAAGCCAATTCTAAATCGCTATCGTAATGTTGCGCAGTTGATTGGATGAGTACAGTTGCAGAGAGCAGGCAGGTTCTCGAAACTGTACTTGCTGCCGGGAGCATTCGAGTCTTACCGCAAGGGGCAGCCTCGCCCCCTTCGGTATTCGTTGCTCCCGGCAATTCATGGTTGACCCCTAGCCAATTGGCTTACGGTAGCGTGGAAGTCAATTGGGTGATTGTGTGTATTGTCTCTGCGTCCAATGAGGTTTCAATCAGCGAAATTGATGCCCTAGCTCAATTGATAATGGCTGCTTGCAGGGCATTACCTAATGGTTGGGGTTCGCCCGTAATTGGCGCACCGGGGATACTTACACTGGCAGGGTTGCCATATTTGGCTTTCCGCGCAGAGTTGAAGGGGACATTGTAAATGGCTGCTATTCCGGCGGTTCCTATTTTCATGCGCAATGTCCTGCTGACGTTCAAGCAGGGCGCGGGTACGCTAGGTGAATTTCAATGTCATGTTAGCGAAGCTCGCGTGCAAGTAACACCGGGTGAGACTGTTAGCGTAAAGACTCTTTGTGCTAACGGTTCGTTCTCATCGGCTGGAACCCCGGAATATGCGTTGGTCCTGACTGGTATTCAGGATTGGGATACAACGGTTGGGTCGGAGGGTCTAGCTGCGTATCTGTGGGCAAATGAAGGCAAGGTGCTAGACGTTGTTCTAAACGTCTATGGCGAGACAGCTACGAAGACTGCTTCAACGCCGGCAATGACGGGTCAAGTTACGGCAATTCCGGGTGACTATGGCGGGGAAATTGGCACCTATGCGGAATTGTCTGTCGAGCTTCCGTTCCTTGCAAAGCCTACCCTTGCAGTGGCGTGAAAGTTACTGGCGAGGTTACGGGGGAAGCAGAGACTAAAGCTGCATTCAATAAACTCGCCACTCGAATTGCTAACGATGTTGAGGCTGCGTCAAAGGTTGCTGGCGTTGTTGCTAGCAAGGCGGGAGGTTATGCTCCAATACGCACGGGACTGCTAGCGGGTTCTTTTGGCGTTTCCGATCGGTATGTTATAAACGATGCGCCATATGCGGGGTATGTAGATCAGGGTGTCCCCTCGTTGGGGATGGCTCCGCAATTTATGGTGAAGCAAGCATTTGAGTCATCTGCCGATCAAATTGATGCCATCTACTCGCAATGGATTGCGAGTGAGGCAACATCCGTTGGGATTGAGGCTACCAGTGGATAACGACGAAATTCGCGTTTTCAGGGTTTCATCGCAGGCTTTTGACCCTACGCTATTGCGTTTGCGCGATCTAATTGACATTGCAGATGCAACGAATTTGGACCCGCTGGATATGGGCGAAGTGCTAGAGGGTAGGTCCGGTTCGCCATCGGATAGGGTTCGCGCAGTTGCAGGGTTCGCATGGGTCATTGCTCGTAGGGATGAGCCCGATTTGACGTTTGAGGATGTTTTGGACGGGCGGGTTATTACGGAGGGAAATGTGAGTGACTCACAATCCCCTTTAGAAGCAGAGACGATTTCGTAATGAAGATTGCGCTCGCTACTGGCTGGACCCCGGATGTAGTGAGTGAGCTAACCTTTTCGCAGATTGCTGCATTGGGTAGGCAATTCAAGGAACGCGCAAAGCTAATGAAGGCGCGATAATGCCAGTTGGTTTGCAGGTCAAAATTGGCGCTGACGTTACGGGGTTGATGGGCGCTTTTCAGGCTGCTGCCGGAGGCGCCGGTTCTCTAGGTGAGTCGCTGAAATTGACTGTGGCACAAATGCATCCTGCCGCTGCTGCTGGAATTGCAGTGGCGGATGCACTTGTAGGAATGACGAAAGCTGCTGCTACCGATCGAGATGAGCAGGAAAAGCTCAACCAAATTTACAAGAATGCCACTGGCGTTACCAGTGATTACAATGCAGCGATTGACGCTGCAATTGAAGCTGGCGCGAGTAAGGCATTTAGCGATAGCGAAGTCCGCGAGGGTTTGCAGTCGCTAATCACCGCAACTAAGAATGCAGATCAAGCCAATACGTTGCTGACGGATGCAATGAATTTGGCGAGGTTCGCTGGCGTTGATTTGGAGACTGCGAGTAAGGCGCTAGCGAAAGCGCATCAAGGTGAGACTGGCGCGCTAGGCAAATTGGTTCCGGGTTTGGATAAATCCAAATCCGCTATGGATCAAGTTGCCGAAGCGAATAAGCTAGCAGCGGGCGCCGCAGATACTTATGCGAAGTCTGCGGAGGGAATGGGGAAGCAGTCATCGGATGCGTTCGGGGAATTGTCGGAAACGATCGGTGAGGTTTTTCTCCCGATTATGGATGAAATCCTCCCGATGCTGCTGCCCATTGTCAAAATGTTGGGACAGCTAATCAAGGCTGTTTTGCCACTATTGAAGCCAGCTATTCAGATTGTGGTTGGTGCGCTCAAAATCTTCATCGGCGTTCTCGAAGCGTTGATCGACGTGATTTCTCGCGTTATGGGTTTCATTGGCGATATGGTGCGCAGGGTTCAAGATGCCGTCAATTTCATTGGCAGCGTTGACTTGAACCCGTTTTCAGCAGGTGGCGGTGAGTCCGCCGAAGGTATGAGTAGGAGCGGGGGAAGCAGTAGAAGCGGTGGCGGTGGCGGTGGAATTACAATCAACATCACCGGCGATCCTATTGCAATCGAGCGGTCTGTGCTGACTGCTTTGCGTACACACAGTCGCCGGACTGGTATTCCGATTGCGGGTATTTGATGAGCTACCGCGATGTAATTTTAGCGACTCCGGGGTTGTTGCATTACTGGCGATTGGGTGAGGCTCCCGGCGCTGCTAATGCCGTTGATGAAAAGGGCGCGCAGAATGGGTTGTATTTCAACAACCCGTTTCTAGGTATTCCCGGCGCAGTTGATGACAGCAATACCGCTGCATCGTTTGTTCGCGCATCGTCGCAGTATGCGAAACTCAAAGCGGGGAAGATTGTAGCGGGGTTGTCTCATTGGGCAATTGAGGGTTGGTTTCGTGGGGTTGTTTCTGGCGGCGATCAAACCATCTATTCCGAACGTGCGCCGGGTGGCAACGATATTCTAAAGATAGAGACTACATCGGGTAGGCTGCGCGGTAGGTATCGAGACGATGCGGGGACGTTGAACGATACGGGTCCGGGGTTGCGCGTTGTCAGGGATGACGTTTGGCACCATTTCATTTGGATGCTGGATGGCGTTTCATTCTCCATTTACATTGATGGAGTCAGGGATAGCGTTTCTACTCGAACCGCCAGCCTTTCGTTTACGGATGCGAATTTGGATTGCCGCATTGGTGCGGATGTTGGCGACCCTGCTGCATACCTAGATGGCGTTGTTGATGAGGTTGCGCTATACAACGTAGCTCTGTCGCCAGCTACAGTCACAGAGCATTATTTCGCTTCCGCCTCTGGCATATTGCGTCAGGGTTTGGAGCGATTGACGGGTGGCGCGATTGTTGAAATCAGCAGGGGCGCATACGATATTTGGATTGAGGTAACGTGCCAGATCATTTCTGCCCGGACTGTGTGGGGTAGCTTGCAGTCAGATGGATTGCTGACGCAAGCGAAACCCGGATTGCTAGAGTGCGAGGTTTACGATCCAGACAGATTGTTGGATCCGACCAACAATCAAGGTCCGTATTTCGCAATGCTAAAACCGGGTCTGTGGATTAGGCTTTCGTATGATGATGGGGCAACGCGAACGGTAGTTTCGTATGCGCGCGTTGATACAATCGAGCATCAAATTGTCTCGCAGACGGGGCGCATTCGTGCAAACGATTGGGTTAGCTGGCTGTCTAATATTCAGTTTCCCAACGACGTTCTAGGGACGCTGCCTAGTTGGACGGGCTATCAGAATGCGCATAGCTTTGCCACTGCGTTGTTGACGCAGGTGAATGCGTCTGCTGCCGTGGATGAATTTCAGCATCCGATTACTGTTGAGTCTATGCATGGTCCAGTTTACATAACGCCAAAAGAAACGCCATTTGTGATTGGTTCGCCGGGTCCGGCGATTTGGGATCACTTTACCGAAATGGTAGAGTCCCAACTGTATTACATCTGGATCGACAGAGCCAACGTATTGAGGTTTGCAAACAAACGCGAACCGTCGTTGCCGGGGATTAGATTGGGGTTGAAGGGTCCGCTTGCGCTGGACTTCACCGGAGTCATTACCGCCTCTGGCGTTCTCAACTTGATTGAAAATCTAGGGCAGACTAACTACAAGCAGGATCGTAAGTCCGTTGATGAGTGGGGCATCAAATCTTTTCGTATGGCGCGAAGTTGGCCCGCAAACGCATGGAACCCTGCGAGCGAGGATGAGTGGCTAAACCTCGTAATCGCAGATCGCTCGCAACCGTCGCTAGAAGCAATGCCGTTGCAAATTTGGCCTACATCATCCGCAGAGTTGAAGCAGCTAATTGCGGTAAAGGCTATGGATTTGATGACGATGCAGTTTGATGCACCGGACCCTCCGATCAATTTGTTTGCTCGCTGCATTGGCGGACAGATTAGCGTCTCTGCGGAGGGATGGTCTGTCGAGCTTGTAGGTTGGGTCGTTATCAACGATCAAGTAGAATTCAGGGACCTACTAATGTGAGTGACTCACAATGACGATACGAACGATACTGTTGGTACTGGCGGTGTTTGCGTTTGTGTTTGCAGCATTCAATCGTGGCCGCGTCGATGTGGATTGGGTTCCGTTGGGGTATGCATTCGTTGTTGCGTCGTTGCTAGTAGAGTGAACGAATGGATACCCCGCGCGCTATTGCGTCTATGGTGGCGGCTGCGCGAGCGGACTACGGAAATTGCTTATGGCGATACGTTCGGATCGCCAGCGTATAAGTATGGCAAGGTTGGTAGCTCGCTTCGGGTAGTTTCGGAGACTACGGAAACGCCATATGTGTGCTGCGGATATTGCAGCGCACATATGGCGGCGTTGACTGTCAAAAGCAGTCTGACTGACAAAATGCATCAAGAGGCGCACGCTATTCGCAGCGCCGGCGGCAGGCCGCATAACAACGGCAATAACGCTACGGAGTTGCGCGATGGTGCGAAGGAAGCCATCGGAGTTACGCTATCGGCAATTGCAGTTGATGAAGTACCGGACAGACTCCGCGCGGGCTATGCTTGCACAATCGCGTTGCAATACGATGAGCTACCGGATTATCTCAAAGTCCAGAACGGGGATTTTGGGCACGCAGTCTGTTTATACAAATGGCGAGAGGATGAGGAATTAGTAGGGTTCTTCGATCCATTGTGGCCGCAGGATGCAGATGGAGCATGGGCGCGATGGAGCGATGTGCGACGTTCAATGTGGGGCGACGGCAATCATTCAACTACCGTCAAATTGATAGCGTCGGTATCGCTATGGAATGAGGCTGTTTGGAATTCATCTGTTTGGGCCTAAATTGACTAGCGGGAGGGGAAATGCTATACTTGTATTCGGAGCCGACGCTCGATCGCACAGTCTCGCGCGGCTCCATTTTTTCATTTGTGAGTGACTCACAATGAACCGTCACCCGGCGATCCTCCCGTTGAGCTTGTATCGCGGCGATGACTATTCGCTGGTAGTCCGTATGTGGCAAGACTCGCTGCATCTAATTCCAATTGACTTGACGGGCGCTTCCGCCAGTGGCGCAATTCGTCAAGGTGAGACTGTGATGGAGCTTGACGTTGTTGTTGAGCTTCCCAACCTTATCAACGTCAAGTTGGCTGCCGCTGACTGGACTCTAGCTGTTGGCGCTGCCAATTGGGATTTGCAGTTGCAATTCGCTGGCGGCAACATCTATACGTTGCTTGCTGGTGCAGTTGCCATCAAGGGTGACATTGTGCAATGATCGACATTATTGATGGCCCGGTCTACGTTGATGTAATTGTTGCGCAGGGTCCGCCCGGTGCGCAGGGTCCGCAGGGTATTCAAGGCGAACAGGGTATTCAGGGTCCGATTGGTCCGATTGGTCCAGAGGGTCCAATTGGGCTAACTGGCGTTGCTGGCGGAACCCCATACACTGCTGTAGCCTCTTTCGCTAATCTCCCTGCGTTTGCGTCCAATACTGGCAAAGCGTATTACGTTACCGATACCAAAACAATTTACGTTAGTGATGGTACGAAGTGGCGTTTGGCATTTGGTGACACTGGCTGGCGTTTGATTACATCATGGGATGCAGCCGGCGTTATTACTGGCGATCCACTTGCGGCAGGTTGGAAGCCAAAAGCTGGAAGTGCTGGTAATTTCCTAATTCGTCGATCTGGCAATGTTGTCAATTTCTACGTAAATAATTTGGCGTGCGCGGTATTGAATACCGTTGACCCGGTGTATGTTGCGCCAGCGGGTTTCCGCCCAAATATTCAGACTGCGTATTGGGCTAACTGGTTTTCGCCGTCTATCCAAATTGGCCCATTGAGTGTTTCATCTACTGGATCAATCGGGCGCTATATTGGTACTGCTGTTGATGGATACTTTGGGCAAACTGGCTTTTCGTGGATGACATACGATAACTGGCCCTCTGTGCTTCCGGGGACATTGTTTGGTGTTATACCATGACAGTATACGTTGACATTGCAGATATTAGCGGGCCTCCGGGTCCAGTAGGTCCGCAGGGTCCAATTGGCGAGACTGGCGCAGACTCAACCGTACCGGGTCCAATTGGTCCGCAAGGCGAGCAGGGCATTCAGGGTCCGCAGGGTATTCAGGGTCCGCCCGGCATTCAAGGTCCAGAGGGTCCAATTGGTCCAACGGGTCCAGTTGGCGCAGCGTATCCAACAGTAGCCTCTTTCGCCAATTTGCCGGCGGCTGCATCCAATACTGGCAAAGCGTATTGGGTGACAGATACAAAGACTGTTCATGCCAGCGATGGTACGCAGTGGCGATTGATATACGCTGACTCTGGCTGGCGCCATTTGTCAACGTGGACTGCCGGTGGCGTTATTACGGGTGATGCTTTGGGCGCGGGTTGGAAGCCTCGCGCATCGGCAGCAGGTGGAATACGCATTCGTCGCGTTGGTAGTGTGGTTCAGCTATTGATTGATAATCTGGCGGTTGCAGTTGCTAATACTGTGGACTCTGTATTGACGTTGCCGTTGGGTTATCGTCCGTCGTTGCCAGTTACGGTTTGGGCGTCATTGGTTGATACTGGCTTTGCCTTGAAGCATTTTGCTTTTGCTATAAATAGTGCGGGTCTAATTGCGCGTCCGGGTATTTATGCGCTTGCAGTCAATGATGTTGTTGCATCGTCGATTGTATTTACTACCGTAGAGGCATTTCCTGTTGCCCTTCCGGGTTCACCTACCGGAGCGCCAATTCCTCGCTAGAAGTGTGAGTCACTCACATATTGAGACTGTGCGGAAGGGACTGTTCGATTGCATCCTCGTATTTGGTATTGCACTCGATGTAGTAGAGTTTTGGGCGCGGTTGTGGTTGCGGAGGGGGATATGCGAATTCCTGCGATTACGTGGGTGATGTGTGTTATTCATTTTCCGCAACGATGAAGGCGCAGCGGGAGAAGCTAGCACAGCGTTATTCAGTAACTACCGTTGAGGTTGAGGAAGCAGTAGATTATGTCAAGGGCTATGTTTGGGGCGGGGATGCTGCGCATACGATAGCGTATCGTCCGCGCCATCCTAGCATTCGCTTTTTGCCATTGAGGTTTCCCGGTCGAGGGATTGAGCTAGGTACCGAAAAGCAATATTACCTTTGGCGGAAAATCTCTGTTGCAATGGAGAGGTTGCGTCCGGGGAAAGCCTTGCGTGTTACTCTTGCGCAATTGGCTGCCAGCGTTGGATTGTCGCGTTCCTCTGTTTCTCGCTTTCTGCGTAAGCTGGATTGGTGGCGCGCGATTGATGTTTGTGCTGTTCGCGGTCGCGGCGGTTGTGTTTATATTTGGCCTAGCCCAAAGCCTAGTGAGGATGCACCGGAATTCAAGAATGTACCGCCAAATATGATGGCTGCTGCTAGATGGAAGTTGCTGCGTCATAGGGTATGGCAAGCGCGGTTCAATCGCTGGCGCGAGCGATATGAAGAAGTCCGCGAAATGGCGAAGCATTCATGGCAAGCTAGCTACCCGGTGTGTCTCGCAACTTTAGCCAAATAGATGAGGTTGGGAGTCGCTTATTGATAAACGGACACGTCCCAACTGGCAGACCGCAAATAGCGGTCTGCTTCCGCATGTTCTAGTGCAAACGTACTAGCGAAATCGGGACCTTTGGCCCATAGGGAAGTGTGAGTCACTCACATATCGTATGCAGTGTCAGATCAAGCGATATGGAGACTGTGCAAGTGGCTAGGACGAATAACGAGACTCGCGTTTGCGGAGACTGCTGGCACATTCTCCGCCCGGACTCATACGAGCCTATGACGTTCATTGACGGAACCTGCTCAATGTGCGGCGCAGAGGCAACCTATATTCATAGGGTGCGCAAGGCAGAGGTTCAGGATTGGCGAGATATGGTTGCTGCTGAATTGCAGCAGAAGGCTATGGAGACTGTGCGCAATGACTCGTAACGATTTCTTCAACGTCGCATACGCTTTGCGCCGTGCGCATCCATTGGATGCTGGCAACGTCGATATCGGTAGCGACGATTTTCACTCGCGTCTTTTGCAGTGGGAGAAGGTTGTTCTTGCAATGGCCAATCACCTTGGCTCGCAGTATGTGAGTTTCAAGCGCGATCTATTTCTCGCTGCTGCTGGCTATAGCATCAAGCCCGATGGGTCAATGTGGAATGTCGATTGGGTCAACAATCGCATCCCCAATTTTAGGAGCATCTAGCCTATGGTTTTGTGAGTCACTCACATTTGCAATCGGTACCCAATAGCGGTACTATGTACATAGAGACTGTGCTTGCATGATGCTGGCGAGTCTCGTAGTTGAAAGAGGTTTCGAGACTGTGGCTACCAAAGAGGCAATTGTTCCCTTCACCCCGCCCGTTGACGATCGCACCGATGAGGCGGTCGCTGGCGAAGTCATTACCCCAACGGATGAATTGCGCGACAATGAGCGCATCATCAAGAAGGGTTGGAAGGTTGCGCAGCAGAAGGCGACGGAGGTTTACAACGCGCTAACCATCATCCACACCAAAAATCTGTGGAAGCTGCATCTTGATGCAGAGGGGAAGCGCAAGTACAAGAGCTTCGAGAAGTATCTGTTTGAGGAATTTGGTTGGGACCTTGATCGCACTCGCGCCCTCCAAATCATCAAGCAGCAGCGGGCGGCGCTGCTCGAAAGCGGCGATCTGACAGAGGCAGATATGCCGAAGGAACGCGCACGCACCGCGCCAGAGGTCACTGCGTCGAAAGCTGCGCAGGTTACAACGAAGCAGTTTGAGACTGCGATGGATGCCTTCAACGGTCGATTGCAGAATATCGAGTTTGGCGCAGGGCGCGATGCGCTCGATGCAATCTACGATGAGCTTGTGTCCGTAATGAATGGCGTGTTCGCGCAGTTGCAAACCGTCATTGATGATGAGGCGCAGCGCATCGCAGATGAGAAGGCAGAGGCGGATGCGGCGAAAGCTGCGGAGAAGGCAGAGGCGGAAGCTGCGAAGCTCGCTGCCTCCGCTACGGATGGGGTTAGCCCGCTGCGTCAGAATTAGGTTCCTAACGAGTGGCTCGCAGAAATGTGAGCCACTCACATTTTCTACTGTGATGAGGTAGAGACTGTGCAAATTTGCGAATGGATGTCTACGAAATCGCAATGCGTCAATCGTGCCACGGCGGTCGTTCTTGGTGAAGAATGGCCGCCTATTCATTTCTGCGACAAGCATCTAGGCCGCTGGCTTGTCAATGCCGCCAAACGCCATAGCGTCAGGTCTGTGTCGATTGGGATGTTTACGCGAGTCAAGGCGCTATGAGCTTGCAGGATTACAAGGTTCATTACCAGTATGATGAGGATTTGACTCTCTGCGGGAATAACGTCAACTGCTGCGAAATTCACGTTTGCACGTCAGATACCAAAGCGGTGACGTGCTATGTGTGCCTCCGCAGGATCGAGCTCGCCATAGTGCCAGATGAGGAATTGCTATGAGACACTACATGCGTTACCGTCATGCATATCGCGCATGGGTCGGTGTTTGCAATGGGCATTTTGTCACCATGCTAGTTAGTGGCCCGGTCGCATGATTGATAAGCCAGAGCCGGGTGGCATTGTAGATGCAGGTTGGGGGATTGACGTTACCAACGCCATCAATCGTATTGGCGTTGGTATTCTGCGCGCGTGGAGTGTTGTCACGGAAATTCAACCGGGATCAACGTACATCATCCCCTTCAATGGCGTTGAGCATGATGCGCGCCTATTCTATAACCCGGAGGATGGCAGCCTTACCGTAAGCGAAGGAAGGCGCGGCGTTTATGTTGTTGCTGCGTACCTCAATTTCAAGGGTTTGGCAGATAATGAGTGGGGACGCGCCTATCTTTATCGCAATGGTCTTGTGTTCGCTGGCGACGGTTGCGTTGGTGCTGGCGGTACTGGCGTGCCATTGAGCTTCGCTGGTATTGACGCATTCGAGGAAGGCGACACATTGCAGGTTCGCGTCAATGTTCAATCCCCCGCAATGGTGAGCATTGACAATGTGAGCATGACACGAATTGCGGAGAATACATAGATGCCAGCACTCACGCAAGCCAACGACGTTATTCGAGCGCGCAATGTTTCTGCGTCAGAGTGCTACGCATTGTTGGGTCATCATCCGTATACCAGTAGGCAGCGGATATTCGACCGCCTTACCTCGAACATCGTAGAGGTACGCACAGATCAATCCGATGCTATGGCGTTGGGTTCCTTTATGGAGCCATATATCGCCAAATTCGCAGCGCGGCGAATGGGTATACGGGTCCGCGCAGCATATCGCACGATTGAACATAGGAAGGTCAATCTGTGCGCTACACCGGATTATTACGTTATTCAGAAGCCAATGCTTATGGAGGTCAAGCTCTCTGGCATCATGTATGGATGGAACGAAGATACGCTCCATCCTCACTATGAGTATCAAGCGCGCGCACAGTTGGCTTGTACCGATCGGGACGTTTGCATCGTCGCTGCATTGGTAGGGGCAACGCTTTATACTATTCCCGTAGTGCGCGACCTAGAGAAAGAGAGGGTATTGCTAGAGACTGTGCAATCGTTCTTCGATACCTATGTTCTAACTGGTATCCGCCCGGCTGCGGATGAGCCATTGACTGTCGGTACAGTCACAGTAACGAAAGTGTGAGTCACTCACAATGACAGAGAATTTCGTTGCAACGGTTGAGGATGTTGTCCCGGTTCTGCCGGCTGGCATCTACCCTGCGCAATTCGCGGGGATCGAGGTTCAGACTAACGACAACGGTACGTTTTGGCTCTGGCGGTTTCTTGCGCATGATGGCAACAACAATGTGGAAGTGACTGCCACAACATCGCCGCGCATCACTCCGCGCACGAAAGCGGCAAAGTACCTTGCAGGGTTGGGCATTGTTGCAAAGGTTGGCGAGCAGGTTGATTTCCTCTCGCTAGTTGAGCAGCCGTGTCAGTTGGTCATCGTCATCAACGAAGCAGGGTACTCGCGCATTGACAATGTGCTGCCCTTTGTTCAGAAGAAGGCGGCGAAGTAAGGTAGCCTACTGACACGATAGCGGCGCATGGTGACTCATCACACCATGCGCCGCTATTTACTTTTGGGGCGGAAATGCATCGTATCCAGTTTACCGTCTATGGTCGGCCCGTACCGCAAGGGAGCATGGTAGCGAGTTACAACACGAAGGATAAGGTTGCGAGGGTTCATCATGTTCAAGGCGCGGCACTAGCACAGTGGCGCGCCTCTATTCGTTTAGCGGCAATTGAAGCTGGCGCAGAGGTATTGGAGGGTGCGGTTCAGGTTGTTGTTGTGTTCGGTATGGTGCGTCCAATACGCAAGTCGAAATACCCTACTGTTGCACCGGACCTAGACAAATTGGTTCGAGCCTTATTGGATGCGCTAGACAAGGTTTGTTATAATGATGATGCGCAGGTTGTATCCCTGTATGCGGGGAAAGTATACAGCACGCGAACGGAGGTCATTGTAAAAACCTATGCGGATGAGGCGGAATACGAAACTACCCGTAGGTTGGGTGAAGCTACGAAATCGGATACTAGCGAGAGACAATTATCTATGTCGTCTATGTGGGAGAACGGGGGCGAATAGCGTTGACCATATCTGGCCTCGCTCCAAGGGCGGTACGCATGACGAGTGGAATTTGCAGGCTGCCCATATGGTATGCAATCGCAGGAAGTACAACAGTACCCGAAAGGTAATTCAACCACGGCGGAGTAGGTTTGCATGATGGCGATTAGGTTCGGCAATGTAGATGTATGTAGCTACTGCAATGGCAAGGGTAGTAGAAGGCGGGGTAGTAGGTGGCATACCTGCCCCCACTGTAGCGGGAGAGGTATTTTAGCCCCCCCCCTTGCTATTGATACAGTAGGTGCTGGATGTGTATGTGCTTGTATGTGTGAGACATTGACTTCATCTATTGTATGTGATGAGTGCATGAAGTCGCATACCATGAATGGAGTATGCGAGCGGATTGTAATTGGTTAGCGTGTCAGAATTGTGAGTCACTCACATTCTAATTCAGATTTGGGAGGGGCATTTTTTCCCCGTTCATGCGTACAAG